>SWCE01000038.1_pt1 | contig 96294 bp, 91 predicted proteins | sample 4690061 | NCBI WGS metagenome assembly SWCE01 (sample SAMN10267279, study PRJNA491770) | bioreactor metagenome | isolation source: DHS bioreactor inoculated with subseafloor sediment | place: Japan: off Shimokita Peninsula | collected 2012-10 | reverse complement strand
GAGACCAGTCCCATCATAACATCGCTCAAAACAAACAATCCCGGCCGCGGCGAAGCGGAAAGCCGGGGCCGGGGAGCCGGGGCGTCCCGGTGGATATTCAGCTTCGACCCGCAAACGCAGAGGCTCGCCGGTCCCGGATAAAGCCTGTCGGCTTTTCCGGGATGACGATGGAGAGGGTGGGTTTTGTGGGCAGTCGGAATCAGCCGGTCTTCACCGTCAGCGGACGGCCGGCGAAGGACTGGCCGCCGTAGGCCTTGACGTAGCCCTTCTCCACCAGGAACTCCGCGTAGTGGAAGTCGTGGATCGTGTCGATGTCGACCACCTTGACGTCGTCCGGCACGCGGAAGCCGCGGGAGCCGGGGCCGATCAGGTAGGCGTTGAGCTCGTTGATGCGGTCGGCACTGACGATCATCGCCCAGGCTGTGAACTCGAAGCAGGACGGATAGTCCTGGCGCCGGTAATACCGGTTCGGGTCGTAATCGACATAGGACGCGATCTCGCCGGTATCCGACAGGTTGGCGCACAGGAAGGGATGGGTGTCCGGCGTCTTGAAACCGACGACGCTGCCGCAGTCCTCGGCCGCGTTGTAAAAGGCAATGATTTCCGAAAGCTGCTTTGCCGTGCGGAACGGATAGGTCGGGTAAAGCACCAGAACCGCATCCACCGCCTCACCCATTGTCCGCAGGGCCTCGATGAAATCGGCGATCACCGCCTGCATGGTCGACACGTGGCAGGCAAGCGTGTCCGGTCGGTAGTAGGTCTGCGCGCCGAAGGAGGCGCCGATGTTCAGGTATTGCTGGCTGTCGCTGTTCAGATAGGTGGCCGAAATGTCCGGGCAGTCGAGGGCGGGCAGGATGCTGTGGGCCACAAGCGGAATGCCGTTCAGCACCTGGATGTTCTTGTCGGGCAGGCCCTGGCTTCCCGACCGGGCGGGGATCATCGCGACGATATTCTTCTTCATCAGAGGCTCAGCACTTCGTCCAGTTTACCGGCATCCAGCATCGACCGAACCTCTACAAACTGATCGTCCGGCATGTCGCTGTAATTCAGGGGGCGGCCGTCGCTGTTGGCGATCATCTTGCTCGCGTCATTCAGCTCCAGCACGTATTTGCGGTAGTTCTCGTCCGGCAGCGGCTGCTTCGTCTTCGCATCGAAGGTGAGGCCGAACACCTGTTCCAGTGAGGCCATCACCTTGGGTGCCTGAAACATTTCCGTGCCCGGATAAGCGGTGGCGGTGAAAAGCGCCTTGTTGATGGAGGCAAGCGCGCGCTTGTGCTCGTCCGACCCCGGCGTCAGGCCTTTGGAGATTTCCTCTTCCTGCCAGCGGATGAAGGCGACGCTGGTCTGGAGATCGGGCAGGGTTTCGCCCGGATAGCCCATGATCCAGGTGCAGTTGCCGTGAATGCCCGACGCATAGGTGTTGCGGATGCCTTCCACCATGGTCAGCGGGAATTCGTAGCCGTTGATTTTGGTGATACCGTTGGACAGCATGAACCCACCCTTGCCCATGGCATCCAGCGTGCGGGCGGAGGCGGATTCCGCGCCAAAGCCGATATAGACACAGCCGGCGCGCGCCATTTCATCGACCCGGCGCACATCTGCCTTTTTATAACCGCCGTTCCGGTCGGGGCGGAGGTCTGCGGCCTCGTCCAGCCGACCGTGGGTGCCCCACTGCAGCTTACCGTCGCGGGCATAGGGTTCCAGAATGTCGGCCAGCTCGGTGATCCGCTTCGGGCTCACCATGAAATTATCGTCCAGAAGCGCGATGAATTCCACGCCGTAGCAGTCCCGGTAGTGCAGGAATTCGTCGGCGATGTTCTGCGCGCTGCGCACACCGTAATTGCGCTCGCCCTGTCCGCCGCGGAAGCAGAACTTGCAGGCAAACGGGCAGCCGCGGCTGGAAATGGTGGAAATGCTGCGCGGCATGTCGAAGCTTGTCGCCGAGCTGTTCTTCGCGGACCCGCCCCAAACCGGCGTGTTCAGATAGGTCTCCAGCACCGGAAAGCCGTCGACGTCTTCCTTTAGAAGATCATAGGCCGGCCATGGCAGGACATCGAGATCGGCGGTGCGGTAGCCCTGATAGAAGAACCGCGGGCGGCCGTTCCGGGTGTCGTGGAAATAAGGCGCCAGACGTCCGGACTTGTTCGCCCGGTCGAAACCGAGGTCGCGGATCGTTTTGGCATCGAGCGCCATCTTCAGGATGACGTCGTCGCCCTCGCTGTGGGACACCGCGTCGAGCTCGGGGATCCAGTCCAGCAGGGTGGTGCGGAACTGGGTCGCAAGGCCGCCGCCGCTGACCAGCATGGCATCCGGATCCAGATCCCGGATGATCTTGGCCACTTCCGTCTGCCACGTCAGCGTGGTGATCAGGCCGGACAGGCCGATCACATGCTGGGGACCGATCTTGTCCAGGGTCCGTGCCAGCAGCGCGCGCGCCTCGGCGAATGTCAGCGACCGGCCGAATTCCAGTCCGCGCCGGGCCGCTTCCTCGTCCTGGATGCGGTAGATGTTGAGGTCGACGATATTGGGTTCCGCGCCGTATTCCCGTAGGCGGCCAGCCAGAAGCGCGGGGCCCACCGGCGGATTGTTCGGCCGGGCCTGCTCGCGGATGGGCATGTTGATCAGCAGAACCTTCACGCCTTTCAGGGCGCTGGGTCCGAGCGTATCCGGAAAGCTTGTTGGAGCGACAAAATTCATCACTGCCTCGCCGAGATGGTCCAGGCGAACAGGTGGTCCGGACTTCTCCGGCCGAAGGCTGCAACCCTATCTGCTTTCAATTTCTGTTCACCGCCGAACTTTTCGTATGATCGGGTCATCCCAACTCATAACGGGACAGTCATTAACCAATCGATAATATCTTGCAAAATGCGAGTGGCGGTAGGTGCCGACGGAAAAACCGGGAAATCATCCACGGCTAATCGCGACATTTCGGGGCGGAGATCCGGTGCTCCGCATGGCGCCTTGTAAAGATTGCCGTAGCTGGCGGAGAACGCATCTTGCCGGATGTGCACCGATCTCCTTTCATGGGGCGCAAAAGGCACCAGGGGAGGAGACCGTCATGCCGGAATTCAAGACGCTTCGTATCGACCAGGACCCGGACGAGCCGCGCATTGCGCGCCTGCTCCTGAACAGGCCGGAGCGCCTCAACGCGATCACGGACGACACGCCGCGCGAAATCCGCGCCGCCGTCGAATGGGCGCAGGAAAATGACGAGGTTCACGTCATCGTCGTCGAAGGCGCGGGCAAGGGTTTTTGCGGCGGCTACGATCTCGTCGCCTATGCCGAAAACGATGCCGAACATCCGTGTCAGCAGGAAAGCCAGCCCTGGGATCCGATGGTCGACTACGCCTACATGAAGCGCAATACGGAAGACTTCATGAGCCTGTGGCGCTGTACCAAGCCGACGATTGCCAAGGTGCATGGCGCCGCGGTGGCCGGCGGAAGCGATATTGCGCTGTGCTGCGACCTGCTGGTCATGGCCGAGGATGCCCGGATCGGCTACATGCCCACACGTGTCTGGGGCTGTCCGACCACGGCCATGTGGACTTACCGCCTCGGCCCGGCCCGCGCCAAGCAGCTGATGTTCACCGGTGACGTGATCACCGGCACGACAGCCGGCGAGTGGGGACTGGCCAATGTGGTCGTACCCGCCTCCGATCTCGATGCAGAGACACAGAAACTCGCCGCGCGCATCGCCGGTGTGCCGCACGGGCATCTCGCCATGCACAAGCTGGTGGTGAACCAGGTGATGCTCACCATGGGGCTGGAGCAGTCCCAGACCATGGCGACCGTCTTCGACGGCATCACCCGTCACAATCCGGAAGGCCTCTGGTTCCGCCGCTATGCCCAGACGGAAGGCTTCAAATCCGCGGTGGAATGGCGCGACAGCGGGCGGCCTATTCCGGAAGGCGACGAAGCGCGCGCGCTGATCCGCGAGATGGAAGGCAAGGGGACAGAATGATGTACCCGTCCCGCCCGCCTGTCCGGCCTGCCCGTCTCGGGTCGCATCAGAACTGGAAATCCTGCGAATAGATCGATAAGTGCTTGGGGGCAGGATCTTAAACCATACCTGCCGAGAAGACCGAAGGAAGCCCAATGTCCGAGTTCGTGATCGCGCCCCCGCCCGTGCCTGCCATTCCGGTTGCCGGCAGCGACGCAATGTTTCCGGTTCGCCGGGTCTATTGCATCGGCCGCAACTATGCGGCACACGCCGTGGAAATGGGCCATGATCCGAACAAGGAAGCGCCATTCTTCTTCCAGAAGAACCCGGACAATCTCGACAGCTCGGGCCAGTTTCCCTATCCGGTGAAGTCGTCCGACGTGCATCACGAAGTCGAAATGGTCGTCGCCCTGAAGTCCGGCGGCACCAACATTCCGATCGACCAGGCCCTCGATCATGTTTACGGCTACGGCGTTGGCCTCGACATGACCCGCCGCGACCTGCAGGGCATCGCCAAGGAGATGGGCCGCCCGTGGGAAATCGGCAAGGCCTTCGAGCGCTCCGCGCCCGTCGGTCCGCTCGCCCCCGCCGAAAAGATTGGCCATCCCGATCACGGCACGGTCACGCTCCATGTCAACGGGGCCTTGAAGCAGGAAGGCGACCTCAACCAGATGATCTGGAAGGTGCCGGAAATGGTCTCCTACCTGTCGGACTATTTCGAACTGGCCGCCGGCGACATCATAATGTCCGGCACGCCCTCCGGCGTCGGACCGGTCATCAAGGGCGACAGGCTCGAGGCCCGTATTGAGGGCCTCGAGCCGCTGGTGGTCACGGTCGTCTGATCGTCGAATTTCCGCCCCGTTCCGATTCGGTGCAATTTGTATCCGGAAGGGGCGGCCCGAAGGCAGGAGCGATTGTCTCCTCCGGCCTGCCGTCGCGGGGTTATCGCGACGGCATTGCGGAAAGAAATCAGCCGGGTTGATCCTCGCCTGCCGCCTGGGCCGGGCGCAGATCCTCACGGGCGTCGGCTGCTTCCGCGGAGGCTGCATCGGCACCACCGGCCACGGCCGCCGTCTCGGCCTTGGCGGCACCGTTCGTCTCAACGGGCTGAGCCGCTTCTTCCGATACCGGTGCCTCAACAGGGGCCTGTGCCGGCGTCTCCGATTGCCCGGCCCCTGTCGCAACCTGCGGTTCAGATGCCGGAGCAGACGTCACGGGAGCCGGAACAGACGGGGCTACTTCGCGAGGCGCTTCGACGGGTGCTGCCGCCGGAGCGGTTTCAGGCAGATTGCCGAACGCGTCCCGAAGGTCGTCCGAACCGGTCGTATCTGCATTTGGTGCCGGCTGCGGGCGGCCCTCCGGAAGGTTGCCGAATTCATCGCGCAGTCCGGGCACGTCGACGGCTCCCGCTTCATTGTTGAACAGCACCTCGGGTGCGACGCCGGGATTTTCCGGAAACAGGACCAGTCGTTCGTCTTCATAAGGCGACAGGCAAAGCCGGCGGGGGCCGTGGTAGGGCTGGAACGTGTTGTCGTATTCCCGGTAGGACTTGTACCGGTTGTAGCACCAGCGAAGGTGCGGGTTGCTGCCCTGATAGGCGTTGTAGCTGCGGTAGGTGCGAGGTTTCTTGTACTGATAGCCACCATAGCCGCCGCCGTTGCCATAGCCGTAACCATAACCGCCGGCCGAGGCGGAAGTTGGGACAACTGCGGCGGCGGCGGAAGACAGCAGCACAACAGCGGTTACCGAGAGAATGGATTTCCGTAACATGGGTTGGTCCTTTCTGCGTTGTTGGCAGCGGAACTTATTGCTCCGCCGATATGCGCACGTTATGTGAGTGCCGCCTTCAGGACCTGTGACGGGCGACACTGCGGAAACCGGGCCTCTCTTCGGCTCGATCGCTGTCGTCGAACGTCTTTTTCCGTTGAAAGACAAGCCGGCTAAATTAATGCAAAAAAGAACCCCCCGGACCGGGTCCGGGGGGGTGCGGAATTGGAGTTTGCGAAACCCGCGCATAGAGCGTCGATCGGGTCCGCCGTCGGACTGGTTCAGCCCTTGTAGAACGGCGACCAGCACTGCTTGCGGGCGCCGTTGTAGTGCGGCAGCCAGCTGTTGTCCCAGGAGCGGTAGGAATTGTAGCGGCCTTTGCACCAGCGGACGTGCTTGTTCCAGACGTAGGACGGGATGCCGTGCTTTCCGGCATAGCCGCCGTTGTTGTAGCCGCCGTTGTTGTAACCGCCACCGTTATAGCCGTAGCCGCCGGCAAAAGCGGAGGTCGTGCCGGTCGCAGCCGTAGCGACAGCGAGGGTTGCAATGGTCACTGCGGACAGGATGGATTTACGAAACATGATGTTCTCCTTTCGGTTCAAGCTCGGCGGTGAAGTTCGTTCCGCCGATGACCTGATACCTACGGGAGTTTCCGGGCCGGGACCTGTGACGCGCGACACTGCCCAGGCACGTCGCCGAATTTCTTTTTATGAGCCCGTACCCTAGGCCGGATCCGCCACGAGTTCGAGCTGAGGCCGGTTGCAGATGATCAGCCATCCGTCCTTGAGTTCGATGAGACCGGCGCGCTGCCACTTGCGCAGGCACCTGTTCACGTTCTCTCGGGTGTTGCCGATCATGCTGGCGATTTCCGATTGGGAGAGCGACAGTTTCGTCAGGGGTTTCTCGGCACTTCCCGGTGCGGACACGGTCACGCGCAACAAGGCCTTGGCAAGGCGCGACGGGAGATCCAGAAATGCGATTTCCATCATCCGTTCGTCGGACCGGCGGACCCGTTGGCAAAGAAGCTCGATGAGCCGGATCGACAGCTTCGGATCGCGTTGCAGTACCTCGAGCAGGGTCCGTCTTTCGACGACGACCAGCGCGCAATTCGTCAGGGCCTTGACGTTTGCGGAGCGCTCGCCACCGTCGAGCAGGGCGATCTCGCCGAAGACATCGCCTGCGCTCAATTCGGAAAGGGTGACTTCGCGCGCGGATGGGGTCAGCACGGTGACGCGGACGCTCCCCTCAGCGATCGCCATCATGCTCTGGCCCGGGTCTCCGGTGTTGAAGATGATGTCTCCCGCAGAATACCGTTTGATGTGTGCAAAGGAGGCGAGCTCTCGCCTGTTTTCCTCATCGAGCGCCTGAAAGATGAGACTCCGGCTCAGGAGTTTTTCTTTTCCGACGTTCTCCAGATCGCTCATTTTCCGCACTTTCAAAAAAACATGTCGTTACAACACCAGCCCGCCATCTTGTTCGCCGCTGCGGGCGGACAGATGACGACAGGACCGGTCAGATCATCCGGTAGAGCGTGGTGTCCCGCCGAATGACATGATGGAAGAGAACCGCCGCGAAATGCAGGGCGAAAAGCCCGAGCAGGATCCAGGCGCTCCATTCATGGATCGCGGACAGCGTCCAGGCGATATCCGGTGTCTTGCCGATCGGGCTCCAGATCGGCAGAACGCCGAACCAGCTGAACGGAAAGCCATGGGCGTTCGTCGCCAGGAAGCCGCTGACCGGCATGATGATCAGGAACGCATACAGAAGCCCGTGGACCGAAGCCGCCGCCATCCGTTCGATCGCCGGCCCTTCGGCCGGAATTTTACGGGCAATCAGCTTGTTGCCCACCCGCACCAGCATGAGCCAGAGAACCAGGAACCCGAGGCTTTCGTGGATCAGGTAGAAATCAAGCGCCGCCTCGTCCTTGATGAAATGGATAACGAAACCGAGCGGCCATGTCGCCAGGACCAGGGCCGCGATCAGCCAGTGCAACAGGCGGGTTGACGAGGGATAGCGTTGGGATCGAGGCAACGGAGAAGCGTTCCCGGCAGTGTTTCCGGCTTGGGGGCGTTCCGACATGTCAAATTCCATTTTTTGCAACAGACTCGTAAAAGACGACAGGGGCCTCATTCACCGGCCTGCACGTGTCTTACCTTGTTGCCTGATCATTTCGAACAAGACAACCGCGATGCAACAGAGGGCTGCCATGGCTGCGGCCGCAGATCCGCAAAAGAACGGAAGCATTTCGCCGTAATCGGCTGTGGGAGAGGCCGGGTTCGGCGAGCGGCCGGCCGGCCTGCGATTGAGCAGGGCGCGGCCGCCGTTTCGATGGGGTCAGACCGCGGGCTGGTTGGCAGCCGTCATGGCAGGCCGCCATTCGATCCGAATGCGAACCAGAAGCGACGCCAGGGCGACGCTGCCCAGGACGAAGGCGCCAATATCGGCGGCAAGAGCGATCCACGCCTCCGCCAGAAAATCGTGCATGATCCAGAGGGAACCGCCGGCCAGCAGAAGGATGCGAAGCCGAACCTGATCGGATTGCATCCGGCCGAAAGCGATCAGAACCATCGCAATCATGCTCAGTGCGGAGATCGGTCCTTGCCAGAAAGCGAGGCAGACAAGGATCATCTGGGCGATGAGGCCATAGCCGAGCCAGGTCATCGTCGAGTTGCGGGTGGAGAACAGCGCGGCACCCGTCTGTAGCAGGCCGAGCATGTTGACCGCCGCCGCCACGGTGACCCCCAGAAAACTGTAGTGGGCAGCGAAGCAGGCGCCGGCGGCGAGCTGGGTCAGCAGGATCGTCCGGCGCGTACGAAAGACCGGCGCGGCGGTCAGCAGCACAACCGCGCCGATCCCGGACAAAAGGACCGGGGCATCCTGCGTCAGCAGCAACGCGTTCATGCGCCTTGCCTCCATGCGTCCGGGCGATGCTCCCACCCGTGACGGCCGTTCCGGCTCAGGGCGACGTCATTCAGCAGCTCCGGAGAAAGCTCGAGAAGCTCCGCCTCGGCGCGCCTTCGCTCAATGGACTTGCGCAGGTCGTGGCAGGCCGAGACCAGGATGTTGATTGCTTTCCGGGCTGTGCCGACTGCAATCCGCGCAAACGGGTGTTCTGCGCCCGGACGGTTGCCGGGATGGACGAAGTTTGAATTTCCGATGGTTTCGATATGCATGACTTTTCCTTTGGTCTTGGGGTCAGACCGCTGGAGGCAGGCCGCAAAAGGCCGTTCGCATGTCCCCGGGGAGCGTGCGGTGTCTCAAGTGATCAGACGTGTGTCAGGTAGATTTGTTCGGCTTCCACAGCACCGCCATGAACGGAATGTCCGGTCAGACAGATGCCTGGTTTCGCCTTCTAGCGGATCGTTCGACGAAGCGCCGCGCTTCTCCTCTTGGCTTTTGACTTCGGCGGGTTTTGCGCCGCCGATGATCAATACCTAGCGGGGAAAGGGGCGAGGGACCTGTGACGCGCGACACTGCGCAGTCAGGCGGCTGAATTGCACCGGCGAAATCGGGTTGACCCCGTCATGAACCGGCGGGCCCTCCAAATTCGGAAGGAAAGCGCTTGAAACGGATTGGTTGTACGTAACGCACGCGTGTGTTTGGGGAATACAACGTCCGCTGCAACGATCTCCACGCACACTTCAGTATATGCCTTGCAGTCATAAAGCGGTTCGGGAACCCGAAACATTGGCTTCCCAGCCGCTTATAATGATGGATCCGGTAAGTTGAAGCCTGGGCCTTTCCCATCTGCTCCGGTTCATTGCCTGCTGCCGTGAAGTCGTTTTTCGCCTCACCGGACGGAACCGACTCCATCGCTGTTGCGGCGGCAGTCCAAAGGCTCAAATTCCTGATCAATGGAGCTTGTTGTCCGGAAAACCGCCGCCAAAATAAACGGCGTTCTCATAAGCACGTGCCTCAGCCATTTGCAGAGACTGGGGCGCATGCCGCGACTCATGTCCAGAGCTGCAACCGGAGAACTATCCCTAACTCGGGGTATTTTGGGGCGGAACGACAGAGCTCATATATGCTCAATAATTTATGAGAAAAAGGCGAAGGAGTGAGGACAAAGTCCGAACCGGGAGCCATGCGCTCAAGTAGCCGAAGGCGGTAGCGCAATGAAAGAAATGGCGGACAGAGAGGGATTCGAACCCTCGATAGAGTTGCCCCTATACACGCGTTCCAGGCGTGCGCCTTCAACCACTCGGCCACCTGTCCTTATTCGCTGGCGAAAAACCCCGCCTGCGAGTTGCGCAATATACTCAGGCATTGCCGGAGTGCAAGCGACTGTGAAAGTTTTTTTTGACGCCGGTGCATATGCGCCGAGTTTTTCTCGATGGCACTGGTAAAAATAAAGTGTGCATCGGTTGCAAGATTGGCTTCCCGCCGATCCAAAAGCGCCGTGTTTGGATCTTTGCTATTGTTTTTTATGGGATTCTTTGTCAATGTATTCATAGCGTGGGAAGGTTCCCGTTCCCGGTCGCCAAGCGATCGGATAGCCATGAGATGGCTCGAATTATCATTTTGAATGACTATTTAATTTTTATCGTTGAGACGAAGGTCCGAAGTGTTTGCGTTGTTGAGATTACTGTTTCGGCTTGGCGGCTATGTCATGCTGGCCTGCGCGTTGGTCGCGATCATCGCCGATGCCAGCAAGAGTATCGCCCGGTCCGAACTGGTCCTGCTGCCGCTGGGCCAACTCTGGTTCGATCAGTCGCCGGACACGCTGAACATGGCTCAGGCGGCCATCCAGCGCCATGTCAGTCCGTTCCTTTGGGATCCGATTATCCAGACGCTGCTGACCTGGCCGATCTGGGGTGTGTTGGGGCCGCTCGGGCTGATCTTTCTGTGGCTTGGTACCCGCAGGGCCAGACGGAGCGCCGTTCTGGCCTGATCGGAATGCACCAACGCTCCACGGAGCTTAAACTTTTCTTGCAAATCAGGTTCTCTGCGCCATCTTTTGGGAAGAGACCTGCGTCCGCCTTGCGTGGCTGTGGCGCAGCAATGCTTCGGGAGAAGAATTCATCATGTCCTTCATGACCATGCTGACCAAGAAATTTTCCTTGCCGACCGCCGACGAGGCACTGCCGGGGCGGGAGAACGCGATAAGTCCGGCCGAACCGCATTTCGTGAACGGCCGGTCCCTGATGGGCCCCTATCCGGAGGGAATGCGCACGGTCCTGTTCGGCATGGGGTGTTTCTGGGGTGCGGAACGCCTCTTCTGGCAGCTGCCGGGCGTCCATGTGACCGCGGTCGGCTACGCCGGCGGTCACACGCCGAACCCAACCTATAATGAAACCTGCACCGGCAGAACCGGGCATACGGAAGCCGTGCTGGTGGTCTATGACCCGGACAAGGTCTCCCTGCAGGACCTGTTCAAGGTCTTCTGGGAACATCACGATCCGACCCAGGGCATGCGCCAGGGCAACGATACCGGGACCCAATACCGGTCGGCGATCTATCTGGCCGACCCGCAAGAGGTGGCAGCGGCGCAAGCCTCGAAACAGGCTTACCAGGAAGCTTTGCGCGCGGCGGGAATAAAGGCGACGATCACGACCGAAATCCGTCAGCTGGAAACCTTTTACTTTGCGGAAGAATACCACCAGCAGTATTTGGCGAAAAATCCGGGTGGATATTGCGGTATTCGCGGTACCGGCGTCAGCTGTGCGGCGCCGGGTTGAACGCACTTTCCTGAACTGGATTACCCGGGATTCAACCGATGCGCCGGTCAGCCTGTCCCTGGTCAGCCCGCGCGCCGGTTGAGGAGCGCAGCATGTGCGAATCCATTATTTCAATTTTATGAAATAATTTCCGAAATCAACTTCTGCGGGATGTGCATTGTATTCTGCCGCATTGCAATATGACCTAAGGTCAGATCTCGATTTTCATGCCCTGTTCTCTTAATTTCAGTAATTGTTAAACGACTTGCCTCATAAACGGTCCCACGCTTGGTGCGTGCCTGGGGGCCGGAAATGTCCGCAAAAATATCGAAGCGCTTTGTCGCCACTTACTTCTCTGCCGCCTGCCTGGTCATGGTTTTTGCCGGCCTGCAGCCAGGCGCCGAGGGCAAGATCGCCGTCTTCGCAAGTCCCTGGAGCAATCCCGCTCCGCAGATCGTAGCTGCGGCGGGCGGACGGATCGTTTCAACGGATGCGTCCGGCTGGATCGCGGTGACGGAGGCCGACTCCGACGGCATCGTGGGGCGCTTGTATGCGTCCGGTGCCGCCTTTGTCGCGTCGTCGGTTGTCGCGCGGGCCTGTGCGGGCTTCGTGAATGTCTATGGGGAGAGTAATTCATGAGTGAGCAAACGCAGGCTGCCACCAGCCTCGATGCCATGCGCGAGATCTATTCTCGCTATATCATCTATTTCGTCTGGGCAAATGTGCTCCTTGTCATTGCAACCGCCTGGTGGGTCGGGACCATTTCGGTCGTGACCGTTTCGGGCGCTTCGCTCCTGTTGGGAGCTGCGGCGACCGGCACCTGGGTCAAATACAAGGCAGGGACCGAAACCCGGATTGCGACGGCCATCTCGCTGGCGGCACTGGTCGCCCTGTTCGTGGCCTCGCTGTCGACCACCGATCCGACCACGTCGTTCCAGATCGACGGGCACATGTATTTCTTCGCCGTGCTGGCCATTTTGGCCGGATGGGTCGACTGGCGGGCGCTCGTCGCTTACGCCGGTGTCGTGGCGGTGCATCACATCGTGTTCAATTTCGCGCTTCCCTGGGCGGTGTTCCCCGGCGGGTCCAATTTCCTGCGGGTTGTTTTCCACGCCGTGATCGTCGTGGTTGAAGTGGCGGCCCTGTGGTGGGTCGTCGATCGGCTGTCCCGCGCCTTCGAGGCCGCGGACAAGGCAAGAAACGAAGCCGAAGCGTCCCAGATCCAGGCGGCTGCGGCGCAGCAGGCCGAAAACGAACGCATGGCGGAAGACCGTAACCATCAGGAACGTGTCGGTCAGCGGATCGCCGCGTTCCGCCAGGAAATCGCAGGCAAGCTGGAAAGCGTGACGCAGCAGGTCCGCATGATGCGGTCCGCCTCGCACGATCTCGGCTCCGTTGCCGAAGACACATCCGATCGGGCCGCAACGGCCGCCCAGGCGTCCGATACCGCGTCTTCCAATGTGCAGATGGTCGCCTCCGCCGCAGAGGAACTCTCCTCCTCGATTGCGGAAATTTCGCGCCAGGTCGAACAGACCACCGGGATCGTCGCAAAGGCGACCCAGGGCGCCCAGACCAGCAATCAGAAGGTGGCCGGCCTCGCCGAGGCCGCCAACCGGATCGGTGAAGTCGTCACCCTGATCCAGGCGATTGCCGAGCAGACCAACCTGCTCGCGCTGAACGCGACCATTGAGGCGGCGCGAGCCGGCGAGGCCGGCAAGGGCTTCGCGGTGGTTGCGGCGGAGGTCAAGGAACTCGCCACCCAGACGTCCAAGGCGACAGAGGAAATCGGGGCCCAGATCTCCGCGATCCAGGGTGAAACCAAGGATGCGGTGGATGCCATCGGCGCAATCGCGGCGACAATGGACGAGGTCAACAACTACACCTCGGCGATCGCGGCTGCAGTGGAACAGCAGGGTGCGGCGACCGACGAGATTTCACGCAATGTCGCTGAAGCCGCCAACGGCACCGGCCTTGTCGCCACCAACATCAGCGGTTTGAGCGAAGCGGCCGAACGGACCACCGGGTCCGCAACGTCGGTGGCGAATTCCGCCGAGGAGCTGGAGCGCCAGGCGGCGGAAATGCAGGCCTCCATCGACGGCTTCCTCCAGGATGTCGCGGCCGCCTGACCGGCAATCAGATCAAGTGCAGGAAAGCCGGCCTTCGGGTCGGCTTTTTGTTTGCGACGCGGGAGTATAGAAGAACCGGCGCCGGGGCGGTTTCAGGACGCGTCCCACTCGGTGACATCGAGTTCCGGCCACAACGCGGTCATGCGCTTCGCTTTTTCCTCATAGGTCGGCCGGTTGTTCGTTGCTGGATTGGGGATCAGGCGCATCGCGAAAATCGAAGCGAGCCCGTAGGGTGCCCGGACGTCGATCGCACCTTCGTCCCCGAGACGCACGGCGACCGCGTGGGTCTTGGCGGCATAGGTCGTCAGCGATTCCATGGCGCAGCTCAACGGGAAATAGGGTCGCCCGAAGCGTTTTTCATACCACAGATGAACCCGTGCCTGGTTGCGGACCTCAAGCTTGTCCGCCAGATCCGGCAGCGCGGTATTCATGCTTTGGATCACCCTGTCCTCCGCTTCGTAGGACAGGTCCGTGCCGTCGAAATAGATGACGTCATAGTCCTTGATCCCGAAATCCGATGGTCGTCCGGTAAGGGCATTCCAGACGGTCTGATAGATCCCTCCGGAAACCAGCCATGCATCCGGTAGACCAAGGTCCTTGACCGCTTGAAGGATCCGCATCAGCGCAGGCGTCGCCCGGACGATATCCTGCACGGCCGAGATCCGGTCATCCTCGGTTGCACGGGTGGGAACGCCGAGCCGGTGGAGTTCCCTGGCCTTTTGTCGGTTCATATCGGAGATTACCGGTCTTGATCCTGCAAATTGGTCAAATCGTCAGGTGTTATGGTCAGTTCAAGATGACTTTCGCCCTGCTATATTGTTGAAACAAGGTCGAAAGTATAAGCGGACTGTCTTTATCTAAAATCCGACTTTTTGTGTTTGCCTCGCCGTTTCCTTTTCTGCGTAGCCTATCCCGATCCAATTGTCGCGCGGCACGCATGTCTTGCGGCTTGAAGAGGGACTTGTGGAAGGAGATGTGAGGTCATGGCCGGAATTCATCCTTGCCGGAAGGCCGGACGACTGTCCATTCTTGCAGCTTTGTTTTTTACGGCAGGTGCGTTGACGCCCGTGGGGACCAGCTCTGGCGTATTCGGCGCCGGCGAGGCGCGGGCCGTCGGTATTCTGCAGGCCCTGGTAAAGAGCGCCCTGATCCAGGCCGCGGCCGGTGGCGGCAAGACGGTCGATCACAGCGGATCTTCTGCGGACAACGATTCCGAGCCTGCTTCAGCGACGGAGGAGAGCTTGCCCGGCCGGGATCTTGAAACGGACGTCCCGCCGATCGATGGCACGGGGCTTTGACGTCACGGCCATATCGGCTGTCGCCTGATATCGGCGTTTCGATATGAAAAAGGCGTCCCGCCGGGAAGACGGGACGCCTTTTCGTTTGACAGCTTTAAGGCTTATCCGCGCAGGCTGCCGCCGGTCGCCTTTTCCACGGCAGCGATGATCTTCTTCGCCACGGCGTCGATCTCCTCGTCCGTCAGCGTCTTCTGCGTGGGCTGCAGGGTGACGTCGATGGCGAGCGACTTCTGGTCCTCGGCGATACCCTTGCCCTCGTAAACGTCGAACAGGGTCACGTCGGCAATCAGGGCCTTCTCCGCGCCTCTGGCCGCCTTCAGCAGCGTCTCGGCGGGGGTGGACTTGTCGACGACAAAGGCGAAGTCGCGGCGCACCGGCATCAGGTCGGAGACATCGAGCGCGCCCTTGGACCGGGTCGCCTTGGCCTTGGGCTGGGGCAGATTGTCCAGGTAGATCTCGAAACCGACCAGCGGACCTTCGATATCGAGCAGGCCAAGCATTCGGGGATGGATCTCGCCGAAGACAGCGAGCGTGTTCTTCGGTCCGAGCTTCAGGGCACCGGACCGGCCGGGGTGGAAATAGTCCGGCGCGTCCGTATAGACCTGCAGCTTGTCCACCGGCGCTCCGATGGCTGCCAGCACCGCAGACGCGTCGGCCTTTGCGTCGAACACGCCGACGGCCGGCGAGGCGCCCGACCAGTGGCGGCCGGCCCCTTCCAGAACGGCGGTCCCCCGGCGAACGCCGGCGGCGACCATGCTCTGGCCTGCCGGTGTGTCATCGGCGAAGATCTGGCCGACCTCGAACAGCGCCACATCCGCATAGCCCCGGTCCGCATTGCGCTGGGCGGCGGTCAGGAGGCCCGGAAGCAGGCTCGGACGCATGTCGGACAGTTCCGGAGAGATCGGGTTGGCGAGCGCCAGCTCCGGCGCGCCGCCGCCGAAGGCTTCCGCCTCTTCCCTTGAGACGAAGGACCAGGTGACGGCCTCGTTAAGACCGCGCGCGGCCAGCGCCCGGCGGGCCCGGTTGCGGCGGATCTGTCCGGGGGTCAGCACCTTGGCGGCGACGCTGCCAATGCGTGGCAGCGGCGTGGACGGCACCTTGTCGAGACCGACGATGCGCACGACTTCCTCAGCCAGGTCGGCCTTGCCCTCGATATCGGGGCGCCAGCTCGGCGCGGCCACCTTGACGGTGTCGCCGGTGCCGGAGATCCAGAAACCGAGCGCCTTGAGCGTCACGTTGATCTCGGCGTGGGAAACCTCGAGGCCGGTCAGGCGTTTCACTTCCCGATAGGGGAAGTTGACGATGTGAATCTCATCGGGAACCTTGCCGGCCACGACGACCTCCGACGGCTCGCCGCCGCACAGATCCATGACGAGCTTCGTCGCCAATTCCAGGCCCGGCAGCATGTAGTCCGGATCGACGCCGCGCTCGAAACGGTAGCGGGCATCGGTGTTGACGCCAAGCTTGCGGCCGGTGGCGGCAATGCCGTCCTCGTCCCAAAGAGCGGATTCGATGAGCACATCGACGGTTTTTTCCGTACAGCCCGACACCTCGCCGCCGAGGATGCCGCCAAGGCTTTCCAGACCGTTGTCGTCGGCAATCACGCAGACGGTGTCGTCGACCTCGTAGGTCTTGCCGTTGAGGCCCTCGATGGATTCGCCCTTCACGCCGCGGCGGACGACCAGGTCGCCCTTGACCTTGGCCGCGTCGAAGACGTGCAGCGGACGGCCCTGGTCGAAGGTCATGTAGTTGGTGATATCGACCAGCGTGTTGATCGGGCGCAGGCCGATGGCGATCAGCCGTTCCTGCATCCACTTGGGCGAAGGCCCGTTCTTCAGACCCTTCACCATCCTCAGGCCGAAGGCCTTGCACAGGGGCTTGGTATCGCCGAAGTCGAGGGTAACGCCGGTCGGGCAGGGGTAGCCGCCGCGGATCTGGTCGTGGGAGCGTTCCCTCAAGGTGCCGAGCCCGGCAGCAGCCAGATCGCGGGCGATGCCGTAAACGCCGGTACAGTCCGGGCGGTTCGGCGTCAGGCCGATTTCGATCACCGGATCGTCCAGTCCGGCGTATTGGGCGTAGCTCGTCCCGACGGGAGCGTCATCCGGCAGGTCGATGATGCCGGTGTGCTCGTCGGACAATTCCAGTTCCCGCTCCGAGCACATCATGCCGAAGCTTTCCACGTCGCGGATCTTGCCGACGGAGAGCGTCACGTCGATACCGGGCACATAGTCTCCGGGGCGGGCGAGGACGCCGACCAGACCGGCGCGCGCATTGGGCGCGCCGCAGACGATCTGCAGCGGCTCGCTGCCGTCGCCGGCATCCACCTTCAGGACGCGCAGGCGGTCCGCGTTCGGGTGCTGTGTCGCTTCGATGACCTTGGCGATCGTGAAGGGCTTCAGCCGGTCGGCCGGATTGGTCACTTCTTCGACCTCAAGGCCGATCATGGTCAGTCGTTCGACGATTTCGTCGAGACCGGCGTCGGTATCAAGGTGTTCCTTGAGCCAGGACAGGGTGAATTTCATCGGGTCACTCTTCGTATGCGTCTCGGCGCTCTTGCGCCTGAAATTGGGTCGTACGGCTTATTGGCCCTGGAAACGGCTGATCTCCGGGATGGGCGTCGCGTTGGCGTAGTTGTCGGCGAAGCGACGGCCGATAGCCGTCAGGTCCCTGGTCCATTCGCGTACGATTTCCGGTGTCAGGGTCTGTCCGGTCGAAATCACCTGGGCCGCTTCCGCCTCGATCCGGTCGCGCAGGATGCCGAGCTCCACCTGAGCCGCATATTCCGTCCGGTATTTGCCGAGCCAGCCGAGCGACATGACGACGATCACGACCAGCAGCGCCGCCGAACTGGTCAGCGTGGCCCATTTGGCGGTTCCCGCCAGCTTCTTGTCGGCTGCCACCAGCACCATCGAGCAGATCGTCAGGAAGGCGACGATATAGATCGACGACAGGAAACTGTCGTATTTTTCCGCGGCCGACGCTTCGTGAGAGGCGCGCAACTGGGTGATCCGGTCGCGCAGGTAGAGCAAGGCGTCTGCCTGGGTGCCCAGCTTCTGGCGGAAATAATCGCCGCAAAATCGAAGGCGGCCGCGCTCCTGGCTTTTCTCCGCGCAGGCTTCCACGAAGGAGGTCGGCTGGGAGACGCGGCTGGAACGGTCTTCCGTCTTCTGGGCGCTTGCCGGAAAGACGGCGGCCAGGGTCAGGAAAACAACTGCAATTGCACGAATGAAAAGGGTCATGTCGCTCTGCCTTTTTGCAGAAAGGGCCGTTGTTAGCTGGAGAGGCCGCCGGCGAGGGTCGGCATGTCGAGCGGGCGGAAACCGTAGTGCTGGATCCAGCGCACATCGGCGTCGAAGAAGGCGCGCAGGTCCGGCATACCGTATTTCAGCATGGCGAGCCGGTCGATGCCCATGCCCCAGGCAAAGCCCTGGTACTCATCCGGGTCCAGGCCGCAATTGCGGATGACGTTCGGATGCACCATGCCGCAGCCGAGGATTTCCATCCAGTCGTTGCCTTCGCCGAACTTCACTTCCGCTCCGGACCGGTCGCACTGGATGTCGACTTCCATGGACGGTTCGGTGAAGGGGAAGAAGGACGGGCGGAACCGCATCTTGATGTCGTCGACCTCGAAGAAGGCCTTGCAGAACTCTTCCAGGATCCACTTCAGGTGACCGAGATGGCTTTCCTTGTCGATCACGAGGCCCTCGACCTGGTGGAACATCGGCGTATGGGTCTGGTCGCTGTCGCAGCGATATGTCCGGCCCGGGATGATCACGCGGATGGGCGGTTCCTGGGTGCGCATGGTGCGGATCTGCACCGGCGAGGTGTGCGTGCGCAGCAGCAGCCGTTCGCCGTCCGTCTTCTCGTTGAAGAAGAAGGTGTCGTGCATGTCGCGCGCCGGATGGCCTTCGGGAAAGTTGAGTGCGGTGAAGTTGAGTTCGTCGGTCTCGACGTCCGGACCTTCGGCGATGGCAAAGCCCATGTCGGCGAAGATGGCGGAGAGTTCGTCGATCACCTGGCTGACCGGGTGGATACGCCCCGCTTCGACCGGGGAGGGCCGCAGCGGCAGGGTGACGTCGACCCGCTCGCTGGCAAGGCGTGCCTCCAGGGCTGCCTCGGCCAGCACCGCCTTGCGGGCGGCGATGGCGTCGGTGACGCGGTCCTTCAGGCCGTTCAGCGCCGGACCCATGGTCTTGCGCTCTTCCGGGCTCATCTTGCCGAGCGTTTTCATCTGCTCGGAAATGCGGCCCTTCTTGCCAAGGGTCGCGACACGGATGTCTTCAAGGCCAGCCTCGGTTGCCGCGGCGTCGATGGCGGCGAGGATTTCGGATTCAAGGGTGTTCAGGTCGGACATGAGTGCTCGATCTATCGTGCTGCGCGGACGCGCAATTAGCGGTCGAAAATGAATTCGACGGGTCTTTTAGCAGAATTGCGGGAGGATGCCACGGTCGGCATGCAGTTTCTCGAAATGAGGAACGCCGTCCGGTCCGGGCCGTTTGGTCTGGATTAGCGACTAAATCGCCCGCAGGCGGGACCGTGACCGGTCGCGAGGCGCAAGGCGGACGGACACCGGGCAGGCAGGCCGCGGAGTGTCGTGCCGGTCATGTGTTTCGAACAACGGATCATTCAGTGCCTCGGTCGGGGGCGAAGGAATGCTTCGCGCCGGACCGAAAAGTAGCCGAAGTGTCGCGTCCTGTACAAGATCTATTACAGGTTACCTGCGGCGCGAATACCGTCAGGTGCCGATCGACCGGGCCAGTTCCCTCCGTATCCAGGAACCGAATGCCTCCATCGGCCGGCTCTTCGCCCGGCTTTTTCCTGCAAGCAGCCAGTAAAAGAAGCCCGTCTGGTATCGTCCCGGGAAGGGGGCAACGACCTGGCCGACCTGAAGAGCGTGATGGGCCAGCGTTTCCCAGGCCAGAAACAGGCCCTGGCCGGCGATGGCCGCGTCCAGACACAGCGCCCCGTCGGAAAACACGGGACCGTCACCGAGCAAGCCCTCGTCCAGGCCGTTGGGCTCCAACCAGGTTCGCCACGAAAACATCTGCCCCCGGTCGCGGATGATGGGCACGTTTGCGATGTCCGATGGATCCTTGAGCGATTCCGCCAAGGCGGGGCTGCAGATCGGGAAGATCTTCTGCGCAAGCAGCTTTTCCGCGTGAAGTCCGGGATAGGGACCCTTGCCGACGCGGATGCACAGGTCTACGTCGCTGAAATTGGGGTCGACCAGATCCACGGTCGCCTCCACCCGGACGCGGATATCCGGATGGGCCTTGCCGAAGTCCTTCAGATGCCAGACCAGCCACTTGCCGGCAAAGACCGGTGCGACCGACACCGTCAGGGTATCATCGCGCCGCCGCTCCGTCATGGCGACCGCCGCCGAGAGTGCGGACATGCCGACCGTGAGCTGGCGCAGGACCGCCTCTCCCTGTCCGGTCGGGCAAAGGCCGCGGCCGCGCCGTTCGAACAGGGCAGTTCCGAGCTGTTGTTCGGTCTTCTGGACCTGCTGGCTCACCGCGCCGATGGTGACGCCGAGCTCGTCCGCGGCCGCCTTCAGAGAGCCGAGCCTGCCGACAGCCTCAACGGCGCGAAGGCCGGCAAGATGGATCCGGTTCAGGTTTTTCATATAGAAAAACTAAACTAAGAATCAGAGAAAATCGATATTATAAAAGAGGTGTCGACGTTATTCATTTAGCTATGTTAAATATGGACTTCATCCTCAAAAGACTGTCCCTGACGTCGCTTTTTCGTCAGCGGAAACGGGTGTCCGACGCGGAACAATGGCGGCGGGATCCGCTGTCGCATCCCGCCCTCCGACGGATGACGCCACACCAGCTGGCGGATCTTCCTTTCGATCGCTACCGGTGATCGCCAGGGCCCGCGAAGACGTCACCCAGTCCGTTCCTTACGCATATTGCGCGATGCCGTTGCCCAGGGACCAGTTTTCCCTGGCCGTTTCGATTAGGCTGATGAACACGTCCTCAGGGCGCAGGCCGGCTTCGCATCTCAGCCGGCGTGTGATTTCGGCATAAAGTGTTCGTTTTTGCTCCAGTGTCCGGGTGTTGTTGACGGTCAACTGGATGAAGATCAGCCCGTCTGAACGTTCGATATCGAGATAAGTGCGACCGAATTGGAAATCGGCCTCGTCATGTTCGCTCAGGATCATGAACCGGTCATCCTCGGGAACGTCGAAGGTCTCGCGCATGGCGAGATAGATCTGTTCCAGAATAATTGTCTTCTGTTGGTCCGTGCGACCTTTTCGCATGGAAACGCGTACCAGCGGCATTGGGTTCTCCCTTCATTTCGTGATGGAGAAACGCTACCGACCGCTTATTAATTTTGAAAACGAATTTATGGTATTTCAAAAATTCGATTTTATAATACATCTTATGATGACCCTCGATATTGATCTGATCCGGGCCTTCGTGCAGGTGGCGGATAAGGGCAGCTTCACCCTGGCGGGTGAGGCGGTCGGCGCGAGCCAGTCCGCCATGAGCGTTCGCATTCGCAAGCTCGAGGAGCGCCTGGGGAACGACCTGCTGGCCCGCTCGCCGCGCTCCGTTCAGCTGACGAGTTACGGCGCCCGGTTCCTGAAGGATGCGCGGAACCTCCTGGATCTGCATGACAGGGTCGCCGCCAACGCTACCGGCGCCGAGCACCGCCAAGTGCTCCGCCTGGGGATCAGCGATCACGCGGCAGGCAGCCGGCTGCCTGATCTTCTGTCGAAACTGAACAAGGACCTTGTCGGTTACCGCTTTCTGGTAACGGCCGGTCTGTCCGGGGAGCTTTTAAAGGCCTATCAGGCGCGGCTGTTCGATGCCGTCATTGCAAGCACGGAGGATCCGGATCTGCCGGCAAGGACCGTGTTTCGCGAAGACCTCGTATGGACCGCCTCAAGGCCCTTTGTCTGGGAGCAGAGCGTGCCGATGCCTCTGGTCTTTCTGGGCGGTGCGTGCATCATCTCGGGGATGGCAACACGCACGCTGAAAGATGCCGGCATTGCCTGGAACGAGGTCTTCAGCGGCACGGGGGTTTCCGCAGTCCAGGCGGCCGTGTCGGCCGGGATCGGCATTGCCTGCCTGAACCGGCGGAACATACCGCGCGACTGTATCGATGTCGGCGAGACTTACGGGCTTCCCCCACTGCCGAAGACCCGCATGGCCCTGTTTCACCGGCTGACGGCTCCCGAGGACGCTGGGCTTGCGTCGGCGATCGTCCGCGCATTCCAGGTGCTGGGCGGAGAGCAGACCGAATCGGCCCTCGATCCGGAGCCGCGGGCCATCTTATGACTTCTTGACGAATTCCGTCAGGATCACGATCCGCTGGTCGTTGACCCGGCCTTCGATCTGCTCCGGATTGTCGTGAACCAGCGTGATGTTACGCACTGCCGTACCGCGCTTTGCGGTGAAATTGGCGCCCTTGACCTTCAGATCCTTGATCAGCGTTACCGTATCGCCGGCGGCAAGCACAGCGCCATGGGTGTCCTTGTGGACGACGGCGTCGTCGTCGCTGGACGCGGTGTCGGTAGCGCCTGCCTTGGCCCAGGCGAGCGTCTCGTCCTCCAGATAGAGCATGTCCATGAGGTCGCGCGCCCAGGTCTCGGAGGAGAGGCGGTTCAGCATCCGCCAAGCGGTCACCTGCACCGGGGCAACCTGGCTCCAGGCGCTTTCGTTCAGGCAATGCCAGTGATTGGCGTCCAGGTCCGCTGTGCCGTCGATCTGGCCGGCGCAGGTCGCGCAGGCGAGGATGGCCTTGTCCGCACTGCCGTCGCTGTCCGGCCCGACGGGCAGAACTGCAAGGCCTTCAGTCGCGCCGCAAAGCTCGCATTTGTTATCCGCGCGCTCGCGCAATTGGGTTTCGGTCATCGTGACGGCTCCGTTTGCCTTATTGTCTTGCGGGCGTTCGCAGCTCGCTATGGGGCAGGGCCCGCTGCCTCCGGCAGCTCCCACCCGTTCGAAACCTGCCGGTTCGGCCCGTTCGACGCTTCGCTTACACTCACGGGCGTTCGCAACCCGTTTGGGTGGGACCCGCTGCCGCTGGCAGCTCCCACCCGTTCGAAACCTGCCGATGATTCACCGGATCATCGGCTTGCCGCGAAGCGGCAACCGGTTTCTCACTCATCCATCTTGAGCGCCTGGATGAAGGCTTCCTGCGGGATTTCCACCTTGCCGAACTGGCGCATCTTCTTCTTGCCTGCCTTCTGCTTTTCCAGAAGCTTGCGTTTACGGGTGGCGTCGCCGCCGTAGCACTTGGCGGTCACGTCCTTGCGCAGGGCCGAGATGGTTTCGCGGGCGATCACACGGCCGCCGATGGCCGCCTGGATCGGGATCTTGAACATGTGCCGCGGGATCAGTTCCTTCAGCTTCTCGCACATGGCCCGGCCGCGCCGGTCCGCCTGGGAGCGGTGGACGAGCACGGAGAGCGCATCGACCGGTTCCTCGTTGACCAGGATCGACATTCTCACGAGATCGCCGGCGCGGTAGTCGGACAGCTGATAATCGAAGGAGGCATAGCCCTTGGAGATCGACTTCAGCCGGTCGTAGAAGTCGAACACGACCTCGTTGAGGGGCAGGTCGTAGGCGACCATGGCGCGCGAGCCCACATAGGACAGGTCCACCTGGATGCCGCGCCGTTCCTGGCAAAGTTTGAGGATGCCGCCGAGATACTCGTCCGGCGTCATGATCGTCGCCCGGATCCACGGTTCGCGGATTTCGGAGATCTTGACCAGATCCGGCATGTCCGCCGGATTGTGCAGCTCCACTTCCGATCCGTCGGTGAGCGTCATCTGATAGACCACCGACGGCGCAGTGGCGATCAGGTCGAGGTCGAATTCGCGCGACAGGCGTTCCTGGATGATTTCCAGGTGAAGCAAGCCGAGGAAGCCGCAGCGGAAGCCGAAACCCAGCGCCGCAGAGGTCTCCATCTCGTAGGAGAAGCTGGCGTCGTTGAGCCGCAGCTTGCCCATGGCGGAGCGCAGATCCTCGAAGTCGTTGGCATCGACCGGGAACAGTCCGCAGAACACCACCGGCTGGGCCGGCTTGAAGCCGGGCAGGGCTTCGGTGCAGGGTTTCTTTTCCAGGGTGATGGTATCGCCGACGCGGGTATCGGCGACTTCCTTGATCGAGCCGGTAATCACACCGATCTCGCCGGCATGGAGTTCGTCGACCTGCAGGAACTTGGGCGTCATCACGCCGACACGGTCGACGTCATAGGCAGCCCCCGTGCCCATCATCTTGATCTTCTGGCCCTTTTTCAGCGAGCCGTCGATAACGCGCACCAGCACCATCACGCCGAGATAGGTGTCGTACCAACTGTCGACCAGCATCGCCTTCAAGGTGGCGTCCGGATCGCCCTGCGGCGCCGGCAGCTTGTTGACGATCGCTTCCAGTACTGTGTCCACGCCAAGCCCGGTCTTCGCCGAAATCATGCAGGCCTCGGACGCGTCGATGCCGATCACGTCCTCGATCTGCTCCTTGATCCGGTCCGGTTCGGCCGCGGGCAGGTCGATCTTGTTGAGGACGGTGACGATCTCGTGGTCGTTGTCGATCGCCTGGTAGACGTTGGCAAGCGTCTGCGCCTCCACGCCCTGGCTGGCGTCCACCACCAGCAACGAGCCTTCGCAGGCGGCCAGCGAACGGGAGACCTCGTAGGCGAAGTCGACGTGGCCCGGTGTGTCGATCAGGTTCAGCGTATATTGCTGGCCGTCCTTGGCGTTGTAGATCAGCCGGACGGTCTGCGCCTTGATCGTGATGCCGCGTTCGCGCTCGATATCCATCGAATCGAGCACCTGTTCGGTCATCTCGCGGTCGGTCATCGTGCCGGTCATCTGGATCAGGCGGTCGGCGAGCGTCGACTTGCCGTGGTCGATGTGGGCAACGATCGAGAAATTGCGGATGTTGGAAAGCGTCTGGGTCGTCATGGCGCTCGTTTATCACCGAGTAAGCGGATCGCAAAGGGATTTGGTGGGCCTGTGGCCCCGGTATCAGCGGGTTTTTCGCGTTTAATCGCAAATGAACGGGTTGCCCGATCTCAAAACGCCGTTCGCGCGGCCTGGAATGGGCAGATGCCGGTTCATTCCAGGTCTTGCAACGTATCCTTCAGCACCCGGCCGAGCTTCCTGCCCTCGACGGCAATTTCCCTGGCAAACTCCATCAGGTGCACCTGCTCCATCGCCTCCGTGTTGCGGACGGTCAGGGCAATGTCCCGGAATAGCGGTTCCTGGTCCTTTGGCTCTATTTCCACAAGGCGTCCGTCCCTGAGGGCATCCGCAACGGAGGAACGGACAAAGAAACCGACGCCCTCTCCGGCTTCCACCAGACTGCGCCCCGGATCGGTGGGCAGTTCCACCCGCACCGGTGCGGACAGCGCGATAGAGATGGCCGCCGGCGGAGCGATCTGCCACCAGTTCAGGTTCAGGTAGCGCGGCGCCTTTTCCAGGATTTCGGCCACCGACGGCGAGGGGCCGAAGGCCTTTGCCAGCTCCGGAGACGCCACCAGCGGCACATCCTCGCGGATCACAAGAAGCGGTTCGACGCTGGTCAGAAGCGGATCGAGATTGGGCCAGCACATGACGGCCAGTTCCACCTCCCGTTCGTGCAGCATGGCGGCGATCTGGTTGTGCCGGCCGTCGCGGATGACCACGTCGATCTCCCGGTTGTTGCGCTGGAAGCGGAGCAGGGCGTTGCTGACCAGCGGCATGATCATGGTTGCCAGCGAGGCAACGGCCAGGCGGCCCCGTTCCGCCCGCCTCAGGGTCTCGCGGGCCTCTTGCAAAAGGCCGAGCACGCGCCGGCAATAGGGCAGGAAACCGATTCCCTGGTCGGTCAGGTGCACATGCCGGCCGCGCACGAAAAGCTGTGCGCCGACCTCCGTTTCCAATGCGCGGATCCGCATGGAAATGGTTGCCTGGGTCACGTTCAAACGTGCGGCCGCCTTGGTGAAACTGCCGTCCCGGGCGACCCGGTCGAAGGCCTTGAGCTGATTGATATCCATTAGATATTCTTATCGATACAATAATTTCTTTTTCGTTTTTCTAGTTTAGAGTAAGGATATCTAATCTCAAAGAGCTTCTCATGCACATAAGACCCGCAACACACGCCGACCTCCCGGCGCTGCTTGATATTCACAACGACGCGGTCCGGACGCTGAAGGCGATCTGGACAGACAAGCTGGACACCCTGGAAGACAGGCGCGCCTGGTTCGATGCTCGCCAGGCAGCCGGTCTTCCGATCATTGTCGCGGAAACGGAAGACGGCACGGTCGCCGGCTACGGCTCCTACGGCCCGTTCCGGGCGAAGGAAGGCTATCGTCTGACCATGGAACATTCGATCTATGTGGCGCCGGAGGCACGCGGCAAGGGCATCGGCAAGACCTTGCTGGTCCGGCTGATCGAGCAGGCCAGGGCGGACGGCTATCACGTGCTTGTCGGCGCGGTCGATGGGGAAAATGCCGCTTCCGTTGCCCTGCACCAGAAGTGCGGTTTCGAAATCACGGGCCGTCTGCCGCAGGTGGGGATGAAGTTCGGCCAGTGGCTGGATCTGCTCCTGATGACCCTTGTGCTCGACGATCGGCCTGGGCCACCGGAGAATTGAGGTCGGCGGGCGGGGCTGAATGGAAGCCCCGCCGCCTTTCGTTTTTACACCGGCACTTGACCAAGATCCTTGACCAGCAGGGCGGCCTCGCCTTCCTCGTATTTCAGGAGCGGGCAGGGCACGATGGCCCGGCGGTCCGTTTCCCGGTAGCCGAGCGCCTCGTAGAGGCTCATGGCGGCCTTGTTTTCGGCAAAGCAGATCAGGCTGATGACAACGTGCCCGAGCTTCCGTGCCTGCACCTCGGCCAGTTTCATCAGGTCGCGGCCGATGCCGGAGCGTCGGTGCCGTTCGTGGACCGCCAGCCCGGCGATATAGAAACTGCCCGGATGTTCGAGTTCCGAATAGGGGCGCAGAACCGGATCGGTGTCCGGTTCTCCGGGACCGTCGGCCATGGAGTAGCCGTGTATCATTCCGGCAATCTCACCGCCCGCATCCGCCAGCAGGCAGTTGCCGTAGCCGAAATCCACCCCTTTCCGGGCATAGCGCTGTTCGCCGACGGACAGGATATCGGACGCCTCCGGATCGATCTTCCGCCAGATATATTCCGCCATGCCATCGGATGACATGAGAAACAGCCGGGCGATGTCGCGGGCATCGACAGCCGTTCCGCGTCTGTAGGTGACGGGCCTCTCCAGAAGATCGATCATGCGACAGCCCCTTGGCAGCAGGTGTGGCTGATCGCCGAGATGTGGCGATGGTCGGTGCCGCAGCAGCCGCCGACGACCCGCACCCAGGGCATGGCATTCAGGATTGTGCGGTAGCGCGCGGCAAGATCCTGCGGATCGCCGATGTCCAGTTCCTCGCAGGCGTCCAGCTCCGCGTGGCTCAGCGTGGAGGCATTCGCCCGGATGCCGCCGATGCGTTTGACCCAGTCCCCGCCTGCTTCCAGCACTTGCGCGAAATGGGTGGGGTGCGCGCAATTGATCATATAATAGGCCGGGCCGTTTCCGGTGGCCGCGTCGACCGCCTGGATGGCGTCGCCAAGCGGCATGCCGGAGGGGAGGTGCCCGTCCGTTTCCACGGTGAACGAGATCACCGGAGGAATGCCGGTCTCAATGGCTGCGAGCGCGATGCCGGTCGCTTCCCCCACATTGGTCATGGTCAGGCCCGTCACCATGTCGGCGCCGGCGTCGGCAAAGACCTCGACCTGCCGGGCATGATAGCGGCGGGCTTCGTCGACGCTCATCAGTTTATCGACCACGTAGCCGTCGCCGCGCGGGCCGATGCAGCCGCTGATAAGAAACGGGCTTTCCGCCGTTTTGTATTCGTCGGCGAGTTCCCGCAGCATCTCGATGGCTTCCCGGTTTGCAGCATCGAGCGCGACATCGCTGTAGCCGAGCTCTGCCGCCCAGTCCGGATTGGCGCGCCACGTCGCGCTTTCCAGGAGAAAGCCGGACCGGCTCCGAACGGCCAGGTCCGCATAGGGGCGGAAATAGTCCTTCAGTTTTTCCCGCCCGGCGCTGTTGCGCAGCAGGGTGAAGGCGGCAAACAGGGGGAGGTCCTCGCCGTCCAGGAAGACAAGGCTGGTTTCCAGGCCGCCATCGGTCAGGAACAGTCGCTCTGATTGATGCGGCAGGACTTGCGAAGTTTCGGGTGTCATGGGGGGCATTCTGGCTCATCCGTTCGGTTCGGTTGGGGAACGGCAGGTCCCGTTCCGGTGGCCGTGACTGTCGCCGAGCACTGCATCACAATCTAGAAGGCTTGCGGTCAAGTGCCTTTCGAGATTCTGATTTAATAATAATATCAAAGACCTATAGAAGTAGTCGCGATTTTTGACACCTATGGCCGCAGTCCGTCTGTCGAAATAACTGTACCGGCGGTACAGTATTGCCGGGATGAGGATTTGAGAGGCGTTCATGAACAAGGCACCGAACACCCGGCAGCGGCTTGTGGAGGCGGCTAAGGTTTCCGTTCTTGAAAAGGGTTTCGGGGCGACGTCCATCGACGAGCTGATCGCCGAAGTGAACATCACCAAGAGCGGCTTCTTCTACCACTTCAAGGACAAGGGAGAACTGGCCCGGGCGCTCCTGGAGGATTACATCGAGCAAGAGGAAAAGCTGCTCGATGACATCTTCGACCGGGGCAGGGATCTGGCCGACGATCCCCTGCAGGCCTTTCTGATCAGCCTGAAGCTGCTTGCGCGAACGGTTGAGGATCTGCCTGAGGGCCATCCCGGCTGCCTGATTGCGACCTATTGCTATCAGGAACGGCTGTTTGACCACACGGTGCGCGAACTGAACCGCAATGCCGTACTCGGCTGGCGCGCCCGCTTCCGCGCGATCTTTGAGGATATTTCGGCCCGCTATCCGCCCCGGGAGGAGATTGATCTGGACGTTCTGGCGGATATGGTCTCGACCATTCTGGAGGGGGGCATCGTCATGTCCAAGGCCCTTGGAACGCCGAGGATCCTGCCGCAGCAGGTGCTTCTGTTCCGCAACATGATGCGCGCCATGTTCCTTCCCGACGCACAACTGTCGCGGGCGCCTGCGGCCGGATAGGGTCAGAAACCTAGTTGGCCGTCAGGACGTCCTCACAGGCGCTGGGCAACGCCGCCAGGGCGAGAGGTCTCTTCTTCACGACCTTCTTGTTCGGATCCTTCGGCTTCTTGGGCACCCAGGGCTCGTCGGACAGCCACCAGGTGAGTTCCTTGCCGCAGCCGTCTCCGGGCGGCGGCGGGTTCTGGTCCTTGCAGCTGCGGTTGCCGGCAGGACAGTTCATGCGGACATGGAAGTGATAGTGGTGTCCCCACCAGGGGCGTACCGTGCGCAGCCAGGACCGGTCAGGACCTTTTTCATAATCGCACAGGGCCTTCTTGATCGCCGGGTTGACGAAGATCCGCGCAACCCGTTTGTCGCTGGCCGCCCGCTTGATCAGGCGCGCGCGCGCGTCGGTCCATTTCTTCGGATCCACGGTCCGGTCGGCGCCCTTGACGTCAAGAGGACCCTTGAGCATCGAGACGGCGGAGATATCCTCGCGCTCCTGCCGGGACAGGCGGCGGTCCGGCATTTCGGTCAACCAGATATCGGCGTCGAGGCCGATCTGATGGCTGGCGTGTCCCGAGGTCATCGGTCCGCCGCGCGGCTGTGCGATGTCGCCGACCAGCAATCCGCGCCAGCCGAGCTTGGGCGCGTCGTTCGCCAGGTCTTCCATGAATTCGATCAGATCCGGGTGTCCCCAGTTCCGGTTTCGTGACAGACGCATCACTTGCCACGTGGCGCCGTCGACCGGTAGTGGTTCCGCGCCGGCCAGGCAGCCCTTGGCATAAGAGCCGATCGAACGCGCCTTCAGATGTGCCGGCCCCTTCATGGCGCCGAAGTAGAATTTGGCCGGCTGATCGCCGCGCAGCACCAGCTGGCCGGAACGGTCATAAGGCGTTGCCTTGCCTTCTTCCGAAAGAGCCGCCTTCGGCCGCGGCACGGGAACGGCGGCCATCTGCAGAAGAGCGTTCGCTTCGGGTTTGGGAGCGGGTGGCGGCGGAGACGAGACAGCACCGGCGGGGGTTCCGGCGAAAGCGGACAGGCACAGAAGGCCGAACCCGGCGCCGGCGGACGCGCGACGACGTCGCGTCGATATGGCCGCACATAGCCTGATGTTTGGCGATCTGAAAATCGTCATGTCCAGCTTGCTCCGCGTGATTCGGCCGGGAAACGCAATCTCCCTAAGCTTCACTCATGCCGCGTTTACAATTTCTTTATCATCCAGGACCGGCGGCGCCTTTGCGTCGATCAGCATCTCGGCCAGTTCGTCCAGCAGAATGGTTTGATCGCGAATGATCCGGTCTGCCGTGCCGTTGAGGGTGATCATGTTGCCGGGCCGGGCGTTGCCCATGTCCTCCGCGTCCGCCGGCAGCACGCCGTCCAGACGGATGAACCGGGTCTTGCCCATTTCTCCGAACAGCCACTCGGCCTGATAGGACGTGGTTGCGGACTGGCCATGGGTGGCGATCGCCTGAAGCGGCGCGCCCTTGGCAGCGGAGAACCAGCCGGGCGCGCCCCAGGCGGAAGCTTCCGCGTAAGGGAAGGCGTGCTCCGGCGCATGGCCGGTGCCCAGGGAAAGGATCACGATATCCTCCGCGTCCCAGCCGAGCTTGCGTGCCTCGATATAGGCGGCGATGGAAGGATCGTTCAGGAACACGCCGCCGTCGATCAGCGCCTCTTCTCGTTTGCTCGTCAGGTTTTCCACCCGCGCCGGTTCGAAGAAGCAGGGCACGGCCGTGGCGGCGCGTACCGCTTGCCAGATGTAATAATCATCCGGGGCCGCACCGTTGTGTTGCGGGGTGTTGGACATGAAGACCGGCTTGCGGTTTTCAATGTCATAGGCCGTCAGGACGAGGTGGGTCATGGCGCTTGCGATCGACGTCCAGCCGAAGCGTTCCTTCAACAGCCGCTCCAGCGGCCGGGCATCCAGCTTCTCGTCGTAGAAGGTAAAGGGGTTGGCGATGAACCGGGCCAGGCGATAGCGCATGCTCGGCGTGAAGATGTCGCGCGCTTCCGTTTCGAACAGGGTCCGCAGATCGGCGATGGTGGCCACGGCCTCGCCCTTGCGCCCGCCCGATTTCGGGGCCGACAGTCCGGCCGCGATCAATCCGCCGGTCGAGGTGCCGCACATCAGGTCGAAACAGGCATGCATGGGAAGAATAACGCCTCTGTGCGCCATCCGGCTTTCGATGGATTCCAGGATACGCAGGGGGATCAGGCCGCGGATGCCGCCGCCGTCGATGGAAAGTATGAAATGCTTCTTGCGGGCCAATTTCGTTCCCCCTTCAACTGTTAAAACAAATCGGGTGTTCTTCGTGGCCGGGAAGGTCCCTCTGCCGGAATGTCATCAGCTTTGCGCCCAATTGCGACAAGGGCATGGCAATCTGCGGTTACGCGGGGCCTGCGGCAGCACGCTCCTGAACCGGAACCGCGGCAGCCCCGGGAGCTGGGTCTGCAAGCGCCCCGTCGGCCAGAAGCGGCAGCTCGATTGTTCCTTCTGCGCTGATTTCAAGCAGCATGTTTTCCAGCAAGGGCTTCCAGCGGGCGCACTGGCCTTCCAGCGGTTCGGAGGCAACGGCCCGCCCGCCGTGATCCAGGTTATCGGACCGGTAAAGGGACGGAGCCTGACCGTCATTGGAATAGCGGAAGGCGAAGATGCGCGTCCCTTCGGAAAAGACGCAGGTGAGCCGCACCGGCTTTTCCGTCGCCCGGTGCCGGTCCACCAGTTCCAGCACCTGGGCGATCGATATTCGAAGCGCCTGCAAGGGATCGGTCTCAAGGCCGTTGGTCAGGAGCAGGTGGAAGAACAGTTCCGAATCCGTGGTCCCGCGCCGGGCGCCGTAGTAGGGATCGGGGATCAGGAGTTCCATGTCCCGACGGATCAGCGGAAAGTCGCCGATGCCGCCGTTGTGCATGAACGACCAGGACCCGTAGGTGAAGGGATGACAATTGTCCCGCGAGGTCGCGCCCGTCGTGGCGGCGCGGACATGGGCCAGGAACAGGGGCGACCGCACCAGCCGGCAGATGCTGCGCAGATTCGTGTCCGCCCAGGCCGGCAGGACGTCCTTGAACAGGCCGGGCTCCGGCAGATGGCCGTACCAGGCGATCCCGAAACCGTCACCGTTCACGCGCAGCTTCGCCTCCTGCGCATCGAGACTTTGCACAAGCAGGGAATGCCTGGGCTTGGCGATGATGTTCTCAAGAGGAATTTCAGTTCCGAGATAAGCGGCGAGCCGGCACATGTTCCATGACCCTATGCGTGCCTTCCGGGGCACCTCGCTCTCATACGCGCATGGCGGGTTTCCGGGAAGGGAATTGGCGGCATTGTCACGCCGAATTGGTTTAAATTATGCCAAAGCCGTTCGTCCAATTCGTTCCTTCTTTTCCATCCACAAGGGATGGGTTGGCCCGGTCTCCGGGACCGATTAAGATCCGAGCCAAATTCCACCCAACCGACAGGACCTTTTATGAATATCGATCTTCTGCGCCGCCTGTGCGAAACCCCAGGCGTTCCCGGCCATGAACACAGGATCCGCGATCTGATCCTGTCCGAGGTCAAGGGGCTGTTCGACGAGGTGACGGTCGATCCCATGGGCTCGCTCCTGTGCCGACGGGACGCGCGCAAGGCGCCGAAAAAGGGCGAGCAGCCGAAGAAGGTCATGCTTTTGTGCCACATGGACGAGATCGGCTTTCTGGTCTCCCATATCACCGACAAGGGCTTCGTCCACGTCCAGCCGGTCGGCGGCTTCGATGCGCGCAACCTGTTCTCCCGCCGGGTGCTGGTGTCCACCGACGATGGCGATCTGAAGGGCGTGATGAACCCGGGCGGCAAGCCGATCCACATCTCTTCGCCGGAAGAGCGCAAGAAGGTGCCGGAGCCCCATGACTTCGTCGTCGATCTGGGCCTTGGCGAAAAAACGAAGGACAAGGTCCGCATCGGCGACATGGTGACCATGGACGAGCCGCTGATCGAGATCGGCGATAAGATCGTGTCCAAGGCCCTCGACAACCGCATCGCCTGCTGGCTCGGCATCGAGGCGATCCGCGCGCTGGGCAAGGCCAAGCATGCCTGCGAGATCCATGTCGCCTTCACCTGTCAGGAAGAAGTCGGCCTGCGCGGCGCGCGCACCGCAAGCTTCGCCGTCAAGCCGGATATCGGCCTTGGCATCGACACGACGCTCGCCTGCGACACGCCTGGCGTGCCGGAGCAGGACCGCACCACGGTCCAGGGCGAAGGCTTCGGCCTGCACGTAAAGGATTCCAGCTTCATCGCCGACCGGGACCTGGTCAGGGAAATCGAGGCGATCGCCGAGAAGGAAAAGATCCCGTTCCAACGCACCATGCTGCGCGCCGGCGGCCAGGACGGCGCGGCCGCCCAACAGGCCGCGGCCGGCGCCAAGGCGGTCGGCATCGTGGTCGGTACCCGCTACATCCACACGGTCACCGAGATGATCCACCGCGACGACCTGAAAGCCGCCCGCGACATCATCGCGGTCTATCTGAAGGTGGCGTAAATCTCGCCGTCATCACCAGCGGCCGGGCCTGAATTTCGAAAACGAAATGCCTCTGGTCCGGTCGCGGACTTCTGGCGAGATTGGCACGGTCCTTGCGATTTCTGACAGGTTCGGAAACGTTGGGACATCATGCGATGAGTATTGGCGGGGTTGGGACTGCCTCCTCTGTTGTCCGGTATAGCCTTGGAAACACAGAGATTTCAGGGGCTGAAGGGCAGGATAAGAACGGCACCACAGGTGCGGCGGACATGGCGGCAGGAAATGCCGGAGAGACGGCGACTGCGGCAAAACCTGCCCTGCCGCCGGTCCTGAACGTCAGCACGGATACCTTTCTCGTGCTCCAGGGAGAGGCGGTTGACGCATCGTCCGGTCCTGCTGAGCCTGCGCCGCGAGCCGAGCCTGTCGTGAAACAGGTCGGCGGGGTAGACGTGATCGTCTCCGGTCACAGCGTCGACAACCGCGAAGGCGTTTCCCTGCTGCGGACCGTGCCGGGCAAGCTGTCCTATCCGCCGGAAATCCTTGCCCAGATCATGGACGATTCGGAAACGACGCCGCGCATGCAGGAGATCGAAAGAGAGGCCATCCAGGTGCCGGACGGCGGTTCGCTCTACATGCCCGTCACCGTGTGGCGGCAGGAAGGCGATTGGAACCATGGCAACCCTCTGAAGATTCCGATTGATCTTGGCGAGGCCTATTTCCGGCAGGACGTCGAAAGCTTCATGAAACTGGTCGGTGTCGAGCGGCAGCTCAAGGCGGATTACGGAGGCGACGTCAAGCTGGCCTACAGCCATCTCGAGGGCGGCTACATCATGCTCACGCCGGACGATCTGCATTACGACGACATACCGTCGACCGAGGACGGGGTCGATGCGATTCTTGAGGATGTGCGACGCGGGTTCCGGGACGCCGAAGGTGTTCGGGATGTGCTCGTCGAGTACGGCTACGACGTTTAGGGCTTAAGGCAAGACCCGCTCAGCTCATCCAGCGCAGGGTCTTCGCCTTGACCGGATTGTCGAAGTCCCGCTTCTCCGCCTGGGAGCGGGTCCATTCTTCCTTGAGCTGCATCCACCAGCGGCCCTGGGTGTCGGCGTCGTTGATCAGCATGAGCTTGGGATTGTATTCCAGTCCCTCGCGCTGCTGGATGACGACCCGCCGGTCCTGGCCGAGGAAGACGTTCATCAGGTGGCGCACAAGCGGTTTCAAGGGCTTGACCCAGCCCATGGTGGTCCAGAACATCTGCCGCACTTCGGTTTCGTCTTCCGTCACCGGCGTGATGGTGGTCAGGCCGACCACGGAATGCTTGTCGCCCTTGATATGCTCGATCCTGAGTCCCGGCAGCCGGTAGCTGATTTCGGTCGTGACATTGTCGCCGAGCAGTTTCCGATAGGCGATGTTCTGCGGCGGAATTTTGTGGCGCACCATGGCCCAGCCGAGATCGGACGGCTCGAACTGCTTTTCCTTCGGCCGAAGCTTCGCGCCTTCCTTCTTGAACCACCACGACGTATGAACGAAGGCCGCGTGGGTCGGGTCCATCAGGCCGAGGGCGGCATGGTCGACGGAACAGATGAACGGCTGCATGATGGCGACGCTGGGTGCGTCATCGACGCCGAAGTCCGGCAGCATGGGTGGCGCCGGCTGGCGGCCGTCTTCCGGCTTTTCGCCGTTTTCGGAGAAGTAGATCCAGATCAGTCCCTGCTGTTCGACGATCGGATAGGCGCCGCAGGTGATCTTGGAAAAATCGATGGTCTGGTATTCGTGCGTGGAGGGGATGTCGACGCAGACGCCGTCCGTGTCGAACTTCCAGCCGTGATAGCAGCACTGCACGTGTTCGCCGTCGAACCAGCCGTGGCGGAGCGGGATGCCCCGGTGCGGACAGATGTCGCGCAGAGCGAAGACCTTGCCGTCGGCGGCCCGTCCGAGAAGGACCGGTTCCCCCATCAGCTTCTTGCCGATCATCTTGCCCGGCTTGATCTCCGATCCGGGGCAGGCGACGTACCACAGGCCACGCAGAAGTTCTGCCTTCAGATTGTTCACGGAAACACGTCTCCTAGCTCGTTCCTATCAAACTGGAACCCGGAACGGATGTACAGGAGCCGAATAGGGGGCTCAAGGGGTAGGAATGCGTAGGAGCGGTTGAGAAGCTCAGGCGAGGCCCTGGAGCAGGTTGCCGATCTGGTCGCCGGTGCCGGCATAGAGCGAGCTGACCGAGGCATTCTGGTAGCTGGCGGCGACATTGCCGAAGTCGGCGTCGATGTTGGTTGCGTTCGCCGAGCGGACCGAGAGACCGGTGGCACTGTCGTAGGACTGGCGCTCGAAGGAAACGTACTGTGCCGAAAGCGTGTTGCCGTCGATTTCCGCCTCGATGGTCGTTGTGGTTATGGTCGCGCTCTCATAGGCGATGGATGACGTTTTTCCGCTGCCGTCATCGTGACCAAGGGCGGTTTTGATCTTACCGGCCGTTTCCCTGTATTCGTCGGCGGTGGCAAGTGCGGTCTTGTTGGCATCCTCTTCCGTTTCGCCCTTGCCCTTTTCGACCGCGGCCTGAAGGGCTGCGATCACGACCGCATCTTCTTCCGCCTTCTTGGAAGCGGATTCCAGAAGGCTGACGGAAGGGGCTTTGCCGGTGTCTTTTCCGGACGGGTCCAGGGGCGATTTCGAGCCGCCGCCTGAGGAGAAGGAGGCACTCAGGATGCTTGTGCTTTGCGTCGTTGTCTCGATGGAAAGCTGCAATGGCTTGATCCTGGCCGCAAGTGCAAAGGCGCACGGCCTTCTGCCGACGCTACAGACATTAACAATGCGGTTAGCCGGGTTAACAGGACGTAAACGCCGGTCTTTCAAGGACCGGAAAACGCGGCTTTCAGAAACCGGCCGCCTAAAACCATGCAGCGCTCATCGATGGAGTGGCCGAGCCCATCCAGCAAATGGCTTTCGACCTCGACGCCCCGGTCGATCAATGCATCCCGCGAGACCGGCAGATGGTAGGGTGGGACGACATCGTCTTCGCTGCCGTGGACCAGCAGCACCGGACTTGTCGTTTGTATGTCGTCCAGCCGGTCGCGACCGGCAAGCAGACCGGAGTAGGCCAGAATGGCCGCCGGCGGGGTTTTCCGGCGTAGCCCCGTGTGCAAGGCCATCATCGCGCCCTGGCTGAAGCCGACGAGCGCGAGTTCGGAGGCATCGACCTGCCAGCGGTCGAGTTCCGCCTCCAAAAATGCGTCCAGCACCGGGCGCGCGGCGTCTACGCCGAGGCGGTATTCGCGCATGTCCCGCTCGGTCAGGGCAAACCACTGCCGTCCGCCGAGAGCTTCGAAGGGCAACGGTTCGGGCGCATGCGGAGCAACGAAAGCCGCGTCCGGCAGAACCTCCCCCCAGGCCCGGCCCAGATCGATCAGGTCCGCGCCGTCGGCACCGTAGCCGTGCAGGAAGACGACGAGCCGGGTGGCTTTTCTGCCGGAGGCAGGCGAAAGACGCGGTCCGTCGAGGGTTGGCATCGGAATGAAACTATCCCTGTTCGGCGATCTTCGACGCCATGACGCCAATGGTTTTTTGGTAGACGGTCGCCTTGTTCCACTGTTTCAGGACATTGTAATTGGCTGTGCCCGGGCCCCATCCCTGGCCCCTGCGCCAACCATGGGCTTTCAGATAATTTGCGGTCGAGGCCAGAGCGTCCGGGGATGAGCGGATCAGGTCCCGCCGGCCGTTGCCGTCGAAATCGACGGCGTATTTAATATAGTTGGAGGCGAGAAACTGGGTCTGGCCGATCTCGCCGGCCCATGCGCCGCGCATTTCTTCCGGACGCATGTCGCCGCGCTGGACGATCTGGATCGCGGCGACCAGTTCCTCGGTGAAGAACCGGGAGCGGCGACAGTCATAGGCGAGCGTCGCCAGCGACCGCAGCACCGACATGTTGCCGCTGAAACCGCCGTAGTTCGTTTCCAGGCCCCAGATCGACAGAAGGACGGGGGCCGGCACGCCGTAGCGTTTTTCGATTCTCCGGAAGATGCCGGCGTAGCGCTGCTGTAACTGCCTGCCGCGGTTGATCATCGCGTTGTTCACGCGCTTCCGGTAAAACTGCTCGAAGGACAGCTTGAAGGAACGCTGCGACCGGTCCAGCTTGATGACCTTGCTGTTATAGGAAACGCCGCTCAGAGCCCGTTCCACGGCGCTCGGTTTCAGTCCGTATCGAGGCGCCTCGGCCTTGAATTGGGCAAGCCACGCGGGAAACCCGGAGGCCCCGTTGCCGCATCCGGCCGACAGGGCGGGTGCCGCGCTGAGAAAGACGGCCGCAAGGCCCGCTGCAAGAACGCGTTTCAAGTTCATCCGCAATCCTCCGTCCCGTCGGCGACTCTCATGCCGAAGCACACAGAGATTAACAGAATCGGACGTAGAGGAAACCGCAAGAGTGCAGGGATCCGATTCCGGCCTATTCGGCTGCCACAAGTTCCGGGGTCGTCCAGGATCCGGATTCGATCTCTTCGATCTGCCGGTCGATCTGCTCGACGACGAACAACGAGAACGGGCCGAGATGGACGTAGAGCGCCATCATTTCCAGAACCGGTTTGATCGCCCGGAAATTGGTCAGCGCGGTGCCGATCAGGGTCCGCCAGAATGGCCAGCGATAGCTCTTGTTGGTGAAGGTCATGGACCAGATCAGCCGGCCGAAGAGTTTCAGGTCATGGAAGAAGCCGGCGCTGACGATCGATCCGTTGGCACCGTCGAGCTTGAGCATGCGCGCGACGTTTCGGACCCGGCCGAAATAGGCTTCCGGTGCATAGACGCGGGCGATGATTTCCCGGAAATCGCGCAGGATCTCCTGCCGCGGACGCTTGGTCTGGAAGTTCAGACCGGCCGTGCACTGGTCTCCGTGGGCCGTTTCCGGATCGTCCATGCCGAAGTCGGCATGCAGCCGGCCCTCCCTGGCCAGCCTCCGGGTCAGCTGGGTGGTGGGAAGCGCGTAAAGCAGCCCGGTCATGGCGACCGGGATTGCGGCTTCCTCGATCAGATTGGAAATTTCGTCCGCGACCCGGTCGTTTTCCTCATCGAAACCGACAATGAAGCCGGCCAGGACCCAGATGCCGGCGTCGTAGATCCGGTGCACGCTCTTGGCAATGTCCCGCCGGGTGTTCTGCTTCTTGCGGGTCGCGACGAGCACGTCCGGGTCCGGGCTTTCGATGCCGATGAATACGGAAAAGAAGCTCGCCTCCTGCATCAGGCGCAGAAGTTCGGGGTCGTCGGCAAGATTGAGGGACGCCTCGGTGGAGAATTCGAACGGATAGTTGCGCTCTTTCTGCCACTTGATCAGATGGGGCAGGAACGCCTTCACCGCCTTCTTGTTGCCGATCAGGTTGTCGTCGACGAAATCGACGTGACCCCGATAGCCGAGGGCGTAGAGCCGGTCCAGTTCGGCCAGCATCTGGTCTGCGTTCTTGGTGCGGGGCTTTCGTCCGTAAAGCTCGATGATGTCGCAGAATTCGCAGGTGAACGGGCAGCCCCGGGAAAACTGGACGCTGACCTGGACATAGTTTTCGAAGTTCAGCAGGTCGAACCGCGGGGCGGGGGTTGCCGTGACATCGGCCTTGAATTTTTCAGCTGTGAAGGTGCCCGAGCGTGTACCGTTTTCCCAGGCGCTCAGGAATTCGCCGATCACGCCCTCGGCCTCGCCGATGATGCGGAAATCGGCCTCTTCATAAAGTTCGGGGCTGGTCGTCGGGTCCGGCCCGCCGACGGCGACGGGAATGCCCTTGGCGCGGCAGGTACGGACGATCTGGAGCGTATCCGCCTGTTGCGGCAGCATGCCGCCGGTCAGGACGATATCCGCCCACTCCAGATCGGCGTCTTCAAGTTCCGCCGTATTGCGGTCGATGAGGCGGGCTTCCCAGGTTTCCGGCAGCATAGCCGCAACGGTGATAAGCCCCAGCGGAGGAGCCGGATATTTCGCGCCGACCAGTTCGCAGGTCTTGCCGTAGTTCCAGAAGGATCCAGCCATGAAGCGCGGATGGATCAGGAGGGCCCGGCATGTTGGTTCGGTCATGCGTTTCTTTCTTCCCGCGCTGCTACGGCGGCACCAGTGCCGACCGTTTGCCACACTCTATTGGATTTTACGGGGAACGAAAGGGAGGCGCTCCCGTAAAAATAAAAAAGGGCGGAAAGCCGCCCTTTAATTCGATCTGTTCGATCCGCTTACAGGATCGTCAGATCCTCGGCCATCGCCTTGCCGCGGCGCCACTCCAGATCGAAGACCACGAGTTGGCCTTCTTCGAGCGTTTCAATGCCGGACCGGCGCAATGCCGAAATGTCGACGAAGATGTCTTCGCCGTCCTGAGGTTCGATGGAGCCGATACCCTGGCCGATGTCGAACCATTTTACGTTGCCGTGCAACATGACTATTTACTTTCCAAATCTATTTCTATGTCGTCGAAATCGAGGCGTCTTACCCCGCTAACACAACGTCTTCATGACAGTTTGTTTGAAGGTATGGGACGTCCGTCAAGAAGAACGTCCTGAACAATTGCTTGCCTGAGTTGCAGACTACCGTAAGGATAGTTAATGAATTGTCAGGCAAGAATGGCAGCGCTAATCGGAGAAATGGCTTCTCGGCGCTACCCCTTGAAAAAACAGATAGGGTGCCGCCCCGGAAATACAAGGGGCGGCCTTTTATATCGGTGTCAGCGCTCCAATTCGCCCTTGATGACGTAGCGCAGCACGCTGACCACCTGTTCCGACGTTTCGGTCACCGCAAGCGCAGCCCCGTCGACTTCCTTCAGCGGGTGCGTCAGCGAGGGATCGTGCATCACGATCAGGGACTTGCCGAGTGCGGCCGCATAGCCGGCATCGAAGGCTGCGTTCCATTGCTTGTACTTGTCGCCGAACCGGACAACGACGATATCCGCCTTCTCGATCAGCGTCCGGGTCCGGATCGCATTCACCTTGGCGCCTTTATGGTCGTACCAGAACTTGTTGTCCTCATGGCCGAGGATGAAAGCGCCGCAATCGTCGCTGGCATCGTGATCCGTGACCGGAGCGGAAAACGTGACCGGCAGGCCGAGCTTCTTCGCGCCTTCAATGATCCGTTCACGCCAGTCCGTGTGGATTTCTCCGGACAGATAGACCGACCATGTCGTCATCGGTAGCTCCCTGAAGTTGCTAGGGTCAGGACCCATTAATCAGATTGGAATGGCGCCGTACACGGCAAAGAGCTGCAAGGAGAGACGCGAAAAGCGGGCTCCCTGCCCGGTTGAGCGGTTCGACGCAGCAGATCGAAGCCGTTTCGGCGTCCTTTCAGGATATGGCCGATTTGCCCGGCTACAGCGTTGCAAGTTCTGGAAAACCGGATGGTTTCCTGCGACCTTGCGCCTCGTATCCGGACAAATCGGCTCATACCATTCCAATCTGATTAATGGGTCCTGGCCCTAGTTGTTGCTGCCGCGAAGGCAGATGTGGCGGCAAGCTCGCGCAAGTGGTGAGGCCGTGTCAACTGCAGAGCGTGGCGGATCCCGAATAAGCACTTTCAACAGGGGGCGCATGTGTTAGGTATTGGCTCTGCTCCCCATATCCGGGGTCGTGTATGTCCAAGAAGAGGAGATGACTATGTCCGCATTGCTGATTGGCGACGAAGCGCCGGATTTTGAAGTCGACACCACCGATGGTCCGATCCGCTTTCACGACGTGATCGACGGCTCATGGGCCGTTCTGTTTTCCCACCCGAAGGATTTTACGCCGGTGTGCACCACCGAACTCGGCATGACCGCCAAGCTGAAGGATGAGTTCGCGGCACGCGGCGTGAAGGTCTTCGGCGTGTCCGTGGACCCGATCGAGGACCACCGCGCCTGGATCGGCGACATCAAGGACACCCAGGGCGTTGCCCTGAACTTCCCGCTGATTGCCGATCCCGACCGGAAGGTGGCGACCGCCTACGGCATGATCCATCCGAACGCCAGCGACACGCTGACCGTCCGGTCCCTGTTCGTCATCGGACCGGACAAGAAGATCAAGCTGAAGATCGAGTATCCGGCCTCGACCGGCCGTAACTTTGATGAGGTTCTCCGTGTGATCGACTCGCTCCAGCTCACGGCAAAGCATCAGGTCGCAACGCCTGCGAACTGGAAGTCCGGCGAGGACGTGATCATCGTCCCGGCCGTCAGCGACGAGGAAGCGAAGGAAAAGTTCCCGGGCGGCTGGAAAACCCTGAAGCCCTATCTTCGGATCGTTCCCGAGCCGAAGTAAGGCCGAACAAAAAAGCAAACGCCCGCAGTCTCCTGCGGGCGTTTATGTTTTTGCCTGGTCCGTCCCGTCAGGCGGCGCGGACCTGCTTCAGGAAGTCGTGCATGGCATCTCGCAGATTTGCCGACCGTCCCTGGAGCTGTTGGACCGCATCCCGCATTTCGCCACTCAGTCCGCCGGTTTCGGTGGCCGAGGAGCTAACCTGGGAAATGGACCTGGACACGCTCTGCGTTCCGTCCGCGGCTTCCGTGACGCTGCTTGCGATTTCGCTGGTCGCGACGTTCTGCTGCTCGGTAGCCTCCGCCATGCTCGCCGTCTTTTCGGCGATGGAGCGGACCATTTCGGCAACACTTTCGGTTGCCGAGATCGAGTCGTCGGCGGCTCCGCGCATTTCCGAAATCTGGCGGTCGATTTCTTCCGTGGCCTTCGAGGTCTGTTCGGCCAGCGCCTTCACCTCGGAGGCAACGACGGCGAAGCCCTTGCCGGCATCGCCCGCGCGGGCAGCCTCGATCGTGGCATTCAGCGCCAGCAGGTTGGTCTGCTCGGCGATGTCGGTGATCAGGCTGGTGACGTCGCCGATCTTGGCGACCACCTGCTGCAGGGTTGCGACCGCCTGGTTGGAGCGCTCGACCTCAGCGGAAGCATCGTCGGCGAGCTGGGACGACGAGCGGACCTGCTCGTAGATCTCCCGGATCGACGCGGAGAGTTCCTCGGTGGCGCCCGCAACCGTGTTGACATTGCTTGTGGCCTGTTCGGCGGCAGCCGAAACGGAGAGCGCCTGCTCGGTGGTTCCGTTTGCGATTTCCGACAGGGTTCCGGCTCTGGCGTTGAGGCCTTCCAGAGCGGTGATCATGTCTTCGCTGATGGAGAGGACGGTTGCCTCGAACTCGCTTGCGACCCGTTCCATCTCGGCGCGCTTTTCGACTTCGGCGTTTTCACGCTGCCGTGCCGCGTCTTCTTCCAGTTCCTTGTTCTTGATCAGGTTCATACGGAATATGCCGAGGGCGGAGCCCATGGTGCCGATTTCGTCCTTGCGGTCGCCGAAATCGATCTGCTGATCCGTATCGCCCTTGGCGAGCGCATGAACGATCTCGCTGAGCTTTGCCAGCGGCCGGGAAACCAGAGCGTGGTTCAGGAAGCCGATCAGAACGGCAAAGACGGCCATCAGGAGAGCGCTGCCGATGGCGAACAACTGGACCTGCAGCAGCTGTGAATCCTGGTCGGCAAGCATTTCCTGCCGTTTACCGTCCAATTCGGAAAGCAGGGCGCTATTCGCGTTTTCGATGGCATCCAGAAGGCTTTGCCTGTCCTTGGTCAGTTCGAGAGCCCGGGCCATATCGACCGTGCTCGGATCGCGCATGAAGTCGATCTGCTTGTCGACGAAATTAGCTCGCCACGCCTTCCAGGCCTCATCGATGGCGGCCAGCTTTTGCTGCATCGATGCGGGAGCCTGAGTGTCGAAGTCAGACTTCATCTTGCCGTACAGCGTATCGATTTGCGCAGTGAAGCCTTCGGCCTGGGTCAACAGGGCGCGGTCCCCGGTTGTCAGGAAGGTCTTGTAGGCCAATGCCTGATTAAGAATGAGCATCTCCAGCTTCATGGCATCGTTGGTGGCATGGCCAATGCTCGTGGTCACCTTAACGGAATTCGCGACCGAAGCCGACTTGTAGTAGGAGAAGCCGCCGGCAATGGCGCCAATCAGCGCCAGGCAAAAGAATGCCACTGCGCTTTTCTTGGATACGGACAAATTCGCAAACATCTGATCCCTCGCGGTTAGCTGCCGAAACCGGCGCGGCGCTGAAGTTCGGTGAGATTGAGTTCGACCGTTGCCGCGCCGATGGCCTTATCGGTCTCGGGATCCGCAATGGTCATGTTGACCTGTGCCCGCCATATCTTACGGTCGTCGTCCCATTCCGGTTCGTCGATAAACACCGCATCCTTGGCAACCGGGAAGGTTTTCTGGAACTTGGCTTCGTCGCCCTGCCAGTAGTCACTGGTGATCGAGCTCTGGCCGACATTGAGTCCATTCGCGTCCATGACGAAGATCTCAGTGTAGAGGCCAAGGTTCTGGGCCTGCACGCGGAGGAGATAAACGGACAACGGTGCGGTCAGGGTGGCCGAGATCAGCGGTTTGTCTTCGGCTTCGCGCTCCGCGCGCCATTGCTGATCCAGCTCGTCGATCTGCGCCTGGGACAGGGAGCCCCGCACATCGTTCTGGGTATTGATCGAAAGGCCGACGATCGGATTGGTCAGCCAGTCCCTGACCTTGGAGAGGACGTCCTGCGTTACCAGGGCATTCGTGTCGGGCTGTGTTGGCTCTGCGGAATGTGCTGCCGTAAATGTGAGGGGGATCAGGCACAGCCCCATCAACCATTTTTTCGAAATCATCATCGTCTCCTTCCGAGTGAAGAATACGATCTCAGTAAAGAATTAATAATGGATCAATAAGAATGAAGGGCATACTTAAAATCAGCGTATTCCGTTGCAATGCAAAACGAGAATGACATAAGGGAAGGTGATTATATATCGTGAGATATACCTAGTAATACTAGGTATATCTGCATGATTTTGGCAACCGTTAGGTGTAGCTTCGCCGGCTGCTTTGAGAACCTTCGGTCTCGGTCAAATTAAAAGCAAACGTTCTGAGCGGATGAAATCAGAAATTCTCGAAATTTTGAATATAGCCGTCTAATAAATATGCATTTGGCTATTCAGTGTGCAAATTTAACGCATCTGAAGACATTGTTTACCGGAAAAGATGCAGTCTGGACGAAAGAAAAGAGACCGCTCCGCGGATTGTATTTCGATGCTTGTCAAAAAGACGCCCGGAGCGCCTGTAACGCGGTTCGGTAGTTCGGATGCAGGAATGTATAGTCGAGCTCCTGCTTGACCCTTCTATTCGAGACCCGTTTGTTTTCCCCGTAGAAGGACCGGGCCATGGGAGAAAGATCCGCGCTTTCGAAAGGAATCTCGGGCGGCGGCTCGACGCCGAGTAACTCGGCGGCATAGGCGACGACTTCCTGGGGTGGGGCGGGTTCGTCGTCGGTCACATTGAAGATGCGCGTCGACGGTTGCGCCATGGCCGCCTCCAGGACCCCGGCGATATCGTCAACGTGGATCCGGTTGAAGACCTGTCCGGGCTTGACCAGGCGGCGCGCCGTGCCTTTCCGGAAATTTTCGAACGCATTGCGCCCCGGCCCGTAAATCCCGGAGAGACGGAAGATCTGCACCGGCAGTGCGTTTTCATCGGCAAAGGCCAGCCAGCCGTTTTCGGCCGTAACCCTCTGCACCGACCGTTTGGAGACCGGTTTGCAGGGCGTCTCCTCGTCGACCCATGCGCCGTCGTGGTTTCCATAGACACCGACGGTCGACAGATAGCCGATCCAGTCGGGGCGGGCAGTGGCAATTTCGTCCGCATGGGTGTTGAGAACCGGATCGCCGCTCTCATTCGGGCCAATCGACACCAGCACATGGCTCGCCCGGGCGAGTGCATCGCCAATCCCGTCTCCAGGCGTGGTACCGTCGAACACGAAGGCGTGGATCCCTTGTTCCTCAAGCGCGGCTGCCTTTTCGGCCGAGCGCGTTGTGCCGCCGATCCAGTCGAACCGGCCTTTCACCCGTTCGATGAAGGCCTTTGAGGAATAACCGATGCCGAAAACGAAAAGCCGCATGTGATTTCTCTTCAAAGCTCCAGATGCTTTCGACGGATTTCGTAAAGCGAAATGCCGGTGGCGACGGCCAGGTTGAGGCTGTCCGCCTCGCCGACCTGCGGGATCCGGATCAGGGTCGAGCAAGCCGCGGCCATGTCGTCTTCAAGGCCTTGCTGTTCATTGCCCATCAAAAGCAAAACGGGCTCCGTATACTCCGGTGTGCGGTAATCGACGGACCCTTTCAGATGGGTGCCGACGACCGTTCCCGGCCATTTCGCGGCGAGCGCCTTGAACTGGTCCTTGGTGAGCCTGGCAAGCGGGACATGGAAGAGCGATCCCATGGTCGCGCGAACCGCCTCGACCGCGAACGGGTCGGTGCAATCGCCGACCAGCATCACGCCCGAGGCGCCGACCGCGTCGGCGGTGCGGAGGATGGTGCCGAGATTTCCCGGATCGCGCACCCGGTCGAGCGCCACCCAGACGGTTGCCTTGGCGGGGTCGATCTGCTCGGCGGTGAGCAACTGCTGCTCATAGACGCCGACCACCGTTTGCGGATTGTCCTTGCGGGTCATGGCGGCCAGAACCGCCGTGCTGACCTCCAGGATCAGAGCGCCGCGCGCCTTGGCATTGGCGGCTGCCTTCTGCGCAACCGCATTGTCCCGGGCTTCCGGCCCAAGGGCGAGGTAGCGCACGCCCCAGCCTGCGGCCATAGCGTCGGTTGCCAGCTTCAGCCCTTCGGCAACGAACAGCCCGGACTGGGTCCGGTGCTTGCGCTGCGCGACCAGCCCCTTGATTTCCTTGACGATCGGATTGGAATGGCTGGTGACCTGCTTTACCGCCCCGGCCCTCTGTGGCTTTTCGTTCTGGCTCATCGGCTGCTCCATCTGGAAAACAGCGACGTGGACAGGGCTCGCTTTCCGTCCTCTTCGCGAATGACCAGTTCCCCGGATTCCAGCTGGCCGCCCTGCTTTTCCAGGGTTTCGGCCATCAGCTCGTGAATGGCGAGGAAACTGGACCGGATCGCATAGGCCGTCAGGATCATGAACAGCGCATCTTTGGCCAGAAGCTGGCGCAGGTTGTCGAGCATCTCCGGCAGGCTTGTGTAGATGTCCCAGACCTCGCCCTTCGGGCCGCGGCCGTATTTCGGCGGATCGAGAATGATGCCGTCATAGGTGTTGCCGCGCCGGACCTCGCGGGCAACGAATTTCGACGCGTCCTCGCAGATCCAGCGGATCGGCAGGTCTTCCAGACCGGAAAGCGCCTGGTTCTCCCGGGCATAGCCGATCGCCTTCTTGGAGGCATCGACATGGGTCACCTGCGCCCCTTCCGTGGCCGGCAGCAGCGAGGCGAGCCCGGTGTAGCCGAACAGGTTGAGGATCTTCAAAGGTCGGTCCGGATTTTTCGTCCGTTCCGCGCGGATCTTGCCGTTCACCCAGTCCCAGTGCGCGGCCTGTTCCGGAAAAACGCCCACATGGCGGAACGACATGAATCGGCCGATATATTTCACCGGACCGTAGGCCATCTCCCAGGTCTCGGGAACGTTGCCGGAGAATTTCCAGCGGCCCGGGCCTTCTTCCTCCGTGTCGCCGGAAAAGACGGCATTCGCCCTTTCCCATGCGGCAGGTTTCAGACGCCGTCTGCCCATCGCCTGGGGTTCGGGCCGGACAATGGAGAACCGGCCGTATCTCTCCAGCTTCTGTCCCTCGCCCATGTCGAGCAGGCAATAGTCCTTCCATCCCCGGGTCTCAAGAATGACCGGCCAGTTCTGAACAGGCGCCTGTCCGTAAGGGGCGAAGTCGGATTTTGTCGGAGTGTCCGGCAAGGTTGTCTCTCAAAGTTTGACGGGTCGGATTGAACAGGCATTATTCCGGCAGGACGCCGGGGTCAATCGCATCGCTCTGATTTGAGGGTGGCGGCGAAGGGAGGATTGCATGGAGAAAGCGGCGACGGCTGACATTTTTGCAGACGCACGATTGCCCGCTCCCGCTCCCTCCGTTGCGGCCTATCTCGCTGACTGCCCGCCTCCCGTCCGGGATGGACTGCTGGAGCTGCGTGCGCTTGTCTATCAGGTTGCCGGTGCGGATCCGCGGATCGGCCCGTTGCGTGAAACCCTGAAATGGGGCGAACCGTCCTATCTGACAGAAACATCCCGGTCCGGCACCACTTTACGCCTGGCGGTCAAGAAGTCCATGCCGGACACTTGTGGCCTGTTTTTCAACTGCCGGACCAGGATTGCGGAGCGGATCACGGACCTCTACCCGAAGACCTTCGTGTTCGACGGCAAGCGCGGCCTTCTGTTTTCCGCTGGCCGGGAAATTCCGGCCGTAGAGGTGAGGGCCTGTATTTCGCTGGTTCTGACCTATCGGCTCAAGGGCCTGTTCTAGGTTTCAGGGACAAATACAAAAAGGGCGGCTCATGCGGCCGCCCTTGTGTTTGTGTCCTGGCGCCGGATCAGGCGGCGGCCACTTCGCTCAGGAAGCGGTCCACTTCTTCCTTCAGGTGCGCCGTCTTCGAGCCGAGTTCGCTGGAAGCCGAAACAACCATGTCGGACGACTTTGCCGTTTCGTCCACGGCCTGGGACAGTTCGCTGATGTTGCCGGTCACGATATTGGTTCCCTGGGCCGCCAGCTGGACGTTCTGGGAAATCTCCTCGGTCGCCGCTCCCTGCTGCTCCACTGCCGATGCGATTGCGCCGGTATAGGTGTTCACCTCCTGCATGGTCTCGGTGATCGAGGCGATGGCGTCGACCGCATCCTTGGTCGCCGACTGGATGGCGGAAATCTGTGCGCCGATCTCTTCCGTTGCCTTGGAGGTCTGGGTCGCGAGTTCCTTGACCTCCGCGGCCACCACCGCGAACCCCTTGCCGGCTTCGCCTGCGCGGGCCGCCTCGATGGTGGCGTTCAGCGCCAGCAGGTTGGTCTGTTCGGCGATCGCCTGGATCAGGGTCACGACCTCGCCGATCTTGGCTGCGGAAATTGCGAGGCTTTCCACCTTCTCGTTGGTGACCCGGGTGTTCTCGGTAGCCTGGTTGACGACGCCCGTGGTGCGCGCGACCTGGGACTGGATCTCGCCGATGGAAGCGGCAAGTTCTTCTGCTGCCGACGCCACGGTGTTCACGTTGCGGGTCGCTTCGTCGGAGGCGCCAAGGGTCTCCGTTGCCCGGCCGGAGCTGGTGCGCGCGATTTCAGTCAGCTTGTGGGCCGTATCGTCCAGGGTCGCCGAGGTCTCGCCAACGGACGTGATGACATTCGATGCGGTTGCCCGGAAGGCTTCGATGAGAGCGTCGACCCGTTGCTGACGGGCCAGGCGAGCTTCCGCTTCGCTCGCGCTTTCGTTTTCAAGGCGCAGCCGCTCGACGGCGTTGTCCTTGAAGACCTGGACGGTGCGGCTCATGTCGCCGATCTCGTCGCTGCGGCTGGTTCCGGGAACGTCCACGTCGTGCTGACCGTTGGCCAGGCCAAGCATGGCCGTCTGCAGCTTGCCGAGGGGACGGGTGATGGAGCGCACCACCAAGAGAGCGGCACCGGCGATGATCGCCAGAAGCCCCAGATCGAGTGCCAGGCGATAGCTGAACTGTTTCCAGAAGACGGCGGACAGGTCGTCCACATAGACCCCGGTCATCGCGAACAGGTTCCATGGCTTGAACGCCTCGACATAGGAAATCTTGTCGACGGGCTCGTCGCTCCCTGCACGGGGCCAGACATAGTCGACGTAACCGGAGCCCTTGTTCTTTGCCAGGTCGCCCAATTCCTTGACGAAGAATTTGCCGTTCCCGTCCTTCAGGGAAAGGATGTCCGCGCCGACCAGGGACGGCTTGCCGGCATGCATCAGGACCGAATATTTGTCGTCCAGGCTTTGAATGACGAAGTAGTTGCCGTCGCCGTAGCGCATCGACTGGATGATGTCGAAGGCGCGCTTTTGGGCGTCTTTCAGCGGCATCTTGCCTTCGGAGACCATTTTCTGGTGATCCTCCATGACAGATATCGCTGCGTCGGTCAGATGCTGCAACTCGGCGAACTTCTGTTCCTTGAGACTTGAATACTGCGTCCAGGACTCAACGGACATGATGGCGATCAGACCGAATGCGAACAGGGCAAGCAGACCGAACAGGCGATGGCCGATTGAAAGCTTGGAAAAAACCTTGGGCATCTGATAACTCCAGCGGCAACACGTACGAGCATGTATCGGCTGTCAAACGTTAAAATTGACATAACCGGAAACCGGTTTATTCGAAATAAGCCTTTAAATAGAGTATCTTACGTTACGGTATTTTCCGAAATGCGCTCAGGCAACAAAAAGGGCGGCACGCAGGCCGCCCTCTTCATGAGAGTGAATGAACCGCAGAGCCTATGCTGCAGCAACTTCGCTGAGGAAGCGGTCAACTTCCTGCTTCAGCAGTGCGGTTTTGGTGCTGAGTTCGGAAGAGGCTGAGACCACGAGGTCCGCGGATTTCGTGGTTTCGTCGACCGCCTGGGACAGTTCGCCGATATTGCCGGTCACGATATTGGTTCCCTGGGCCGCCAACTGGACGTTCTGGGAAATCTCCTCGGTCGCAGCTCCCTGTTGCTCCACCGCGGAGGCGATCGCGCCTGTATAGGTGTTCACCTCCTGCATCGTCTCGGTGATCGAGCCGATGGCCTCGACGGATTCGCGGGTGGCAGACTGGATCGCCGCGATCTGGCCGGAAATTTCTTCCGTCGCCTTGGAGGTCTGGGTGGCGAGTTCCTTCACCTCGGCCGCGACCACCGCGAAGCCCTTGCCGGCCTCGCCTGCGCGGGCCGCCTCGATGGTGGCGTTGAGCGCAAGCAGGTTGGTCTGCTCGGCAATCGCCTGGATCAGCGTCACGACTTCGCCGATCTTGGCAGCCGATGCGGCGAGGCTTTCAACCTTTTCGTTGGTGACCCGGGTGCCCTCTGTCGCCTGGTTGACCACATCGGTCGTCCGGGCAACCTGCGAGCTGATCTCGCCGATGGAAGCGGCAAGCTCCTCGGCGGCGGATGCCACCGTGTTCACGTTGCGGGTCGCCTCGTCCGAAGCGCCGAGGGTTTCAGACGCCCGGCCGGAGCTCGTGCGTGCGATCTCGGTGAGCTTGTGCGCGGTGTCGTCCAGGGTGGCGGACGTTTCGCCGACAGAGGAGATCACATCCGACGCGGTCGCCCGGAAGGCGGCGATCAGCTCGTCGACACGCTGCTGGCGGGCCAATCGGGCCTGCGCTTCGCCTGCGCTTTCGTTTTCAAGGCGCAGCCGCTCGATCGCATTGTCCTTGAAGACCTGAACGGTGCGGCTCATGTCGCCGATCTCGTCGCCGCGACCGGTGCCTGGAACATCCAGATCGTGCTGTCCGTTCGCAAGGCCGAGCATGGCGTCCTGAAGAGCGCGGATGGGCCGGGTAATGCTGCGCACCACGAAAAAGGCCGCGCCCGCGACGACTGCGAGCAGAGCGATATCGAGCATCAGCCGATTGACGAATTCACCCCAGAAGATCTCCGAGAGGTCATCGATGTAGACGCCGGTCAGAACCAGGACGCCCCAGGGCTTGAAGGACTGAAAATAGGCGATTTTCGCAGAAGACTCTTCGCTGCCGGGCTTGGGCCACATGTAGTCCATGTAGCCGCTGCCATCCTTCACGGCGATGTCGTTCATCATGCGGATGAACGGCTTGCCGCTCGTATCCTCGGCCTTGCTCTGGTCCTTGCCCTCAAGCGCCGGCTTGATGGGATGCATCACCAGATGGTAGTCGCCGCCCAGGCTCTGGACCGCGAAGTAATCGCCGTTGCCGTATCTCATGTGGCGGAGGGTGTTGTAACCCTGCGCTTTCGCCTCATCGAGGGTCATTTCACCCTTTTCGACCCGGGTCTGGTATTCAGCCAGAATGCTGATGGCCGATTCAGTCAGGCTCTGCAACTCCGCGAGCTTGAGGTTCTTCAGGCTCTTGTATTGGTTCCAGGATTCCACTCCCATCAGGCCCGCGAGGCCGAGGGCAAAAATGAAGACCAGGCCGAACAGACGGTGGCCGATGGAAAATTTGCTCAGGATATTTGGCATTCAGGAAAACTCCGCCGCGCTTCTTCAGGGCGAATATCTTCGAGGTGAGTTAAACAAAGTATAAAACGCCTTATTTTCAGGGCGTTATGCTGTTTTGCCTGTTTTTATTGTAATAAATACCAATGAAAAATGGGGGAGTCTTCCCAGTCCCGCAACCGATGATTTGCTTTCGGCAATCGAGATTTCAAGCTGATTCGCGTGATTGAATGACGGCTTTGGGAGACACTCGCGCCTAACGGGCCGGAACCGGCGGACGTAGCTGAAACTGCGACAACGCCGGCCGGCGGCAGGGAGCCGCGGCCGGCGCCGGATTTCATTGAAGTCTCTGGTTATCAGGCTGCGGCCACGCCGGCCAGGAACTGATCGACTTCCTGCTTGAGACGGTCAGTCTTTTCATTGAGTTCACCGGATGCGGACAGAACGAGATCGGCTGAGGACGATGTGTGGTCGACGGCCTGGGAGAGCTGTGACATCGCAGAAGAGACCGACTGGGTGCCTTCGGCCGCACGCTGGACGTTCTGTGAGATCTCGGTTGTGGCAGCGCCCTGCTGCTCGACGGCCGCGGCAATGGTCGAGGTGTAGTTGTTGACCTCTTCCATGATTTCGGTGATCTCGCCGATGGCCTGTACCGATTCTTCCGTCGCGCCCTGAATGGCGCTGATCTGCTGGCTGATTTCCTCCGTTGCCTTGGAGGTCTGGGTGGCCAGTTCCTTGACTTCGGCCGCGACCACCGCGAAGCCCTTGCCGGCTTCGCCGGCCCGGGCCGCCTCGATGGTGGCATTCAGGGCCAGCAGGTTGGTCTGTTCGGCGATCGCCTGGATCAGGGTGACGACTTCCCCGATCTTGGCGGCCGATGCGGCAAGTCCCTCGACCTTCTCGTTGGTCTTCTGGGTGCCAAGCGTCGCCCGGCCGACGACTTCCGTCGTCTGGGAAACCTGGCGGGAGATCTCGCCGATGGAGGCCGCCAGTTCCTCTGCCGCGCTCGCAACGGTCTGTGCGTTGCGCGTCGCCTCATCGGAGGATTCGAGTGTCTCGGTGGCGTGGTTGGAACTTTCGCGCGCGATTTCCGTCAGCGCATTTGCGGTCTTGTCCAGTCCATCGGCCGTCTGGCCGACCGAGCCGATGACATCTTCGGCGGTTGCGCGGAAGGAGGCGATCAGGGCGTCGATCCGCTCCTGGCGCTGTAGGCGCGCCTGTTCGTCCCGGGCACTTTCTTCCTGGAGCCGTGCCCGTTCCAGCGCATTGTCGCGGAAAACCTGGACGGTCCGGCTCATGTCGCCAATCTCGTCGCCCCGGTCCAGGCCGTTAATGACGACGTCATTGTTGCCGTTTGCAAGAGTGGACATCACGGATGTTATTTCGCGGATCGGACGCGTAATGACGAGATTGAGAACGAAGGCCAGGGCAAACCCGGCAGCGATGGCCAGCAAGATCGTGATGCCGATCGTGGTCAATGCAGTCCGCGCGGCTTCGCGAGCGCCGTGGGACTGGGAGGACGTAAGCGAGGCGATTTGCTGATTGACCCGGATCGTCAGTTCATCGAGCTGTCCCCGCCGCGTCTCCAGGTCCGACTTCGATGTGACCATTTCCTTGAAAGCCCTGTCGAAGGTCACGATCGCTTCGGCGATTTCCCCGGCAACCTCATTGACCGCCGGCAGAAACTGGGCCGAACCGGTCAGGGACTCTTCCAGCTTGACCAGCTGGCCGACCTTGTCCTCGACCGGTTTCGTGTCCGTCGCGCCGAAGCCGCCGAAAAGGTTGAGGATTTCGGTCCGGGATTGCAGTGCCAGCGTGTCGAGCGTGGCCGCTTCTTCCTTGATGACCCGAATGCTCTCAAGCTTCATCGCATTTGACTGGGCAACGGTCTTCGCGTTCTTGACCGCGGGCAGAAGCTGGAAGCGGATTTCGCGCGCGATGTCGATGATTTTTTCGATCGCAGTGCCGGCGGCTTCCTTGACGGTGAAGGCTTCCCCGAAACCGAGATCGCCGGACATCTTCGTCAGGTTCTCCTTCAGGGAGTTGGCTTCCTTGGCAAGGAGGTCGAAGTTGTCGGAAGACATGCCTGCGAATTGCTGGCCTGTCAGGGCCGCAGCCTCGGACGCGATGCTTTCCGTCGATTGCAGGGATTCCTCCAGTTGCGAGCCGGAGAGGTTTCCACTTGCTTTCAGGTAGGTCAGCTGAATGGCAAAGGCCTGTTCCTGCAGGGCGAAGACGCGGCGCGCCAGCTCGTTTGCCGTTTCGAGGGACTTGTTGGCATTGGCGACTTCCGCTCTGATGCCCTTTTCGGTCTCCAGCACGGTGTCGTTGATGCGGTCGGCCTGGCCGGCCAGGGCATCCGTCGCCTGGATCAGGGTGGCGAGGCGCATCGATTGCTGATCTGTCAGGCTGACCACCTCGTCGAAGGTGGAGGAGAATTCCGCCATGGCAGCCGCGGCATCCGTCACCTGGCTGCCGGCGTCGCCCTCACCGGAGGCCGTTGCCCTCAACTGGTTCAAGGCGGCAGTCAGTTGTTTGATTTCCTGGCGGGTATCTTCCGCTGCCTCTGCGCTGGCATTCGTCAGAAAGGCCTCCCGCTTGAGGGATGTCGCCTGCATCAGGCTGGACACCTGGGCGGCCTGATCGGCAACCTCGAAACGCGACGAAAGGTTCAGGATTGCGAAAAAGCCGACCGCGCCCACGATGGCGGTCAGCACAAGGATGGCGCCGAAACCGCCACTGACCTTGTAGCCGAAACGTAGATCGACCAACCATTTACGGATTTGCTTCATAGGTTCCCCCACCTGGCAACTCCAAGAATTGCCGTATGTTTTGGAGGAAACTGTCGTTGAGAGAGGTGAAAAATATGTAAATCAAATAATAGGTAATGGATCGCTGGTCAGTTGTATTGTTATATTGCATTGAATATTTATAATTAAGATGTGAAGTGTTTCTGTGTAGGCACTCTTTACAGGTTCTAAGGCACTCCGGTCATTGATGTTTAAGACAATGATCCCTCGGTGGCGCGATCAGACATCGCACCGCAACAAAACTCGGCATTGCGTTGGAGGCGAGCGCCCGGAACGATATCCGGGCATCGCGCTTCGGCGGGAAGAGACAGTCTAAACGTGCTGACCGCCATTGATCTGAATTTCCGCTCCCGTCACGTAGGAAGACGGAGAGGTGCACAGGAAATGGATCGTCTCGGCTACTTCGTCCGGTGTTCCGAGGCGGCGTAGCGGAATCTCCTCAACGAGTTTTTCAGTGCCCGGCGACAGGATGGACGTGTCGATCTCTCCCGGAGCGATGGCATTCACACGGATACCGTGCGGTCCGAAATCCGCGGCCATTTCCCGTGTTAGCGAGGCCAGAGCGGCCTTGGATGTCGCATAGGCGGTGCCTGCGAACGGGTGGACCCTCACGCCCGCAATGGAGGTCACGTTCACGATCGACCCGCCGGCATTCTTCAATTCCTTGAACAGGCCCCGGCCCAGCATGATCGGCGCGAAGAAATTCACCTGGAAGACATGACGCCAGACGTGCATGGCGGTCGTCAGCGAATCCAGGCGTTCGCCATCGTCGCCCTTGGGGCTGATGCCGGCATTGTTGATCAGCGCATGAAGCTTCGATCCGTGTGGTTCCAGGCGTTTGCGCATTTCCTGAACGGCATAGCCGAGATTTTCCGGATCGGAGAGATCCACCTGAATGTGGTCTTCCGGGCCCATCGGCCAGGGGCATTTGTCGGAAAAGGCGTGCCGCGAACAGGTGATGACACGCCATCCGGCGGCGGAAAACCGCTTCACGGTCGCGTGGCCGATCCCCCGGCTTGCGCCGGTCAGGACGACGGTTCGACGCTCATCGATCGGATTGCTTTCACTCATGCGGGATTTGCCTCAATATGAAACCTGACGGGTTAAAGTTGACTTTTTCAGACTACTTTAGTTTATGCGGTCCAACCTTTGTATGCCAGAATGATCCCGAATGGGAATTCCTAAACGAAGCAGGGTTGGCGTGAGCAAATTTGATGGCATTATCAGTGTTGGGTTTCGTAAATTCTTCCGGTTTTCAGACCCTTGCGACTGGTTGGAGCGGCCTTGCCTCCGCCACGTTTGCCATGTGTGAGTTTACGATCTGAGACGAGGATGGCCCGGGGCCCGGAATGATCATCTGTTCCTGTAATGTGTTGTCGGACGAGCAGCTTCGCAAGGCGGCGGAAGAGATGCGCGACGATCCGAACGGCAAGGTGCCCACACCGGGGGCCGTATTCCGGCATCTGGGATGCCGGCCCCGTTGCGGCAGCTGCTTCCCGGCTGTCATCCAGATCATTCACGAAGACACCAAAGACGGCGGCTCTGAGAGCGGCTATGCAAGATTAAAAGCCGCCGGCAACCGCAGGCGATAACGGAGAGGGCATCATGAAGGGCGAACCGAGGGTTATCGAATATCTGAACAAGGCGCTGCGCCATGAACTGACAGCGGTCAATCAGTACTGGCTGCACGCAAACCTCATGGCAGATTGGGGTTATACCAAACTCGCCGCCAAGGAGCGGGAGGAATCGGCGGAAGAGCGCGATCATGCCGACCGGATCATCAAGCGGATCGTCTTCCTGGAAGGCCTGCCCAATCTGCAGGTGCTCGATCCGATGCGCATCGGCCAGTCGCTCAAGGAATGCATCGAAAGCGACCTTGCGGGCGAATATGTCGCCAGGGCCCTCTATCACGAGGCGCGCCAAGTCTGCCGCGAATGCGAGGACTATGTCTCCATGGACTTGTTCGAGACCCTTCTGGCGGACGAGGAAAACCACATCGATTTCCTCGAAACACAGCTAAAGCTGATCGAGCAGATCGGCATCGACAACTATGCGCTGCTCCAGGCATCGCCTGCGAACGCCGCTGACTGAGCTCTGCGCATTATAGCCGGATCACGTCACCGCCGGCGGCGTCTGCATCGTCCGGGTCGTGGGTGACGAGCAGGACAGGGAGGCCCTTTTCGCGGGCTTTCGAAAAGACCAGATTGCGCAGATCGGAGCGCCGACTCTGGTCCAGGCTTGAAAACGGCTCGTCGAGCAGGAGTGCCCCCGGCTCGGCGAGAAGCAGCCGCATCAGGGCGATCCGCGTCTGCTGGCCGCCGGACAAGGTCGCCGGGTCGCGGCCGAAGAACCCGGCGAGCCCGACATCGGACAACGCGTCCTCGGCAAGGACGCGGCGCTGCTCACGGCCCTGATCCTTGATTCGATCCAGGCCGAACAGGAGATTTTCGCCGACCGACATGTGCGGGAAAAGAAGGGGGGCCTGAAACATCAGCCCCACTTTTCGTTCCTGGGGCGGCAGCGACGTGATCTCCGTGCCGTCCAGCCATATCCGCCCTCTTGCCCGGAAGGCGGGGTCCATGAACCCGGCAATGAAGTCCAGAAGAGACGATTTCCCGCTGCCGCTGTCGCCCATCACAGTCAGCACCTCGCCGGGGCCAATCCGCCGGTCAAGCGTAACCAGCCGCCGGGTGCCGAGGTCGATTTCCACCTGGTCCAGCGTAAGACCGGAAGAAGAGAGCGGATGGTCTGCCATGCCTGTCTTATCGTTGAAGTCTGAGGGCAAGTCGATGGCGAAAGGCGATCGCGGGTACCGCACTTGCCAGCACGAAGCCCAGGAGCGGCAACAGCAGTTGCAGCATGGCATAGACGGCCGCGACCGACCGGCTGCCGCCGCTGGCAAGCGCCACGCTTTCGGTGGTGATCGTGGTGATCCGTCCCGCGCCGATCATCAGGGTCGGCAGATACTGGCCGATGGAAACCGCAAAACCGATCGCGGCTGCCACCATCAGCGGACGCAACAGCATCGGCAGGCGGATCGACCACAGGATCCGGCTTGGGGAAGCGCCCAGGGATGCCGCGACCTTGGCAAGCCGCGGGTCGAGATGATCCCAGGGATCGGACAGGGCGAGAAAGACATAAGGCAGGACAAAGACAAGATGTGTCAGGCCGACGGCGACATGGGTTCCGTCCCATCCGACGAGAAGAAAAAGGACCTGCAGGCCGAACAGAAACGATATCTGCGGCACCAGCAGCGGCAGGAACATCAGATGCCTGAATGCGGCCTGTCTCCGACGAGGCCCGGTCCGGGTCCATAGCTCCAGTTGCCAGACGATCAGCGCGATGGCGACCAGCGCGGCCGGCAGGGCGATGATGAGCGTATCGGCGATGAGGCGGCCGCCGCCGGGATAAATGCCGGTCCAATGGCGCATTGTCAGTGCGGACGGAAAAGCCTGCGGAAACCACCAGCTTGCGCTCAGGGACCAAAGAACAAGGGCCGCCAGGGCCGCAACCATGGCGGCGATCAGGAGGGCGACGAGGGCCGCCGCCGAATGCCGCATCGCGCTGTCGCGGAGATGCCGCCGGCCGCTGCTCCAGCCGGAGCGGGCGAGACGACCGTACAGAATTTCGCCGAAGCGCCAGATGAGGATCGCGGCAACGCTTAACAGCAACTGGAGCACCGCTCCGGCGGAGGCCTCCAAGCGCAGCGCCGGATCGGCATCGGCCATCCAGTCGATGATCCTCGGCGCGAGCGGAGCCGGCGTCGTCGGTCCAAGGATTCGGGCGACATCGACGACCGAGGTCGAATAGGCGAGCACCGCCAGAACGGGCAGGCGGATCTGCGGATAGATCTGCGGCAGCGCAACCTTGAAGAAACCCGCTATCCGACCGTAACCCAGGTTCGCCGCGATCCGCATGTGGCGCCGGGCCTCCGTTTGCGGCAGGGCGGCGAGCGTCATCAGGAACAGGAACGGCACTTCCTTCGCGATCAGGCCCGCCGTCATGGTCAGCCCCAGCGGGTCGTGCAGGATGAGCAGGTCCGGCGGGCGGTCGAACCCGGTCGCCCATGGCGACAGCAGCCGGACGATCAGCCCGGAGGGAGAAATCACGAAAGCGAGGCCGATCGCTGCTGCCGCATGGGGGACGGAAAGCAAAGGCGAAAGGAAACGAAGCATGACCTGGAAGGTCCGGGTTTCGAACCAGGCGGCGGTGAAAACCGTGACGATCGCCAGCGAGACGGCTGTCGCGGCGAGGCCCGTGCCCAGGCTGAGCGCCAGCGAATGGTCGATGCCCGGCTCACTGAGGACAGCCCTGAACGGATCGAGAGACAGGGTCGATCCGCCGAGCGCCGGCAGATAGCCGAAGGCCGGCAGCAGGGTCGCCGCAAGTCCCAGGATGACCGGCCCGGCGATCAGGATCAGGATGACTGCAGTCGGCAGCGCGGACTGCAGGAGGGCCGGTTTTCGCGTCACGGCAGGTTGTCAGGATCCGCCGTAGCGCGCGGCCCAGGCCTTCTCGATGGCCGCGACCCAGCTTGGGTGCGGTTCGGAAAGGGTGGGGCCGAGGTCTTCCGGCCCGAGCGTGGCGACGCCCAGATCGATCGCCTCGAAGCGCGCCTTGTCGGCTTCCGGCAGGCTTGAAATCTTCAGGACGGTCGGGTCGCCCCAGACCGCCGGATCCTGCTTGCGGGCCTGAGCTTCAGGTGACAGCAGGAAATTCGCCAGGACCTTGGCGCCTTCCTTGGCCGAGCTGTTGAACGGAATGGCGACGAAATGGGTGTTGCCGATGGTTCCGCCACCGAGCACGAAGCTGCGCACCGTGTCCGGCAATTCGCCGTTGGCGATGGCGCTCGAGGCATCGCCCGGATTGAAGGTAAAGGCGATATCCAGTTCGCCGTCCGCAAGCAACTGTCGCATCGCCGCCGCATTGGCCGGGAAGGCCTCCGCCTTGCGCCACAGGTCGGGATGGATCTTGTCGAGATAGGCAAACAGCGGCGCGATATCCCGTTCGAACCGGTCCGGATCGACCGGCTTTTCCAGCTTGCCGCGGTCGCCGATCTTCGAAATCAGGATCTGCTTCAGGAAGGTCGAGCCATAGAAATTCGGCGGTTGCGGATAGGTGACCCGGCCCGGATGATCCGCGGCGTAAGTCGCCAGCGCGTCGAGGCTGCGCGGCGGTTCGGAAAGCCTTGCGCTGTCATACATGAAGACCAGCTTCGCCATGCCCCAGGGGCTTTCTTGGCCGTCGGTCGGAACCGTGAAATCCGAGAGAACCGTCGGCTTGCCTTCAACGTCCACGTAAGCCCAATTCGGCAGTTTCTGCGCCCAGCCCGGCTCGGCGAGCAACCCTTGCGATTTCAGCGTGTTGAAATTCTCGCCGTTGATCCAGACCAGGTCGACCGTGCCGCCGGTCGTCCGGCCGGCGGTTTTTTCGGCAACGATCTGGGTGACCGTGCCGGCCGTGTCGGTGACCTTCACATGCTTGACCGTGACGCCATACCGGTCTTCGACCTCACCTGCCGCCCAGTCGATATAGGCATTGATCCGCGGTTCGCCGCCCCAGGCGTGGAAATAGACGGTCTGTCCCTTCGCCGCTGCGGTGACATCGTCCCAGGACGCGTCCCTGGCGGATTGGGCCTGCGCGATGGTGGCCGTCAGGGCCAGTGCGGCGGCAATCGGCATGAGTCGTTTCAAGGACATCGGCTAACCCCCTGTTTCTTCTTTTGCCTTCTGTTGCCCAAAGGCGCGCGCGCGGTCAAGACAAGGCTTTGTGAGCGGGTGTGTGCGGTCCAGGCGTCGGATGAGTGGCGTCCTCACGCGCCTCTCGGCTTGGCCCTGCGGGTGGCTTCGGCGGAGGTGGGGTCGTCCGGCCAGGGGTGCTTCGGATAGCGGCCCTTCATCTCCGCCTTCACATCGGCCCAGGAACCGGCCCAGAAACCGGGCAGATCCCGCGTGATCTGGATCGGGCGCTGGGCCGGGGACAGAAGCTCCAGCGTCAGCGGGATCCGGCCGTTGCAAACGGAAGGATGGCGGTCGAGGCCGAAGAGTTCCTGCACGCGGATGGAAATGGCCGGCCCGGTCTCCCCGCCATAGTCGATCGGCACCCGGCTTCCCGTCGGTGCAGTGAAATGGGACGGCGCCAGCTTCTCGAGCCGGGCGGCGGCGTCGAACGGCAGCAGGGCCGCCAGCGCATCGCCGAGACAGGCGGCATCGATGGCCGAGACGCTGGTCTTGCCGGCCAGAAACGGACCGAGCCAGTCGTCGAGCGCTTCCGACAGGGCGTCGTCGGACAGGTCCGGCAGGTCGGTCTCGCCGTTGTCGCGCAGGTAACCGATACGGGCGCGCAGGCGCAGCTGGTCCTTTGTCCAGGGCAGGCGGCCAACCCCGCGCCGGCGCACTTCGCCAAGCAGGGCGCGTGTGACCGCTTCCGGATCGGGCGTGTTGATCTGTCTGGCTTCCAGCTCGACGGCACCGTAGCGGCGTACCCGCCGGGCTCTCAAAGCGCCTTCCTTCTCGATGCGAACCTCGTCTTCCGCGACGATGTCCTCGGCGAACAGCTCCTCGATCTCAGCTTTGGTGATCGGCGCACACAGCATGATCCGGCCACTGGCGGCCTTCCCCTGGATGTCGGCGACGGTCAGGAACGGTTCGCCCGCCAGCGGATGCTCTTCCGGCAGTTCCGCGCCGCGGCCGTTTGCCAGCCGGAACCGTCCCCGCTGACCGCGGGCCTGGGCGACCCGGTCCGGATAGGCATTGGCAAGCAGAACGCCGGCGTCCTCCGGTTCTACGCGTTTGTCCGATCCCCCGGCCAGCTTGTGCCACCGCTCCGCCAGCAGGCGGGTATCCCGGGCACGCGGGCTCCGGTCGTCTCTGAGGCGTCGCAGCCGGTTTCTCAGGTCGGGGTCCGGTCCGCCAAGTCCCGGCTCTGAAAGAAGCGCCGCGATCATCGCCGCGGTCAGTCCTTCACCCCTGGACGCGGCGCGGTCGAGCATATGGGCGAGCCGCGGCTGCAGGGGCAGGCGGGCGAGCGCCTTGCCCTGGTCGGTCAGGTGGCCGTTGTCGTCGAGCGCATGCAGCGCCTTCAGAAGCTGCGTGGCTTCGGTCCACGCTGCGGCTGGTGGCGGGTCGAGGAATTGCAATTGCGCCGGATCGGTCGTCCCCCAGGCAGCCAGATCGAGCGCCAGGCCCGACAGATCGGCCTCGAGAATTTCCGGCGCCTCCGAGGCGGCAAGGGAAACCGTCTGCGCCTCGTCCCAGAGCCGGTAGCAGACACCGGGCTCGGTTCGCCCGGCACGGCCGCGCCGCTGGTCGGCGGAGGCGCGCGAGACCCGCACGGTCTCCAGCCGTGTCAGTCCGGTCTGCGGTTCGTACCTGGGGACTCTTGAAAGACCGCTGTCGATGACGACGCGCACACCCTCGATGGTGAGCGATGTCTGGGCGATGGCGCTGGCCAGCACGATCTTGCGCGTGCCGGCAGGGGCAGGGCGGATCGCAAGGTCTTGCGCCTTGGCATCGAGCGCGCCGTAAAGCGGCGCCAACTGGCAGTCGGCGGGCAGCTTGTCTGCGAGCATCTCCGCGGTGCGGCGGATCTCTCCTTGGCCGGGCAGGAACACCAGGATCGAACCGGTCTCCTCGCCAAGTGCCTGGCGGACGGCGCGCGCCACCTGCGGCTCGATCCGCTCTTCCGCCCTGCGGCCGAGATAGCGCGTTTCAACGGGGAAACTCCGGCCCTTGCTTTCGATGACGGGAGCATCGCCCAGCAGGCCGGCGACGGCGGCGGCATCGAGCGTTGCCGACATGGGCAACAGCCTCAGGTCTTCGCGCAGGGCGCCTTGCACATCCAGTGCAAGTGCCAGCCCCAGATCGCCGTCCAGAGACCGCTCGTGGAATTCGTCGAACAGGACCGCCGCGACGCCGGACAATTCCGGATCGTCCAGGATCAGCCGCGTGAACACGCCCTCGGTGATGACCTCGATCCGCGTCCTGGCGCTGACCTTCGTTTCCATGCGGACCCGGTAGCCGACCGTTTCGCCTGTCTTCTCACCCAGTTCGGAGGCCATGCGCCGGGCGGCCGCGCGCGCCGCAAGCCGGCGCGGCTCCAGCACGAGGATCTTGCCGTCACCGCGCCAGGGGGCATCGAGAAGAGCAAGCGGAACGCGCGTCGTCTTGCCGGCGCCGGGTTCTGCCACGAGGACGGCGTTCGGGCCGGCTTCGAGCGCGTCGAGCAATTGCGGCAGGACGCCGTCGACGGGCAGGGACGTGGCGAAGGATCGGGGTTTTGACATCGATGAGAGTCAGGCGGAGGTCTGCGCTCTCGCCTGCCAGCGCCGCCCGGCGGTGTCGACGGCGAAGCGATGCGGCGTACGGGCGAAGGCGGCCAGTCCTTCGAGCGCCGGATTGGGATGACGGACAATGAAGGTCGGGATCGATCCGACCAGCGCTTCATGGGGCGCCTTGGCTTCGAACGACGACCTGAAGGCGCCGCTTGTCAGGAACCGCGCGATATAGGGCGTGACGCCGCCGGTAATATAGACACCGCCCCGGGCAAGCAGCGACAGGGCAAAGTCGCCGGCCACGCGGCCGAGACCGCCGGCGAACACCTCCAGCGTCTTCACGGCAACGGCATCGCCGGCATCCGCGGCGACAGTGATATCGGCTGCGGAGGAAAAATCCCGCTCCATCGACATGGAAGCGGCGACTGCCCTGGCCAGTCGGGGCAGACCGGTACCGCTCAGGACCTGTTCGGCACCGATCCGCCCGCCAAGGCGTTCGATATGCGGCCAGATCCGGTAGTCTTCGCTGCTCACCGGGCCCAGTTCCACATGTCCGCCTTCGCCCGGAACCGGGATCCAGGTGTCGGCAGCATGGATCATGGCGGCAGCCCCAAGCCCGGTCCCCGGACCGAGTACGAACTTGGTGCTGTTTGGCCGCGCCGTGCCGCCGCCGATCTGCTCCGCGTCGCTGTCCTTGAGGTCGGGCAGGGCGAGTGCCTGGGCCTCGAAATCATTCAGGATGACGACGTCGTCGAGCCCGAGCTGCGCGATCATCTTCCGCGGTTCGATGACCCAGTCCGCATTCGTCAACGGGATCCGGTCGCCGGTCACCGGTCCCGCGACCGCAACGATGGCCGTGCGCGGTGCCGCTTTGCCGCACTTTGAAAGCGCGGCCTTGATTGCCGAAGCAATGTCGGGATGGTTCGCCGTTGCCGCCGGTGCGAGCAGGTCCGTTTCCGCGTGCGCATGATCCACCAGGGCAAAGCGCGCATTCGTCCCGCCGATATCGGCAACGAGAACGGGAAAGGCAAAGGACGTGGAGGACGGCAGGGACATGGTCATGAACGGAAAAGATCGATCTCGGGCGTTGTGGAGGTCGTTTTTAGACCGGTCAGACGTGCGGAACGAAGCAGAATTTCCGCGGTGGACAGATTGAGCGCCATGGGCAGATCGTAGACGAGGGCAAGCCGCATCAGCGCCTTCACGTCCACATCATGGGGCATGGGCGTCAGCGGGTCGACGAAGAAGATCAGGCCGTGCAGGTTGCCGTCGGCGATCATCGCGCCGATCTGCTGATCGCCGCCCAGAGGGCCGCTCTTGAACGGGGTAATGTCCAGTTCCGGGCAGGCTTCGGCGATCCGGCTGCCCGTTGTTCCAGTGGCAACGAGGCGGAAGTCGGCCAGCTTGTCCCGATTGCGCCTGGCGAACTCCACCATCGCATCCTTCTTGGCGTCATGGGCCACGAGAGCCAGGATGGGTCGATTGGGCATGAACAGGTCTCCGGACATCCACAGTTTGAATGCAACAGATGTACCGTTATGGCGGGAGTAGCGCAAAGGGCGCGGGAAATGACCTGTTGGAAGTTTTGCAGAGGGGCGTGCAGGAAGCGGCTTCCGCACCATGCCGGAGGCGTGGCGGACAGAGAGGTTGCGACAATGCCTTGCGGATGTCCGGCCGAGGCACAAGCCGACACATTCGCTTGTCAGCGCAAGGGAACCTTCCGGCGAGGTTCGTCCGGACGAGGGCGTGTACCCTGACCGGTCAGTCAGAGCCCTTTAGTCGAACAGTCCGCAGCGGATCGGCTCGCGGCCTGCAACCCGTTTTACCAGCGGATCCTCGAATGTGGCTCCGGCGACTTCCATGACCAGCTTCATGCGGATGGCATCCGCAAAGCCTTCCTTGGAACGCACGGGAATGGCGAAGGAGCCCGGACCGCCGATCACGCAGTCTTCGTAATAGTGATCGAGCTGAAGCATGGCCTGCCAGGAATTCTGGTTTGCCTTCATCATCAACGGCAGTCCGTTGATTGTAACGCCCGTTGCGATGGTTTGATCGCGCACGTCCGTTACAGAACCGCCCTGGTTGTTCGGTCCGTCACCGGAAATGTCGATCACCTGACGCAGACCGGCATACGCATTGGTCCGAACCATTTCGACGGACTTGTGCAATGCCGAGGCAATGGAGGTCCGTTGTACCTGGCGCAGGGGGGCTTCGGCGATCTTGGAAGCAAAGGCTGCCGCGCTCTGCTTGTCCTGGATAACCGTCCAGTCGGCCACGATGAAGTGCTCGTCAACGCCGCCCCATTCCAGATAGGTGACCGCGATCCGCCCGATCGGGCCGATCTTGATCGCATCCAGAAAATCGGCGGATGTCAGCGCAGCGACATAGCCTGCCCGCTGGACCTCCTGCTCGTCAGTGTCCATGGATTGAGAAATATCGACGGCCAGGACCAGTTCGACATCGACTTCCTTGTTAGGGTCGTACGCCTCGAACTGAAAGGCGCCTTTTGGCGCGGTTGCAGTCCCTGCGATGGCGCAGGTGGCCGTCATGAATGCTGCCAGGAAAAAGCTTCCCGCAGCCGCGATGGGGTTTTTGCACATTCTGAGAGGCATAGATTTTCTCCTTTTTACCTCACGCTGTTTCCAATGGATCTCCCTAGTCGGTTCAATGGATTTGTTTTTCGTGCACTCGCCATCGCGAAAATCGCGGATATCCGCGAGAATCGTTTAGCTGGCGAACTTGGTAAACGAAGCAATAGCCATGCCAAAGTAGGTCCGATTCTGATTTAACTGGCAAAATTAAAAGTGCACAAAGTGCGCGTTACCCACAGGTAAGCATCATTTGCCTACAAGCGAGGCAAAAGTTGCCGGGTTTGGCTCCGCCGCTGCGTAAGGTAGGCAAAAATTGCCGACCTTGGCACATTTGTCAGTCGAACGGGTTTTGTGATGAAAAAGACGGCAGTTGCTTAAAAAATTTACGATTTCTTAGCTTGACGCAGGCGTGTTCCACGGGCAGTCTTTGAAGAAATTCGCATGAGGTGAATATTTTTTCATTTCCCTCTTTCGAGGCAGGCGGCAAGCCGGTTTTGTCCGGCCGCCCGATAAGGTGTTCAGGGTACGGGGGCGAATTTCGAATGCAGGCGCGCGAAGACGATTGGACGGACTACCTGGCGATCCGGGCGGCGTGGTTGTCCTTTGTCGGCGGCCGCACGCAAGGGGAAATCGCCAAGCAGCTGGGCATGTCCCCGGCGAAGGTGCACCGCCTGATCGCCCATGCCCAAAAGGCGGGTTATGTGAAGTTCCAGATCGAGGGCCGGCCGCTCGAATGCCTTGAACTGGAAGAGCGCATCGCCGACGAGTTCAAGCTGAACAGCTGCACCATCGCGCCCGACCTTGGAGGCGGCGACATGGAAGGTGCCATTCGCGCGGTTGCTGTCTCCGCAGCCCATATCCTGTCCGATGTCGTTTCATCCAATTCGGTCCGGCGCATCGGTGTCGGCATGGGGCGCACGATCAAGGCAGCCGTCGAGGCCATGCCCAGGGTCAACCGGCCCGATCTCGAAATCATCTCCATCTCCGGCTCATTGACCCGAACGCTTGCGGCCAACCCTTTCGACGTGGTCCAGCGCATGCAGGAGCGCACGGGCGGCGAAGGCTATTACCTGCCGGTTCCTTATTTCGCCGAGAGCCAGGAAGAAAAAGACATGTTCCTCGGCCAGCGCAGCGTCCAGAACCTCATGGAGCGCGCGCGCGGCTCGGACGTCTTCATCGTCGGTATCGGATCGGTCGAGAATGAGGGTCATCTGATCCAGCGCGGCATGATTTCGAAGGAAGAACAGGCGGATCTCATGGAAAGCGGCGCCGTCAGCGACCTGATGGGCCGGTTCCTGACGATCGACGGAAAGATTGCTCCCGTATCTCTCGGCGACTGCGCGGTCGGTCTCCATTTCAACGAGGTGCAGGGGGCGCGGCTTATTGCGCTGGCGGGCGGAGAGAGCAAGGTGGATGCGGCTCTTGCGGCCCTGCGCGCCGGTGTGATTACCGATCTGGTTGCCGACGAGACCCTGGCAAGGGTCTTGAGCGACAAGATCGGATTGCAGCTGGCCCGCTCCGCATGACGCGGACCGGGCCGATAGGGGAAGTCAACGAAGAGGCCGCCGACGGGGCGGCTCCGAATGTCGGAGGACATGTAAAGTGAAAAAGCTCCTGACGATTACAGCCGCACTGGCTGGTATGGCGATTTCATCCGCTGCCATGGCGGCGGATATCAAGCCGGCCGTTCTCTATGATCTCGGCGGAAAATTCGACAAGTCGTTCAACGAAAGCGCCTACAACGGCGCCGAGAAGTTCAAGGCGGACACCGGCGTCGAATACCGCGATTTCGAAATCCAGAACGATGCCCAGCGTGAGCAGGCCCTGCGCAATTTCGCAAAGCGCGGCCAGAGCCCGATCGTCGCCATCGGCTTCTCCCAGGCCAATGCCATCGAGAAGGTCGCCAAGGAATTTCCGGACACGCAATTCGCCATCGTCGACATGGTCGTCGAACTGCCGAACGTGCGCTCGATCGTGTTCAAGGAGCAGGAAGGCTCCTACATCGTCGGTATGCTCGCGGCCGAAGCCTCCAAGACCGGTAAGGTCGGTTTCGTCGGCGGCATGGACATCGGGCTGATCCGCAGGTTCGCCTGTGGCTACAAGCAGGGTGTGCTCGCGGCCAATCCGGACGCGGAAGTCTTTGAAAACATGACCGGCACCACCGGTGCGGCCTGGAACGACCCGGTCAAGGGCGGCGAACTCGCCAAGTCCCAGTTCGACCGCGGCGCAGACGTCGTCTACCATGCGGCCGGCGGTACCGGCATCGGTGTTCTCCAGGCTGCAGCCGACGCCGGCAAACTCGGCATCGGCGTGGACAGCAACCAGAACGGCCTGCATCCGGGCTCCGTGCTGACCTCCATGCTCAAGCGCGTCGATGTGGCTGTCTACAAGGCCTTCGAAGACGCCAAGAACGACGCCTGGACCTCCGGCGTTCAGGTTCTGGGTCTTGCCGAAGGCGGCATCGACTGGGCGCTCGACGAAAACAACGAGAAGCTCATCACGCCTGAAATGAAGGCATCGGTCGAAAAGGCCAAGGCCGATATCATCGCCGGCACGATCCAGGTCCATGACTACATGTCCGACGAGACCTGCCCGTTCTGATCCCAGCATGTCCGCCGCATCCGAATTGACCCGGATGCGGCGGTCGTCGTTTATTGAAAATATCGACAATCGATGCGCCGGGAACGGGAGCTTTTTCATGAAAAATCTGGTTGCGAAGACACTGGCCGGTTTCGGCGCCCTGATTTTCGGCGTCCTGATCCTTGCCGGCACGGCTGCCGTCGCGGATCCGGCGATCGTCTACTCGGTCGGCGGCAAGTTCGATGGATCTTTCAACGAAAGTGCTTACGCCGGCGTTCAGCGGTTCGAGAACGACTTCAAGACGAAGGTCCGGGAATTCGAACTGGACCGCGATGCGCAAAGCCTCCAGGCCCTGCGGAATTTCGCGAACCGCGGCCATGAGCCGGTCGTCGCCATCGGTTTCAACCAGGCATCGTCCGTCACCCAGGCCGCGAAAGAGTTTCCGGACACGTCCTTTGCCATCGTCGACATGGTCGTCGATGCGCCCAACGTGGCCTCCTATGTCTTCAAGGAAAACGAAGGCGCCTATATCGCCGGCCTTCTGGCAGCCATGGCGACCAAGACCGGGACCGTCGGCTTTGTCGGCGGCATGGATATCCCGATTATCCGACGGTTTCTGTGCGGCTATCAGCTCGGCGCCGCCTCGGTGAATTCGGACATCAAGGTGCTCTACAACATGGCCGGCACGACGCCGGCGGCCTTTGCCGATCCGGCCCGCGGGGCGGAACTGGCGCGCAGCCAGATCGGCCGGGGTGCCGACGTGATCATCCAGGCGGCGGGCGGCACCGGCATCGGCGTGCTTCAGGCCGTGGCGGATGCCGGTGTGTTGGGCATCGGAACCGACTCCAACCAGAACGGCCTGCATCCGGGCCACGTGCTGACCTCGATCCGCAAGCGGGTCGACAACGCGGTCTACGACAGCTTCAAGACCGCCCATGACGGCGACTTTAAGCCGGGCATCCGTGTGCTGGGTTTGGCAGAAGGCGGCATGGACTGGGTTCTGGACGACTACAACAAGAACCTGATCACATCGGACATGATCGCCGCTGCCGAGGCGGCGGTCGCCGCGATTTCCTCCGGCGAGATCAAGGTGCACGACATCATGACAGACGGGGCATGCCCGCAGCCGTAAGGCTGCCAAAGCGGACTGGGCGACATGACAAGAACAGACAACTGCTGCCGGGGACGGGCATGAGCGACACGCCCGCCATCGAACTGCGCGCCATCAACAAGAGCTTCGGTCTCGTCCATGCGAACCGGGACATCAACCTTGTGGTCAAGAAAGGCTCGATCCACGGCATCGTCGGCGAAAACGGCGCCGGCAAGTCGACCCTCATGTCGATCCTCTACGGCTTCTATCAGGCCGACAAGGGCGACATCCTGGTGGATGGAAAGAAAGTCCATATCGGCGATTCCAAGACGGCGATTTCCTTAGGCATCGGCATGGTCCACCAGCACTTCATGCTGGTGGACAATTTCACCGTTCTGGAAAACGTGATCCTGGGAGCGGAAGGCGGAGCTCTGCTGGCCGGAGGCGTGTCCAGGGCGCGTCAGGACCTCAAGCGCCTGGAAGAGGACTACGGTCTCAAGGTCGGGGTGGACGAGCTGATCGAGGACCTTCCGGTCGGTCTGCAGCAGCGGGTGGAAATCCTGAAGGCCCTGTTCCGCGGGGCCGAGATCCTTATTCTGGACGAGCCGACCGGGGTGTTGACGCCGACCGAGGCCGATCACCTGTTCAGGATCCTGCAGGTGCTGAAGGACGAGGGCAAGACGGTCCTCCTGATCACGCACAAGCTCCGGGAAATCATGGCCGTCACCGACACGGTTTCCGTCATGCGACGCGGCGAGATGGTGGCGACGCGCAAGACGTCGGAGACCTCCATGGCGGAGCTGGCCGAACTCATGGTCGGCCGCAGCGTGCTGCTTCAGGTCGACAAGAAGCCGGCCGAGCCGAAGGAAACGGTCCTGGAGGTTTCTCATCTGACGGTGACCGACAGCCGCGGTGTTCAGGTCGTCAAGGATGTATCCTTCAACGTCCGCGCCGGCGAGATCGTCGGCATCGCCGGGGTGTCGGGCAACGGCCAGTCGGAGCTCCTGGAAACGCTGGCCGGCATTCGCAAGGCGACCTCGGGCAAGGTCACGATCGAGGGCGCGACGATCGATCTCGCCGAAACGCCGGTCGATCCGGCCATGATGCGCGACTGGAACCTGGGCCATGTGCCCGAGGACCGGCACCGCATGGGTCTTGTGACCAGTTTTGCCGAATATGAAAACGCCATCCTCGGCTACCACAACGATCCGGACTATTCGAAGGGCTTCCTGCTCGACATTCCCAAGATCCGGGACGCGGCCCGCAAGGAAATCGAGCAATACGATATCCGGCCGCCGGACTGTCTGCTCAAGACCGCCAATTTCTCCGGTGGCAATCAGCAGAAGATCGTGCTGGCGCGCGAGATGGAGCGCGATCCGACCGTGCTCCTGGTCGGGCAGCCGACCCGCGGCGTCGACATCGGCGCCATCGAATTTATCCATAAACGCCTGATCGAAATGCGCGACGCGGGCAAGGGGGTTCTGCTGGTGTCGGTAGAGCTTGACGAAATCCGCGGTCTTGCGGACCGCGTGCTGGTCATGTTCGACGGCAGGATCGTCGGCGAACGCTCGCCCGAAACGGATGAAAGCGAGCTGGGCCTGCTGATGGCCGGCGCACACGGAGAAAACGCATGAGCGCGGGACAGTTGCCACGCTGGGTCGACTTCGGGCTGATCCCCGTCCTGAACTTGATCGCCGCCTTCCTCGTCTCGGGGCTGGTGGTGCTATTGATCGGCGAAAACCCTCTGGAAGCTGTCCGGATCCTGCTCTGGGGCTCGCTCGGTTTCGGCGAGGGGATCGGCTTCACCCTGTTTTACGCCACCAATTTCATCTTCACCGGCCTTGCGGTGGCCGTGGCCTTCCATGCCGGCCTGTTCAATATCGGCGGCGAGGGGCAGGCCTATATCGGCGGGCTTGGTGTGGCCTGGGCCTGTCTGGCGCTGGACCACTACGTCCCCTGGTGGGTGACCCTTCCCTTTGCCCTTGCAGGTGCTGCGATCATGGGGGCAGCCTGGGCCTTCATTCCCGCCTGGCTGCAGGCTAAGCGCGGCAGCCACGTCGTCATCACCACGATCATGTTCAATTTCATCGCGGCTGCGCTGATGAACTATCTGCTGGTCAACGTCATGGTGAAGCCCGGTTCCATGCAGCCGGAAACGCGCACCTTCGAGGCGGGCGGCCAGCTGCCGTTCCTGAAGGAATTCGTGCCCGGCATCGATTTCGGCACAGCACCGGTGAACCTTGCCCTGATCATCGCCCTGCTGGCATCGGTCGCCGTCTGGCTGATTATCTGGCGCACGCGACTGGGCTACCAGATCCGCGCCTTCGGCGCGAATGCGACGGCTGCCGTCTATGCCGGGATTTCGCCGGTTCGGGTCATCGTCATCACCATGCTGCTTTCCGGTGGGCTTGCCGGCATGATGGCGATCAACGAGATCATGGGGTCGCAGCACCGGCTGCTCTTGGAATTCGTCACCGGCTACGGTTTCGTCGGTATCGCCGTCGCGCTGATGGGCCGCGCTCATCCGGTCGGCATCGTGCTGGCCGCCATTCTGTTCGGCATGCTCTATCAGGGCGGAGCGGAACTCTCCTTTGAGAAACCTGCGATCACCCGCGACATGATCATCGTGATCCAGGGTCTGGTGATCCTGTTCGCCGGCGCGCTGGAGCACATGTTCCGCCCGGCGTTGGTCCAGTTCTTCTCTTTCAGCCGGTCGCCGGCAGAGCAGGCAGGGTAGGAGACCGAAATGTTCGAAACCCTGATCCTTATTCTGGATTCCACCGTCCGCCTGTCGACGCCGTTGCTGCTTGCCTGTCTCGCCGGCCTTTATTCGGAGCGGTCCGGCGTGGTCGACATCGGCCTGGAGGGCAAGATGCTCGGCGCGGCCTTCGGCGCGGGGGCCGTCGCCTATGTGACCGGCAATGCCTGGCTGGGACTGCTGGCCGGGATCGCGGTCGCCATCGCCCTGGCGCTGGTGCACGGCTTCGCCTCCATCACCAACCGGGGCAACCAGATCGTTTCCGGTGTCGCGATCAACTTCCTGGCCGCCGGACTGACGGCCCTTCTCGGCCAGACCTGGTTCCGCCAGGGCGGGCGCACGCCGCCGCTGCCCGAAGGTGGCCGGTTCGGCAATATCGAGCTTCCTTTCGCGGAACAGGTCCGCGACATCCCGGTCGTGGGCGGGATCTATTCCGAACTCCTGTCCGGTCACAACATCCTGGTCTATGTTGCCTTCCTCGCCGTGCCGGTGACCTGGTGGATCCTGTTCCGCACCCGCTTCGGCCTGCGTCTTCGGGCGGTCGGCGAAAACCCGGCGGCGGTCGACACGGCCGGCATCTCGGTCGTCTGGCTGCGCTACCGGGCGGTGATCGCCTGTGGCATTCTCACCGGTATTGCCGGAAGCTACCTGTCGATCGCCCAGTCCTCCGGCTTCATCAAGGACATGACCGCCGGCAAGGGCTTCATCGCGCTCGCCGCCCTGATCTTTGCCAAGTGGCGTCCGGCGAACGCCATGTTTGCCTGCCTGCTGTTCGGCTTCCTCGATGCGGTGGCGATCCGCCTGCAGGGTCAGGAGATTCCCGGGGTCGGCGAGGTGCCGGTCCAGTTCTTCCAGGCTCTGCCCTATATCCTGACCGTGATCCTGCTTGCAGGCTTCATCGGCAAGGCGATCCCGCCGAAAGCATCCGGCATCCCCTATCTGAAGGAACGCACATGAGCGGGCTCGACGACTTGTTCGAAGCGGCCAAGGCGGCTCGCGAGAACGCCTATGCTCCCTATTCGGATTTCAAGGTCGGCGCGGCGATCCGCACCGATACCGACCAGGTTTTTTCCGGCTGCAACGTGGAAAACGCCGCCTATCCGGAAGGGACCTGTGCCGAGGCCGGCGCCATCGCGGCAATGGTTCTGGCGGGCGAGACGCGAATCGGCGAAGTGGTGGTGATTGGCGATGCCGCGCTTTGCACGCCCTGCGGCGGCTGCCGTCAGAAGCTGAAGGAATTTGCGGCGCCGGATGTGCGTGTTCACATCGCCGGTCTCGAAGGCATTAAGCAGAGTTTTACGGTGGCCGAGTTACTGCCGGCCGGCTTTGAACTCCACGGCAATCGCGATTGAACTGACAGAAAGGGATTGATCCGTCATGAGCGGATATGGCCATGAATGCGCGGAGATCGTCCGCGCCGCCCGTTCGGGCTCTTACCGCATTGGCATGATCCTCGGCTCGGGGCTGGGATCGCTTGCCGAGGAGGTGGAGGATGCCGTGCGCATCCCCTATTCCCATCTGACCGAGTTTCCGGTGTCCACCGTCACGTCCCATTCCAGCGAACTGGTGGCGGGAAGCCTGTCCGGCGTGCCGGTCGTGATCCTGTCCGGGCGCGCGCATTACTATGAAAGCGGCGATCCGACGGTGATGCGTACGCCGGTGGAAACGCTGAAGGAACTGGGCTGCGACATCCTGCTGGCGACCAATGCGGCCGGGTCCCTGCGCGAGGATGTGGCGCCCGGAAGCCCGATGCTGATATCCGACCACATCAACTGGTCCGGCAAGAACCCGCTGATCGGCGAAGAGAACGAGAAACGGTTCCTCGATATGAGCGCGGCTTATGATCCGGAGCTGCGCAGCATCATGAAAAAGGTGGCGCAAGAGACCGGCGGACCGCTGGCCGAAGGCGTCTACATGTGGTTTTCCGGCCCGTCCTTCGAGACGCCGGCCGAAATCCGCATGGCGAAGATGCTGGGCGCGGATGCGGTCGGCATGTCCACCGTCCCGGAGGTGATCATGGCCCGTTTTCTGGGGCTGCGGGTTGCCGCTTTGTCGATCATCACCAATTACGGAGCAGGCCTGCAAGCGCAGGAACTGTCCCACGATCAAACCAAGAGTGTTGCGCAGACCGGCATGGCGCGCATGAAAGAACTCGTCAGAGCATTTGTGAAGGAGATTGGACATGGCTGACCTTTCGGCCACTGACATGGCAAAACGGGCTTTGGGCCTTCTCGATCTGACGAACCTGAATGACGATTGCACCGCAGCCGACATTTTCGAGCTCACCCAGCGTGCGGTGACCGAACACGGCTCGGTCGCAGCCGTCTGCATATGGCCGAAATTCGTGGCCCAGGCGGTCGGCGAACTGAAGGGTACCGGCGTAAAGGTCGCGACCGTCGTCAACTTCCCCGAAGGCGGAACAGACACCAAGGCGGTCGTCGCGGAAACGGAAAAGGCCATCGCCGATGGAGCCGACGAGATCGATCTCGTCATGCCCTATCGCGCCTTCATGGACGGCCGCAAAGGTTTTGCCGAAGAGCAGATCGTCCAGGTCAAGGCGGTCATTCCGGAACCGGCACTGCTGAAAGTCATTCTGGAAACCGGCGAACTGGCCGATCCTCTTCTTATCCATCTGGCCTCCGAAATCGCCATCGGCGCTGGAGCGGATTTCATCAAGACATCGACAGGCAAGGTGCCGGTCAATGCCACCGTCGAGGCCGCCGAGGTTATGCTGACGGCGATCGAGGAAGCCCGGCGCGACCACGAAAAGAGCGTCGGTTTCAAGGCGGCCGGTGGGATCCGCACCCTGGAAGACGCGGCCGGATACCTTGCTCTTGCCGACCAGATCATGGGGCCGAATTGGGTCTCTGCATCCACGTTCCGCTTCGGCGCGAGCAGCCTGCTGGATGCGCTGATCGCCACCCTTGAGGGCGGCGAGATCGAGGCGAACGACGGGTACTGATCATGCTGGCGCAGGAACTGATCCGCAAAAAGCGGGATGGCGGCACTCTGGATGACGCGGAAGTCCGGTTCTTCGTGAAGGGGCTTGCAGACGGCAGCGTCACCGAGGGCCAGGTCGCGTCCCTTGCCATGGCCGTGTTCTTCAAGGGCCTTGCGGTCGAGGAACGGATCGCGCTGACCCTTGCCATGCGCGACAGCGGTGACGTTCTGGACTGGTCGGAAATCGACAAGCCGATCCTGGACAAGCATTCCACCGGCGGCGTCGGCGACAATGTCTCCCTGATGCTCGCCCCCGCGCTTGCCGCCTGCGGGGCGGCGGTGCCGATGATCTCCGGCCGCGGCCTCGGCCACACCGGCGGCACCCTCGACAAGTTCGACAGCATTCCAGGCTACAAGACCCAGCCGGACAACGACCTGTTCAAGAAGGTGGTCAACGAAGTCGGCTGCGCCGTCATCGGCCAGACCGGCAATCTGGCGCCCGCCGACAAGCGTTTCTATGCCATCCGCGACGTGACCGCGACGGTGGAAAGCCTCGACCTGATCACCGCCTCGATCCTGTCGAAGAAGCTCGCCGCCGGCCTTCAGGGGCTGGTGCTCGACGTCAAATGGGGCACCGGCGCCTTCATGGCGGGTCTCGATGACGCGCGCGCGCTGGCCGAAAGCCTTGTTCTGGTCGCCAATGGCGCCGGTCTGAAGACCACCGCCCTGATCACAGACATGAACGAACCGCTGGCGTCCGCCGCCGGCAATGCGGTGGAGGTCCAGAACGCCGTCGATTTCCTGAAAGGCGATGCCATCGACAACCGGCTCTGGGATGTCACCGTGGCCCAGGGCGGTGAGCTGCTGGCGACCGGCGGACTTGCTGCGAGCGCGGAAGCGGGTGCCGACAGGATGCGTCGCGCGTTCGAAAGCGGACAGGCGGCGGAAGTCTTCGCGAAGATGGTGCGTGCCCTCGGCGGCCCGGCCGATTTCATGGAGAAGCCGGAACTCTATCTGGCCAAGGCCCCGGTCGAGGCGCCGGTCTATGCCGAGCACGAAGGGATCGTGACCGCCGTCGACGCTCGTGCGGTTGGTGTCGCCGTCGTCGAACTCGGCGGTGGACGTCGTACGGCTGCCGATGTCATCGATCCATCCGTCGGCCTGACGAGCCTTGCCGGCATCGGCAACCGGGTGGACGCGGATCAGCCAATCGCCATCGTCCATGCCAGGAGCGAGGAAGAGGCGGAACGGGCGGCCATCGCCCTGCGCCGCGCTTACCGGATCGGCGACGCGCTCGATGTGGAAGACCGGCCGACCGTGGTGGAACGCATCGCGCCGTAAGGATTGCACAACGGCCGGGAACAGGCCGCCGCAAAGAACCGGCAACCGATGCCGGCAATAACAAAGGAAACGAAAATGCCTCGTGCAATTCTGTGCGTTCTGGACAGTTTCGGAATTGGCGGCGCGGAGGACGCCGAACGCTTCGGTGATGCGGGCTCCGATACGCTCGGTCACATTGCCGAAGCATGTGCTGCCGGCAAGGGCGACAAGGAAGGTCTGCGCTCCGGCTTGTTGACGCTCCCGAACATGGACCGCCTCGGACTGGGGGCTGCGTCGCTGCTCTCAAACGGCACGGCGGCGCCCGGTCTCGATTTCGCGGGCGAGCCGGAAGGCCTGTGGGGCTATGCAAAGGAGACCTCCAACGGCAAGGACACGCCCTCCGGTCACTGGGAAATCGCCGGCGTGCCGGTGCGCTTCGACTGGGGCTATTTTCCAGATACCGTCCCGAGCTTCCCGGAGGAGCTGATCGAAGCGGTTCTGGCGCAATCCGACATTCCGGGCATCCTTGGCAACAGCCATGCATCGGGCACGGTGATCATCGAGGAACTGGGCGAGGAGCATCTCCGCACCGGCAAGCCGATCTTCTATACATCGGCCGATTCCGTCATCCAGATCGCCGCCCACGAAACCCGTTTCGGCCTGGAGCGGCTCTACGGGCTGTGCGAGATCACCCGCAAGATTGCCGACGCCTATAACATCGGCCGGGTCATCGCCCGTCCCTTCGTTGGCGAATGCGCGGCCGAGTTCACTCGTACCGCCAACCGGCGCGACTACTCCGTCCTGCCGCCGGAACCCACCCTTCTGGACCGGTTGAGCGAAAACGGCCGAACGGTTTTCGGGATCGGCAAAATCTCCGATATTTTCGCCCATCAGGGTGTCTCGAAGGTTCTGAAGGGCGCCGGCAACGACGAGTTGTTTGAAAAGACACTTCAGGCCATGGATGAGGCGGAAGACGGCGATCTCGTCTTCGCCAATTTCATCGATTTCGATTCCCTTTACGGTCACCGCAGGGACGTGCCCGGTTATGCGGCGGCACTGGAAAGTTTCGACAAGAGGCTGCCCGACATGGTAGGCCGCATGCGTGACGGCGACCTTTTGATCCTGACGGCCGACCACGGCTGCGACCCCACCTGGCGGGGAACGGATCACACGCGCGAGCATATCCCGGTTATCGGAACCGGGCCGGGCATTGCCGGCCGCGGGATCGGCGGGCGCCGGACCTACGCCGATATTGGCGAAACACTGGCAAAGCATTTGCAGATAGCGCCGGGGAAACACGGCACCAGTTTCATTTGAAGCCAATATTGTTCGAAAGCCATTGGAGGACATCATGCGGGCACGCAGTTTTGACGCCACCGACGACGGTCGCCTGACGCAGGAAATGAAAGAGGCCTACCTGCAGGACGGCTTTCTGATATTGCGCGGCTACAAGACGACGGGCGAGTGCGATGCCTTGAGGGAGCGCATGACGGCGCTCATCGATGCCTTCGATCCTGAGAGCATCGCTTCCGTGTTCGAGACCGGCGCGCAGAGCCACGCCCGGGATTCCTACTTCCGCGAAAGCGGCGACAAGGTGCGCTTCTTCTTCGAAAAGGAAGCCTTCGATGCGGACGGCAAGCTGATCAGGAACAAGCACGAGGCGCTGAACAAGGTCGGCCACGCACTGCATGACGAGGATCCGGTCTTCGAGGCCTTCACCCGCGACGAAAAGATGGAACGGACCGCGAAGGACCTCGGCCTTGTGTCGCCGCTGCTGGCCCAGTCGATGTATATCTTCAAACCGCCCCATATCGGCGGCGAGGTGAACTGCCACCAGGACAGCACCTTCCTCCACACCGAGCCCCTGACCTGCACCGGCTTCTGGTTCGCGCTGGAAGATGCGGATGAGACCAACGGCGGCCTTTATGGCGTGCCCGGCGGACATCTCGGCCCGCTGCGTTCGCGCTTCCACTATGACGGCGACGGTCTTGTCATGGAAAAGCTGGACGACACCCCGTTCGAGGACGAGGACCGCCACGCACCTCTGGTGGCGCCCAAGGGAACTCTGGTGATCCTCCACGGCAAGGTCCCGCACAAATCCGCGCCCAACCGCTCGCCCCGCTCACGTCATGCCTACGCGGTGCACATGGTGGATGGCGAGGCCGTGTGGTCTGCGGACAACTGGCTTATGCGCGCACCGGACAAACCGATGCGTGGGTTCTGATCCCGCTTGTCGAGGCCGGTTACACTCCTGTAAGACCCTTGGTAGATTTACCGGAAGCAAACCCCGAGATGGCCGGCAGAAGCGCATGACAACCTATCAGACCGTGCCAAAGGCCGAACTTCACTGCCACATCGAGGGGGCCGCGACACCGTCGCTGGTGCGCCGACTGGCCGAACAGAAGGGCATCGACGTTTCCCCGATTATCGACCAGAGCGGCAAATACATCTGGTCCGATTTCACGACCTTCCTGAAGGCTTATGACCTTGCGAGTTCGGTGTTCAAGACGCCGGCCGATTACAGCCTCCTGACCGAGACCTATTTCCGCATGCTCGCCGCCGAAGGCGCGATTTACGGTGAGGTGTTCATTTCACCGGACCATGCCCAGGCAGCCGGCCTGTCCTATCGCTCTTATGTCGAAGGCCTTGCGGCCGGGATCGAGCGGGCGAAGGCCGACACCGGCATTGAGGGCCGGATGATTGCCATCGGCGTCCGGCATTTCGGCGCTGCCTCGGTCGAGCGGGTGGTCCGCGAGGTGATCGGAAATCCGCATCCGCTCGTCACCGGGTTCGGGCTGGCGGGAGACGAGCGCGAGGGCCATCCGGCGAATTTCGCCAAGGCCTTCCGCATGGCGGCAGAAGCCGGGCTCGGGATTACCGCCCATGCGGGCGAATTCGGAGGGCCGGACAGTGTCATCGCCGCGCTGGAGTTTCTTAGGGTCAAGCGGATCGGCCATGGGGTGCGGGCGATCGAGGACCCGAACCTGGTCAAGCGCCTCGCCGATGAGCGGGTGGTTCTGGAAGTCTGCCCCGGTTCGAATATGGCGCTCGGCGTCTATTCCGTCCTGCGCTTCCATCCGGTCAACCTGTTGCGCCGGGCGGGCGTTCGCCTGACGCTAAATTCCGACGATCCGCCGTTTTTCAACACCACGCTCGGCAAGGAATACGCTTCCGTCGCCAGGACCTTCGGCTGGAGCCTGGAGGATCAACTCGACATCACCCGGACGGCCATCGAAGCCGCCTTTTGCGACGACGGTACGCGCCAGCGCCTGCTCGTCCGCCTGGAAAGCGCCAAACACGCCTGACCGCCGGTCCGAACCGCCAGGACTAATCGTCTGTCTTGTCCAACGGCGACACGTCGTCTGCCTCGAATTCTTCCGGTTCCGAGCGCGGGTCGAGAGCGACCGATTCCGGCGTGCTGTAGCGCCCGGTCGCGATCACCGGGACGAAGTCGGTCTTGTCTTCCGTATCCATCGGTGCGCGTTGGTAGATCCGCCAAATCGCAAATAGGATCATGAGCAGGTGTGCGCTGGCGGTGACCTGGAAGAGGGCGCCCGGATGGGTCGCGGTCATGAGCGCCGCGGCCAGCAGGGGACCGGCCATGGTGCCGGTGCCGAAAATCAGGAGCAGCCCTCCGCTGGTTTTCAGAAAGTCGGCCGGGTCCGCATGGTCGCTCGCATGGGCGACGATCACCGGATACATGGAATAGACCGTGCCGCCGAAAAGGGTGATGAGGGCGATCGTCAGGACGGGGTTTACCCCGCCGAAAAAGGACAGGCTGGTTCCGAACCCCATGGCCATGATTGCCATGGCAACCAGCACCTTGCGCCGGTCCATGCGGTCGGACATATAGCCGACCGGAATCTGAATGAGCGCGCCGGCAAGAAGGGCCAGGGACATCATGACCGCGATGTTGGACACCTCCATGCCGATTCGCCGGCCGTAGACCGCCCCGAGCGTCCCGAACGCGCCGTTGGAAATGCCGACGAGAAAGACCGCGACCACTGCGATCGGCGAATTCCGCCACAGCAGTTTCGGATCCAGCCTGGCCTGGGTCAGCGGGGTCGGGCTTGCCGCGGTGGAGAGCGCGGTCGGCAGGAGGGCGAGCGAATAGATGATCGAGCCGACGACGAAGAACACGAAGCCGTTCGGGTTGCCGACGGTCAAGAGCATCTGGCCAGCCGTGGTCGCTCCCAGGTTGATCATCGTGTAAATGCCGAAGATCCGCCCCCGGATTTCGTTCGAGGCCCGTTCGTTGAGCCAGCTTTCCACGATCATGGCCGCACCGGCGAAGCAGAAGCCGGAGATGGCGCGCAGGACGATCCAGGTGATCGGCTCAATGAACAGAAGATTCAGGAGCATCGTGATGGCGCCGAGGGAGGATAGCGCGCCGAAGGTCCGGATGTGCCCGACCCGCTTCACGATGACCGGAACGGTGATGCAGCCGGCCATGTAGCCGAGCGCCCATCCAGCCCCGAGCATGCCGAGGTCGCCATCGGTAAACCCTTCCGCCAGCCCCCGCACGGGAAGCAACAGTCCGTGGAGCCCGCCGGCCAGCAGAAGCAGGGCGGAGCCGGCCAAAAGGGCGGCGATTGAAATGACCGTGGACATGGTTTCCTTTGCCGGATTGTGTGGGCTGTGAAATAAGGTCGCCTGGAACTTTCAAATTACAAACAGATGTGGCGCAATTCGCAACCACGGGCGTGCACATCAACCACGGTTTTCTGATCCGGCCGGAAAACCGATAGTTCATGATATGAGAAAAAACGTGACGGCAACTGCGACTTCATCCCTGGCTGACAGGCTCCTGACCGCCAGGGCGGTTCGCGACCGCGCGGCAGGCGTCGTCGAGGCCGCCCGGGCCGAACGTCTTGCTCATATCACGGTCGATCTGACGAAACTGCCCGATGCCGTCACGCGGACGATTTCGGCGATCGAGACTGCCTATCCCGATTTTCAGATCCCGCCCTTCGGCTGCTGGCGGGCCTTCGAGGCAGGCGGTCATGATCGCTGGTCTGCGTTTGCCGGCGCGCGCGGTTTCGAGACACCGGATGCGTTTCTGCGCGCGGCCGCCGATCTGGCGATCCTCTGCCATGTCCTGTCCGTTCCTATTCGCGACGACTGGACTTTGACTGACACCATCACAGGGGAAACGCTTTCAGGCCGTGAGGGACTTTCTGTCGGGGTCCTGTCCATGTTCGCCGCAGGCTCCTTTTCAGCCGATCCGGCCGATCCCCTGCGGGCCGATGCGCACGCCCTGATCCGCCTGGAGGAAGACGAGATCGTCTGGGGCCTTCAGCTGGACCGCAATCGTGACAGTGAAACGGTCCGGTCGATCACGGAGCTGTTGAGACGGCTGGGGGAGGCGACAGGTCTCAGGCCGGATCTGTTCGAGATCGATGGGGCAACCCGTCTCGGACATCTTGTCGTTCCGTTCTTCGCGACAAGCGCAAGCGCGCCCGTTGAATTGGCCAAATTGCTGGAAGCAGTGCTCGACGGCTTGTCGCCCATGTGGCAGGGCGGCGCCCGACTGGATGACGTTACCCTCGGCGATGCCTGGCACCACTCGGCCCTTCTGCAGGATCTGGACGCGCCCGGTATCGTTCCCTTCCATTTGCCTGCCCAGGAAATGGCCTATGCGCTGGTGGAGCCTTTCGCTCAGGTCGGTGTCGAGGTCGTCGGCCTCGACGATCTGACGGGCCTTGCGAATCTGGAACATGCCGCCCTGTTTCTGGACGCCGGCGTCCTGACCCTCAAGGACTTGGGCGATGCCGATCCGGACGGGCCGTCAGCCCTCGATCGGGCCATCGAACTCCGGGCGCTGACCGTCATCCTGCTCGACCGCCTGGCGGTGGCCTTGCGCAACGACCTGGAGGCGCCGGAGGGCGCGCTGCCCCTGACCTGCGTCATGGAGGGAGGAACCCTGCGCGCCGGGCGGGAAGTCCTGCTTAAAAATGGGGAATTACAGCGAAAAACCGCCCGAATCCTGGCCGCCGGGGGTGTCAATTGGCTGCCATTCGGTGCATAGCTCGAATATATTTTGAACAGTGAACTGCCCGGTTTCGGGTCGAAAAAGAAAGACACCGATATGTCCAAAGCCCATGTCGTCGATCACCCGCTGGTCCAGCACAAACTCTCCATCATGCGCGACAAGGGCACGTCGACACAGGGCTTCCGCAGGTTGCTGCGCGAAATTTCAGTCCTGCTCTGCTACGAGGTGACGCGCGACCTGCCGCTGGCCATGCAGACCATCGAGACGCCGCTGTCCGAAATGCAGGCGCCGACGCTGGCCGGCAAGAAACTCGTCTTCGCCTCCATCCTGCGCGCGGGCAACGGCCTGTTGGAAGGCATGCTGGAACTGGTGCCGTCCGCGCGCGTCGCCCATATCGGCCTCTACCGCGATCCCGAAACCCTCAAGCCGGTCGAATATTACTTCAAGGCGCCTGAGGACCTCGACGCCCGCCTCGTGATCGTCGTCGACCCGATGCTGGCGACCGCCAATTCTGCCATTGCAGCGGTTCAGCGCCTGAAGGACCGGGGCGCCAACAACCTGCGCTTCGTCTGCCTGCTGGCCGCTCCCGAAGGCGTTGCGAAATTCGTCGAGGCCCATCCGGATGTGCCGATCTATACGGCCGCCATTGACGAACGCCTGAACAGCCACGGCTATATCGTGCCGGGTCTTGGCGACGCCGGCGACCGGATGTACGGCACGAAATAGGCCAAAGCTGGGAGCGCTTCGGTGATCACGTCCTTCGGCTCCATCAACCTTGATTTCGTCGTCGCCCTGCCCCGGCTGCCGCGGCCGGGGGAAACTGTCAGCGGACCCGATCATCAGACCTTTCCGGGCGGGAAGGGCGCCAACCAGGCGCTCGCCGCCCGAAGGGCCGGCGCCGATGTCCGGATGATCGGCGCCGTCGGCCGCGATCCCTTTGCGGATCTGGCGCTTGCAAATCTCAGCGCCGCAGGTGTCGATCTAACCGGTGTGCGGGCGCTCGACGGAACGACCGGACTTGCCTTCATCGGCGTGGATCCGACGGGCCAGAACCAGATCATGGTGGCAAGCGGCACCAACAAGAGGGTGAGCGCCATATGGCTGAAGGACGCGCTTCATCCGGGCGAAACGCTGATGATGCAGGGCGAGGTGCCCGGACCCGAGGTCACGATAGCGATTGAAGCCGCGCACGCAGCAGGCGCCCGTATCTTCTTGAACCCGGCCCCGATCCCCGACAAGGCCTATGCCGGCCTTGCGCGCGAGGTCGACGTGCTGGTCGTCAACGAAGGCGAGGCGGAGGCGATCGGCGCTTATCTCGATCTCCCGGGAGATCCGGCCGGTTTCGTGAAGGCCCTGGTGACGGCTGATCGTCTGGTTGCCGTAACCCTGGGTTCGGACGGCGTGGTTGCCGGACGGGGAACGGAGGTCTTCCATATCCGGCCGCCGAAGGTGGAGGTGCGGGACACCACCGGTGCGGGCGATGCCTTTTGCGGCGCCCTGGCCGCCGCCCTCGACAGGGAGGCCCCTCTGGAACGGGCGCTTTGCGAGGCAATTGCCGCTGGAAGCCTGGCCTGTGGGGCAACCGGCGCCCAGTCGAGCGCACCGGAAGCCCGCGAAATAGCGGCGCTTGCCGACACATTGAAATCCGACTAGCGGTTTTCACCGGATGATAACAACAGTTCGCTAGCATCCCGCTGCCGGCCGAGACCGGTTTCGGAAATCTGGTGAGTTCCCATGTGGCGTTACGTTCTGTTCGTTCTGTTCCTGCTGGCGGTTGCGCCTTTGGCGCCGAAGCTGATGGAGAACTGGCACGCCGGGAATGCGCAGCCGGAACAGGTCGCTGATAGCGAGCATGCCGGGACCGGATCGAGGACATTCGAAATTCCAATGGCCCGCAATGGACAGTATGTCACCGAGGCCCGTCTGAACGGCCGCGATGTCACCATGCTGGTCGACACCGGCGCCTCCGCGATCGTCCTGCCCGAGGGCATCGCCCGGGACATTGGCATATTTCTGCAGCCTTCCGATTATACGAAGCCTGTGAAAACCGCGAACGGCATTGCCAAGGCGGCGACCGCCACCCTGCGCGAGCTGCGCCTCGGTCCGATCCGGTTGAAGGATGTCGACGTGATGGTTCTGGAAGAAGGACTGCTGACAACGCCCTTGCTGGGAATGTCGGCTTTAGGCAGACTGGAGCGGTTTCATATTTCCAATGACACCCTTATCCTCGAACAATAGGGTATGGTGCCCAGCCTTCCGAATCCGGACACATTCATTTTCTATCCATCCATTGCACAGACGATTGCCCACCGAGACAATTGCCCCTGAGAGAGGTTGATTTCATGTTGCCTAAGCCCGTCGCTTTGCTGAAGCCGAATACGTACGAGTATGAATCCCGCCCGATGGTGAAGCCGACCGGCTTCCGCGAATACGATGCCCGATGGTTGTTCGAGAAGGAAATCAACCTGATGGGCATGCAGGCGCTCGGCATGGGTATCGGCACCCTGATGCATGAGCGCGGCGTCCGCCCCGATATCGTCGTCGGCCACGACTTCCGCAGCTATTCCGCGTCCATCAAGATGGCCGTCATCAACGGCCTCCTGGCCGCCGGCATCAATGTGCACGATATCGGCCTTGCCCTGTCGCCCATGGCCTATTTCGCCCAGTTCGCGCTCGACGTGCCGGCCGTTGCCATGATCACCGCCTCGCACAACGACAACGGCTGGACCGGCGTCAAGATGGGCATCAACCGCCCGCTGACCTTCGGCCCGGACGAAATGGGCCGGCTGAAGGAGATCGTGCTCGAGGCCGCCTTCGACCTGAAGGGTGGCGGCAGCTACCGCTTCGTGGAGAATTTCCCTGAAGTTTATTTCAACGACCTGACCGACCGGCCGAAACTGAAACGGCCGATCAGGATCGTGGCCGCCTGCGGCAACGGCACCGCCGGCGCCTTCGCGCCGCGCATTCTGGAAGCGATCGGTGCCGACGTGATCCCGCTCGACACCGAACTCGACTTCACCTTCCCGCGCTACAATCCGAACCCGGAAGACATGAAGATGCTTCATGCCCTGCGCGACAAGGTTCTGGAAACCGGCGCCGAAGTCGGCCTCGGCTTCGACGGTGACGGCGACCGCTGCGGCGTGGTCGACAATGAAGGCGAGGAGATCTTCGCCGACAAGGTCGGCGTCATGCTCGCCCGCGATATTTCCGCTCTTTATCCGAACAGCAAGTTCGTCGTCGACGTCAAGTCGACCGGCCTGTTCAACACCGATCCGGTGCTCAAGGCCAATGGGGCCACGACCGACTATTACAAGACCGGCCATTCCTACATCAAGCGCCGGGTGACCGAACTGGGCGCCATCGTCGGCTTTGAGAAATCCGGCCACTATTTCTTCAACGCCCCGATCGGGCGGGGCTATGACGACGGCCTCGTCTCGGCCATCGCGATCCTCGACATGCTCGACCGCAACCCGGACAAGACCATGGCGGATCTGCGCCGCGATCTGCCCAAGACCTGGGGCTCGCCGACCATGTCGCCCCATTGCGAGGACGAGATCAAATACGAAGTCGTCGACCGGGTCGTCGCCCGGTTCAAGGACATGCAGGAAAAGGGCGAAACCATCGCCGGCCGTCCGATCACCGATCTGATCACCGTCAACGGCGTGCGCGTCGTCACCGACGACGGCACCTGGGGCCTGGTGCGCGCCTCGTCCAATAAGCCGGAACTGGTGGTCGTGATCGAAAGCCCGGAATCGGAAGAACGTCTGCACGCCATGTTCAAGGCGGTCGACACTGTCCTGCGCGAAAACCCGGAAGTCGGCGACTACAACCAGACGCTTTGATCTGCCAGAGTTTGAATTGAAAAAAAGGGCACGAGAAACACTTGTGCCCTGAGTATGATGACAAACCCTGATGTCGTCATCCCGGGTGAACGTCAGTGAGACCCGGGACCGTAGAGCCGGGCCTTGGTCAAGTCTGGTCCGCTGAATTTGATAGGTTTCTGCCTCGCCGGCCCCGGCTCGCGCTGACGCTTGGCCGGGGTGACTTTCGAGGGTAAGGGCTTTGTCAGAATTCTTGTGCCCCTTTCTTTTTGATCTCATACCGGGTGCACCAATGTCCGAACAAAGAAGGTCGAACGCATGATCCGCGAATTCGGGACGCTGGCCGACGGTACGGTCGTTCAGGAAATCACGCTGAAGAAAGGTCCGCTGGAAGCCGCCGTCCTGACCTATGGCGCCATCATCCGGGACCTGAAATTCAACGGCCGCTCCGTCGTGCTCGGCTTCGACGATCTTGAAAGCTACGTCGCCCATTCGCCCTATTTCGGCGCCGTGCCCGGCCGCTGCGCCAACCGGATTGCCAATGCGACGGTGACCATCGACGGCACGGTGTACAAGCTCGGCGCCAATGAAAACGGCAACCAGCTTCACGGCGGCACGACCGGTTTTTCCAGCCGGGTCTGGAGCCTGGAACAGCACGACAAGGGCAGCGTGCTTCTGAAATACGTGTCGGAAGACGGCGAGGAAGGCTATCCGGGGCGGGTCGAGGCGCTGGTGCGCTATTCGCTGACGGGAACCGGCGCCGTGCGGGTGAAGTTTTCTGCCACCACCGACAAGCCGACCATCGTCAACCTCACCCAGCACAGCTATTTCAATCTCGACGGCAGCCCGACCGTTCTCGACCACAACGTTGAGATCGTGGCCGACACATATCTGCCCGTTGACGACCAGGCGTTGCCCACCGGAGAAATCCGTCAGGTGGCATGGACGCCCTATGACTTCCGCGAAGGCCGCAAGCTGCGCCGCAAGCCCGGCGAGGAGGGCGTGATCTTCGATCACAATTTCTGCCTTGCGGACTTGCCGCGCGAAGAGGTGGAATTCGCCGCCGCCGTGGAAGATCCGTCAGGCAACTGCCGCATGGAACTGTGGACGACGGAACCGGGCCTTCAGCTTTACGATGGCTACATGGTCGACGTTCCCGTGCCGGGCCTCGAAGGCAGGACCTACGGACCCAATTCGGGTCTGTGCCTGGAGCCGCAGCGCTGGCCCGACAGCGCCAACCACGACAATTTCACGAATGTCTTGTTGCGGCCGGGAGAAACCTATACGCACGTATCCGAGTTCAGATTTACGTCCGAGGCCTGACATTGGCCCCTTTTGACCCGGCCCGTAAGCAGTGTGTGCTTCAGAGGTGTTTGCTTGAAAACCGTCTTTTCTTCCCGTCAGTTCGATCACGACCCCAAACAGGAAATCTGCGACGGCGAGTTGAAGCCGGCTGTGGAAATCCCGGAACGCGCCAGGATCGTCCTGCGAACCATCGAGGAACGCGGGCTCGGCGAGGTCATGGAACCGGAGGACTTCGGCCTTCGACCGCTGCAGCGGGTCCATGATCCCGAATATCTGAATTTCATGGAAAGTTTCTGGAGCCGCTGGACCGCCGCCGGGCGCACCAAAGAGGCGTTCCCCTTCGTCTGGCCGGTGCGCACGTTGAGAGCCGATGTCGCCCCAAATCATATCGACGGGTTGCTCGGCCGCTATTCCATGGATGCCGGCACACCGCTCGGCGAACACACCTTCGCCGCGGCGAAAGCGTCCGCGAACACGGCCCTGACGGCGGCAAAACTGGTGAAGGGCGGCGAGAAAGCGGCCTTCGGCCTGTGCCGTCCGCCCGGCCATCACAGCGGCCGCGACTTCTTCGGCGGCTACTGCTTCCTGAACAATGCCGCCATCGCGGCGCAATGGCTGCGCGACAACGGCACCGACCGGGTCGCCATCCTCGATGTGGACTATCATCACGGCAACGGCACACAGTCGATTTTCTACGACCGCTCCGACGTCCTGTTCCTGTCGCTGCATTCGGATCCGATGCAGGAATATCCCTATTTCCTGGGGCATGAGGATGAAACCGGCGAAAACGCGGGAACCGGCTTCAATCGAAACTGGCCTTTGCCGCTCGGCACGGACTGGGACGGCTATGCGCCGGCCCTTGAAGACGCCTGCCGCTGGGTTCAGGTCTTCAAGCCGGATATCCTGATCGTGTCGCTCGGAATGGACTGTTTCGAAAACGACCCGATCTCCGGCTTCAAGTTCAAGAGCGACGACTTCACGAAGCTCGGTCAGCGGCTTTCGGCACTCGATGTTCCGACGGTCTTCCTGATGGAAGGCGGTTACGCGGTCGATGCGCTGGGGACGAATTGCGTCAACGTCCTGGAAGGGTTTGAAGCCGGCTGATTACCGGCCGTCACACCGGAAAACCGAGACCGGCGAGATCGCTACGCAGCTTGTCGGCTCCGGTGAAGTGGACGGCTTCAAGCCCCGCTGCCCGGGCGCCTTCGACGTTTTTCACCGAGTCGTCGATGAAGACGCAGGCGCCTGCTTCCAGATTGTTGCGGGTCAGCAAGGTTTCGAAAATGCGCCGGTCCGGCTTCAGAAGCCGTTCTTCGGCGGACACCACGATGTCCCGAAAGCTCGAGGCCAGAAAGGGAAAGCGGCCCTTGGCTTCGGTGAATTTCTCGCTGGAGAAATTGGTGATCGCATAGAGCGGAACGCCGGCGGCATTAAGCTCGTCCAGGATCGCGACACTGCCGGGAACCTCACCCGGAACCATTTCGTGCCAGCGCTCGGAATAGGCGGCAATCAGATCCCTGTGGTCCGGATGAACGGCGGATAACTCGCCGACGGCCTCTTCCCAGGACCGGCCAAGATCCTGTTGAAGGTTCCAGTCCATGGTGCAGATTTCGTTCAAGAAGCGGTGGCGTTCCTCCGGGTCCGGAAGGAGCTTCCTGTAGAGGTTCTCCGGATCCCACTCGATCAGGACATTACCGATGTCGAAAACGACCGTGTCGACGGATTGGGACATTAGGGCTCCTGGGAGGATGACATTCGCTTAAGAAGCGTGACGAATCGGATAGAACTAAAAAAACCATCATGGGATGGTATTCGTGTGACCATGAAAAAACTTGCGGCGACAATGCTTGCGTGCCTGCTCCCGTTAGCAGGTGCGGCGGCTGCGGAAAAGGAAAATTCGGAGCCGCTTCGCCGGTTGCGGCTTGGCGTTGCCGTGGGCACTGAGGAGACGATCCGCGACCGCCTCGAACCGTTCCGTAAGGAACTGGAAGCCGCCCTCGATCTGCCGGTTGACCTGTTCCTTCTGGATACGCTGGGCAATGTGGTCGATGCCCTGGCCGCGGGGGATATCGACTATGCCCGCCTGTCCGCTTCCGCCTATGCCGCGACCTATTCCCTGTGCGAATGCGTGGAGCCGCTCGCAACGGCGCGCCCCGATGCCTTTCCTGCGCGCTACTACGCCCTGATCGTCAGCCGGACGACAGAACGCCCGCTGACTTTGGCGGACCTCGCCGATGGCCGTCTCGGGGTGCAGGACCCTGAATCGGTGACCGGTTACCGCGTGCCGCTGACAAACCTGGCCGCCGAAGGAAGCGACCCCAGGGTCTTCTTCCGCGGTCTCGTTCGCATGCGGGATCCGGTCGATGGCCTGCAGGCGATCCTTGACGGCCGGGTGGATGCGGCAACGGCGTGGTCGACACTCGCCGGCAGCGCCGCGTCAGGCTATACCGCCGGTACGCTGAACGAGTTCTATCTTTCCGGCGCACCGGGACTGGAGCGGTTGAAGGTGATCTGGCAATCGCCGCCGATCCCTTACGACGCCCATACCGTGCGCCTGTCCCTGCCTGACGAATTCAAGAGGAAATTACGCGGAGCCCTTCTGGATATGAAGGATCAGGCGCCGGATGCCTATTTCGCGGTCGAGCCGGACTTGCCCGGCGGGTTCGAACCCACGGTTCATGCGGACTACCGGGCGGTTCTGCGCACCTACAATCCGAAGTATCAGGCCGTTCTGGACGGCGGCGGCACGCAGACGCGCCCGTCTGCCGAAGGGCCTGGTAAGCCCTCGCTGGCAAATCCTAGCCGGTAACGCTTTCCAGCAATTTCAGGGTCTGCCGGCGGATCATCTCTTCCTCGTTGGTCGGGACGGCCATGATCCTGACCTTTGAACCTTCAGCGGAAATGTCGACAGCGTTTGCCGCGTTCTTTGTCGGGTCGATCTTGAGGCCGAGCCAGTCCTGATCCTCGCAGACCCGTTCGCGCACGAGCGCGGAATGCTCTCCGATCCCGCCCGTGAAGACGAGCGTGTCGAGACCGCGCAGGATCGCTGCCATCGAGCCGAGTTCCCGCCGGATCCGGAACACGAAATAGTCGATCGCTTCGGCCGCCGCCGGATCGTCACTCTCGCTCAGAAGACGCATGTCCGAACTGAGGCCCGAAAGGCCTTTAAGACCCGACTCCTTGTAGAGCAGGTCCGAAATCTCGTCGGCGGTCATGCCCTTGGTGGTCAGGAGATAGAGCACGACGCCGGGGTCGATCTGACCGCACCTCGTTCCCATCGGCAGACCGTCAAGTGCGGTAAAGCCCATCGTGGAACCGATGCTCCGGCCGTTCTCGATGGCGCACATGGAAGCGCCGTTGCCCAGATGGGCAACCACGAGCTTTCCGCCGAAAGCCTCCACATGATGCTCATGCAGGTAGGAGCAGATGTATTCGTAGGACAGGCCGTGAAAGCCGTAGCGTCGGATGCCTTCGTCGTAGAGGCTGCGGGGCAGGGCGAAGGTGTCGTTCACCCAGGGGTGATGGCGGTGGAAGGCCGTGTCGAAACAGGCAACCTGCAGGGCCTTGGGAAACGCGGCGCGAGACGCCCGGATGCCGGCGAGATTATGCGGCTGGTGCAGGGGCGCCAGCGGATTGAGCCGGGCCAGGTCCTCGATCTTTTCATCGTCGAGCACCAGCGGGACCGCATAGTCGACGCCGCCATGCACCACCCGATGCCCGATCGCTTCCACGGAGATCTTGCCCGTTTCGCGATCCAGGATCTGAAGCAGGGCCGCCAGGGCGGTTTCATGGGTGGCGCCGTCTTCTGCACTGAGATCCTCGTTGAGGTCTTCCGTCCTGCCGTGCAGGCGCAGATGGATATGAGGCTGTACGCCGAGGCCGGTAATCTGTCCGGAAATGAGCTGCCGATCGCCTTCGTAGAGATTGAATTTGATCGACGAGGACCCGGAGTTCAGAACCAGGATATCCGGCTGATCCGCCATGATCAGTCTTCCCCGCTGTTCAGGAGCGCGACGGGAGCGCCGTTGACCTGCCAGTAATTGTACAGGAGGGCGAGGGCGCAAGACGCGAGCCTTGCCCGGACATCATCGGCACGGCTCGTCAGCATGATCGGAACCTTGGCGCCGATCACCAGCCCGGCGGCTTCCGCATGGGCGATGAAGGTGAGTTCCTTGGCCAGCATGTTGCCCGATTCCAGATTGGGCACGATCAGGACTTCCGCGTGACCGGCAACGAGCGAGGTAATGCCCTTCGTCCGGGCGGCCTGAACGTCGATCGCATTGTCCATGGCGAGCGGGCCATCGACGATGCCGCCCTTGATCTGGCCGCGTTCGGCCATCTTGGACAAAACCGCCGCATCGAGGCTCGAAGGAATGGCCGGATTGACGGTTTCAATGGCCGACAGAATGCCGACCTTCGGGTTTTCCAGACCAAGCGACAACGCGCAATCGATCGCGTTCTGGGTAATGTCGACCTTGGTATTGAGGTCGGGCACGATGTTGATTGCCGCATCGGAAATCAGGACCGGCGTGTCACGCCCGGGAATGTCCATGACGAAAACGTGGCTGATCCGCCTCTTGGTGCGCAGCCCGCCCTCGCGCTTGACCACGTGATGTAAAAGGTCATCCGTATGCAGGTGACCCTTCATGATCGCACGAACCTTGCCTTCGTGAACCATGGCAACCGCGCGTGCAGCCGCGTCGGATTCGTTCTCAATGTCGATCAGTTCGTAGCTGGAGATGTCTTCCTTGAGTGTTTCCGCGGCCTTCCTGATGCGGTCGCCCGCGCCGATCAGAACCGGTTGGATCAGGCCTTCCCGGGCGGCCTTCAGAGCACCTTCCAGGGAGTTGGGATCATCCGGTGCAACCACGGCCGTCGGCAGCGCCGGAAGCGTCTTCGCCAATTCCAGCAGCCGGTTGAAATGACGGCGTCGTTCCACAAGCAGGGACGGCAGCTCCGAGGCGGCGAATTCAATGGTCCGGGTCGGCGCGACAACGCCGGCTGTGCCGTCCGCGACCAGAGTACCGTCGTCCTTGGTCACCCTGACATCGAGCTCCACCACGCCATCCGGCTGCTTGGACGTGACTTCAAGGCGGACAGTCACGGTCTCGCCGACTGCGACCCGGTCGCGGAAGTTGAAGGTCTGGCTCCTGTAAACCGTTCCCGGTCCGGGAAGGATATTGCCGAGAACCGCGGAGACCAGCGAGCCGATCCACATGGATGGAGCCACCGGCTTGTCGATCTTGCCGTCGCCGGTCCAGTCCGTATCCGGCAGATGCAGAGGGTTGTGGTTGCCGGAGGCGTGCGCGAACACCAGCAGGTCATTCGCGGTGCATATTTTGGAAATTTCGGCTGTATCCCCGACGGATATCTGCTCGTAGGTGCGATTTGTCGGCATGCCGTCCCCTTGTCGATCGCGGGATAGGGTTGGTGTGTGGTTCCTGCAGTGCAGCAAACTTCGCGGTCAGGGTAACCGTCTTTTACTACGTAACAAATACGGGCAATTGAGTAGGTCTCAAGACCGCTCGCAGGATCCGTTCCGGGTCCGTCCGCCCTGGGTCAGCTGCCGGTGAGCGTAACGGTCGTCGTCAGGCGGGGCTTCAGAAAATACGTATCGCCGAGTGTCATCGATGCCGCGCGAGGGAATATGTTTTGCAGCATCGAAGCAAACAACGGCACATAGGTATAGGAGGACTGGCCTACGATAAGCGAGCTGCCGGCGACAGAGATCGCTTCCGGTATTTCGATCGGTGGTGCGGAACCGGCCGACCAGGGCGCCGTGCCACTCTTGTTCCTGCTCCAGTCGACTTCCGGATCCCCGTCGTCGTTGAAGGTCACGCTGGCGATGACCACATCCAGCGGCGTGTCAGAGTAAGGCAGCATGATCTGCTTGGCGGCGAGCATGATATCGGCGATTTCGCTGGTGCTGATCGATTCGGCCTGGGCGACAAGGTCGGCGGCGGCACTTGCGACCTGGCTGACCTTGCGGTCGGTGTTCAACGCGGTAACGGTTTCCGACATGCCGATCAGGAGGATCAGCAGGAACGGCAGCAAAAGGGCGAATTCCACCGCGGCGATGCCGCGCCTGTCGGCTTTTAGGCGTCGCAAAGTGGCGCGGAAGATTTTGGCGACAGTGTCAGGCATCACGAACAGCTCCAGGGAAACGGCTCATTCCGGAAGACCGCCGTTGAATAAAGAAGACGTTCGGCATTTCCCGTGTCTCCGCTGTCGAACTGCAGCAGAGCGGTAAACATGGGCCAGCGGTACACAACCCGGGCGACCACGATCGAGTTGGCGCAGCCGATATTGAAACTGAAGCTGTCCTTCAGATCCCCGTCCTCATCGAACAGCGACTCCATCGAGCCCAGGGCGGAGAAGTTGGTGTAGGTGGTCACATCGACGATGAACTTGTCCTTGTTGCACAGGAAGGCCGGCAGGTTGGAACAGATCTCGTCCTTGAAAGCGTCTGCATCGAAACTGGCCTTCTGCGCCTGTCCGGTTCGCACGATGCGGGCGGATTCCAGAACTGAGTTGTCGATGAGGCGGTTGACGAAGAAGGCCAGCCCCATTTCCACGATGCCGAGGACGATCATCAGAAAGGGAATTCCGACGATGGCGAACTCGATTGCCGTCACTCCTTGCCGGTCATCCGAGTATCGGCGTCCGACCCGCGCGGCGTTCCGGATCAGTCGGCCGGCCAGTCCGGGAAGGGAGAAACGGGGGCTTGTCATTTCCTTCTTTCCTATTTGACGACACCGGCGGCCTTTTCGGCAAGGTCGTTACGCGTGGCGGCCTGCTGCGCAAAGGTGTCGAATGCGGTTTGGGAATCCCCGAGCCGCAGCGTCGGTTCGCAATTCGGCGCGCACGTGTAGGTCTGTCGCAGCGCGTTGCGCGTGACGGACACGATTTTGTCCTCGGAAGCGCGGACGATGATGACTTCATCGATGATCGGCTCGCCCTTGTCGTCCAGGATAACAAGGTTGGTGCTTCCATAGCTCTTGCCGGTGACAACGACCGTGAAATGGTCGTGCATGGAGACATCGGCAATGAAGGGATTGCCGATGATCACGGTGCTCGCGGGTTCCTTGATACGGAAAACCTTAGCGCGGTCCACCGTGACGATGACCGGATCCTCGCTGGCACAGGCTTGGCCGATGGTCAGGACGAACAAAGCCATAACAGCCAGCTTTCTTAGCAGTGTGAGCCTCACACTCATGGCGTACTCCAGATTCAGCCGGGTTTTCGACTATTAGTCGGTAACAAGGTGAAGGAAGCCCTAACAGGCCGTGTGAAGAAGAGTGAACGGCTCTCAAGAGATTGTAATCATGAAAGAAATGCACGTTATAGGAGAATTTGAGGTAATTTGAAAATGCTTGGCGCGGGGGCGTAGATGACAGTGCTGGCGCAAATACCGGAAAAATTGCCTTGTATTTCCATGATGATGGAAGGCTTCTGGGATAAGTTATCTATTGAAGAGTTGTTCTGGCGGGAATTTGAGTATAGGGTACGTATTAGAACTGATTAGGAGGATGAATATTTGAAAGAAATTGAAGATAATTTATATAAATAATATATTGTTAAGTATATGATCTGTTAACCATAGGTAGTTTTATCAGGAATACATCAGAAGTTAGTGGTAAATTTAACCGCTTGGAAACCGCTGCGCCGTAAGCTCCACCCATGCCTCGGAAGGGCCGGACAACAGGTCCAATGGGCAAAGCAAAAGAAGCTGTCAATACAAGTGGAATTTGGAGCAAACACATGAAGAACATTTTCGCACGTTTCGCCAAGGATGAGTCTGGCGCAACCGCAATCGAATACGGCCTGATCGCCGGTCTGGTTTCCGTTGTCATCATCGGTGTCCTCGGCACCATGTCCGACAGCCTGAAGAACATCTTCTCCGACATCAGCTCGGCTCTGACCACCGCAGACGCTCAGTAAGCAGTCTGACGGTCCTTCCGAAAGGCGTCCGGTCTTTCGGGATCCGGTTTCGAAAAGCGGGCGAGCAATCGTCCGCTTTTTCTTTTCTTAAATTTTTAAAGGCTAGGCTGTTTTCAAGTACAGGCGCCCGGCGCCCCCGGCACCTTCGAACAGGTATCGAGTTATGATTGAAAACATCCAGCTGATCGTATTTCCCATCCTCATCGCCTTTGCCGGCGCATCCGATCTGTTCACGATGAAGATCCCGAACCGGGTTTCCATTCTCCTGGTGGCCGGCTTTGTCATCCTGGCTTTTGCGTTGAGGCTCTCGCCCGAACAATGGGGCTGGCATCTTGCCGGCGGCGCGATCGTCTTTGTCGCCTGCTTCGCGATGTTCTTTCTGGGTTGGATGGGCGGCGGCGATGCGAAAATCGCCAGTGCCATCGCCCTGTGGATCGGTTTCAACGAGACGTTGTTGGTGTTCCTGACGCTGGTCGCCATCTATGGCATGTTCCTGACCCTCGGGCTTTTGGCCTTCCGCACATTGCCGGTTCTGCCGGGGCCGCTTATCCGTCAGGACTGGATCGCGCGTCTCCATGACCGCAAGACGGGCATTCCATATGGAATAGCGATTGCCGCGGCAGGTCTGCAGATCTATCCTTCGACGTTCTGGTTCCCCGCGCTCCAATAGTTTTTAGAGCTTTTGTTTTTCGGCCGGGGGGCGTCTTTTCGAGCTTATGGTTAATAATTGGTAATAATACTGCAATTTGCAACGTATTCATAAATTCTTCAATAAGGTTAAAAGTTCTTTACGATATTTCCTCATATCTAATTAACCATGTTTTGACGAATTGGACTCCAAGATGATGGTCAGCTGCGCAGAACGTTGCGCGTCATTTTGCGAGTTTAGTGATGAAGTACGCACGACTATTGGTTCTTGGTGTCGCGCTCGGGGCAGGTCTCCTGGCGGCGCGCATGGTTATGACCAGCCAATCGCCGGCGCCGAAAAAGGTGGCGACGGAAACGCCCGCCAAGTCGGAAAAAGAAAAGGTTCTGGTCGCGGCCAAGGATATCGGTCTGGGGCAGAAACTGGCGGCAAAGAGTCTTTCCTGGACTGACTGGCCAAGCGATGCGGTTCCGCCCGGCGCGATAACGCACGCAAATGATCCGAAAGCGAGTGAGACCTATGTCGGGCACATTGCCAAGGCCCCCATTTATCAGGGAGAGCCGATCCGGTCGCAGCGTCTCATCAACACCGACAAAGGGTTCATGGCGTCTATTCTGCCGAAAGGAAAGCGGGCGATCGCCGTCGGGGTTGAAGCGGAAACCACGGCTGGCGGGTTCATTCTGCCAGGCGACAAGGTCGATCTGATCCTGACCCAGCAGAACGAGGATCGCACGGTCCTGAGCGAAACCTTCCTCGAAAACATTCGCGTCCTTGCAATCGACACGACGACGGCCGGCGAAAAGGACGAAAAGTCCCTCTCGCCGAAGCGGACGGCAACTCTGGAACTGAGTCCGGAACAGGCTGAAATCGTTGCCCAGTCCCAACAGCTCGGCACCATTTCCCTGGCCCTGCGAAGTGCCCAGGATTCCTCGGATGACGACAATGGACCTGTCCGTCGCCGGGGGGG
>SWCE01002111.1_pt1 | contig 99722 bp, 84 predicted proteins | sample 4690061 | NCBI WGS metagenome assembly SWCE01 (sample SAMN10267279, study PRJNA491770) | bioreactor metagenome | isolation source: DHS bioreactor inoculated with subseafloor sediment | place: Japan: off Shimokita Peninsula | collected 2012-10 | reverse complement strand
ATGGGGGCAAGCGACGGCTCAACGACTCAACGACTCAACAAATCAACCTGCTTTAGCAATATTAGTTTATATTTGCCGCAGAAAAAATGAATGCAAATTACTTTAATATTATTGTAAAAATACTTTACTAATTCAGTTTCCGTACCTTGTAAACAAACAAAATCAGGAAAATCGCCTTTTTAGCAGGAATGGCAGCCATTTTAATGTACATCGCCCCCGCTTGCAACAAGGAAAGAAACGAAGAACAACTGCCCGTTTTACAGCAGGATGATTTCACCGGCAACGAGGAACTGGTAAACAGGGTGCTGAATTTTTCACAAATAGCCGCCGAACTAAAAGATGGGAAAATGCAAAAGAGTGGTGAAAAAATGCTTATTGACAATGCCATTTATTACATTAGTGCAACCTTAAACTATATATATTGCAATCACACGGCTGCTTATGGTAAAATACACCTGGATACCATAACCTTCAGCCTGCCGGTAATAGCCACCGAAGGCAAAGCATACCTGGTGGATGCTTTGGAAGGATATAATACTGCGGTGGAAAAGGTAAGGGAAAAATACATGAAAATAAATAAGACCACCAGACAATTGATCAATATCGCTTTTATTGATTCTGAAATGAATCCTACCCTGAAAGCGGTGGACCTAACCTTTGAAATACAAACCGGTACAGATAACGCACCGGCAATTGCTGCTTATGGTTTTTTTGATGTTGAAGAGCAGTATTGGTGGTTTAGGGATACAGAAAATTGCTACAATGGAAATCCTACATTAGGAGGGGCTCCTAATGTACTTGAACAACATATCTTGTTTAAATACAAACCGGTACCACCTCCCAATTGCAGGTACTGGTTTCCGTTTACAGAACCTAAAGATTTTATTGCAACCGATTATGAGGGAGATGGCGTACCTGATTATTTTTGTGACTACAAGATTTTCTATGCGTACGGCCCGGTAATAGAAATATTGACAGACACGGTTCAGTGCCTGGGGTTGGAAGCCAATCACCCGGGAATACATGAGATGGATTATTATTTGAACGGGCTTGACGAAATATTAAGCGGGTTTCTTGCCAATACCGGAAAAAGTATTGCTACAATTAATATTGAAAGCAGGTTTGAGACAAATGTAAATAATCTATCTTTAGTCACTATTCAACATATACCTCATCTTTCTTATGGTAAGAAGATGATTATGTGCTGGGAGGTTCCGAATAATGACTACCCAATTAGTATAGAGTAGCATTTCATTTGTTATTTTATACATCCATAACCACTACAATTTCCTAAGCCCGATGAAAATGAAATATCTTTTAACACTTATTTTTCTTTCCTGCATTATTTTGGTTCATGGACAACCCAGTTTCCAAATAATTTTCCCAACGGAAGGAAGAAATGAAGTTGGAGGGAGCATAATTGAAGATAGTCAAGGTAATTATTTAGCATATGGAAGTTGTATGGGTGACATAGAATTAGTACTCCAGGGAATGATTTGGAAAATTGGTCCAACTGGTGATACAATTTCAAAGGTAATTGTCTTTGGTGATTCTGCTTCCGTGATATGTTATGTAACCCAAATCGAAAATGGTAATTACAAGGCAGTAGGGTGGATTGGTTCAGATATTAATGAGGCTCACAATCTTTTGGTACTTGAGTTGGATGCCAGCCTCAATATCCTTAGCAGAAAAGACATTGAGTTACCGGGGATTCAAGCAGTAACAACTTTCATTATGAAGAAGCATTTGCAATCCTATTATCTATTTTTAGGCAATTATGGATTGCAATCGAATCCCCCCAACCTGAACGACCCTTACTTTGTTAAGCTCAATAGCAATTTTGATACGGTGTGCACACGTCGGTACTCTATCAACGGAAACCAGCAATGTCATGAAATGCTTTTTTCACCCGACGGTTCACAATTGTGGTTGCTTTCAGAGGCATATTTTCCTGAGTTGGTCACTGGATGTCTCGTTCAATTGGTGATTTATGATACCCTGTTTAACTATGAGCGGGTAAAAACCCTGAACAGAACGGATATGATGGGCTTATCAAAGGCAAAATGGATTACCGACAGCACCTTCTTATTGGCCTATAATTACAGAAAATATAGGTCAACGCAGCAAAATATAGCCATAGCTGAAACTGACTCTTCCTTTTTGTTTACGGATTATACCCTGATAGGAGCGCAGGATACTATTGATTATATTGGTTTTGGGAATGCCCTTGATTTTAATTCGCCTGACAGTATCCATTACGTGGGGACAAAAAATATTATTCCTGACTTTTGGTCGCCGCATCCTTTCTGGATACGGGTTGGTATGCTTAACCGTCAACTTGAGCCTGTTTACGAGCGATTTTATGGCGGAGATGCACGTTACTGGGCATTTTCAATACTAAGTACCCGTGATGGAGGAGCCTTTGTGTCAGCTTCCCGTTACGATCATAACCAGCACAGCAACTATAATGATGTTTTTTTTATGAAGCTCAACAATCAGGGATTGGTTACCATGAGCAGTCATCCGGATTTATGCCCACTGCTGCCCGCGGTTGTTTATCCCAATCCTGCAAAAGAAATGCTTTTTGTTGATTTATCGTGGGGCAAAGCCAACTGCTTAATTAACAATATAACCGGAAAACAGCTAATGCAGGTAAACCTTCGCAATGGGAAAAATAGCATCAACGTTGCCAACTTGCCACCCGGCATCTATTTCATAGTATTAAAAGGACGGCAAAATGAAGTATTCACGCAAAAAATAATAATTCAACAATAAATGAATGCCCCGCTGCTTAAGAAAATTGAGGAGTTGACACTGTATGTGATTGAGTTGGGAAAAAGAGTGCAAATATTAAAAACATATATTCAAGCTTAATCCTAACCAAAAAGCACCGCAAACATTTTCGTAATCTGGCATAGCTAAAGATGAAAAGTCAAAATTTTTTAATAATTGTATTTTCAGTTGCCCTGTTAATTCTGGCCTGGACAAAATCATATTGTTCAAACTTTGAAATTTCTAGAGAAACAAATAGTGATTCTGTAAAGTCAAACAACTATTTGAAAAATAACCAACCAAATGATGCATATTTTAATTTAAAACTGGCTCCTTTTGATATACTGTTGGGTGATTATATTACGAACAGTTACTCTTTTGGACTTACTGCTGAAAAATCCCTTTCTACTTCTTATAGCATTAATCTTGGAGCCAGTTATATTTTTACTGACAAAAATGATATTTTTAATAAGTCGAAAGTGAATGTAATTTCATATAATGTAAAAGGGTTTTCATTTCATTCCGAACTAAGAAAATATTTTTCGAAAAATAGTGGGTTATTGCAAGGATTATATTGGGCTCCTGGTGCTAAATTTTTCTATACTGATGCATTGCTGGAAAATTATTCAGTAAAAAGAATTTCTTTAGGGACATACTTGAGTATTGGATATCAAAAGGTCACTAAAGGAAGAATCGTTTATGATTTTGGATGTGGTATAGGCCTTAAGTTTGTTGAGTCATCAAATAATTCAAATACTGATGATTTTTATAATATTACTTATCATATTACTGATGGAGGTAAAAAACCTTACCATGATGGAAATGCCATATTCCCAGCTTTTACTCTTAATATAAAAATAGGTTTCAAGCTTTGTGGCATAAAAAAACTAAAGAAGTGACACCTCCCTAACTTTCCCTTCACTCGTCTGTTAAAGTTTTGCATTGCTTAAACAAGAATTCACTACCCAATGACCGATGAAACACTCAAACGGAAAATTACCCTTCCGGGATTATTGCCCGCCAGCGCTCAATACCATCGAGCATTTATTTCGATTTTTCTTTCTTTGTCGTAAATCTTTTTGATGGCAATAATCAAATAAAAATGCACGTGCCCATTTGCCTCATAAAAAATTGATGTTGCAAGGTGGTTTTATTAATGAATTGGAATAAATGAATGGTTTTCGAGTATAATGCTGCTAAAAAAGGTACTCCACCCGTAATATTGCCATTCTTCCCCGGAGGTCATATCTACTCATTGATAAGTAATTGAACGTATTGGAGAATATGGTATGCTGCTTTACGTTAAAAAGGTTCACCATTTCAAGCGTAAAATCAATGCCGCTCTTTTTAGGGGTATAGCGGGCTTTGAAGTCTGTAAAAATATATTTAACCGGGTTATTGTCCGATACTTCAGTGTAACTGTGACTGGTATTTATTTCTAAAAATATCTTTTTAAGTAATGTGGTACCTATGCTCAGGTTTTGTTCAAAATTATAGGCCCGATAATTTAAATGATCCGTTCCTGTTGCATCATCATTCAATTTATTGTGGCTCCACATGAAGACAGGAGTATAGTTGACATGTAATGTGCGGATTAATTTTTTATTGAGGCTTGCCGAAAGCGTAACGCTTTTATTTTGAAATGAAAGCAGTTCATGGTTAACCAATTGCTCGTAATTGGTTGAGTTTAATATAGTTTTTAATGCCAGGCTGCTTTTGGTAAGATACAGATATTTGCTTGTACTCAAGTTAAGCTGAAAGTTTTCGGTGGTGTTGTTGTATGGCAACAGTATGGTTTTTACTATATTGTCGGCTATTTCATTTGCTAAAATATTATTTGCTTTAACTTTAATGTATTGCAATCCACTGTTTAAAAAAAACATGCTCACCGGGTTTTCAAAACCATAATTTAAAACCATGGAATGGATTTTCTTTTCCTGTAGTTCAGCGTCATTTGCATGTAAAAGCCTGTAGTTTAACAATACTGCTCCCCTGTATATGTCTTTAATAGTGCTAAAGGGATTGGTGTAATTATAATTTAATTGTAAGGTGTGTTGTTGGGATACATTATACTTTATATTCAGGGAAGGTGAAAAAATAATTTTTTGTTTGCAGGTGTCTGAATTATAATCTTGCTGATGATAATGAATGCTTTGGTATGAAACGGGTAATTGAACAACTGAGTTCAGTTTTCCCCGCTTATAGTAATATTTATTGGCAATGTATATATTTTCTTTATTCCAGTTTAGTTCATTGCCTGCATCAATTAAAAACGGATCAGGATGTTCTTTTTGGTTAAAGAATAATGTTGTATTCAATTGCTGTATTTGGGTCGAATAGCCAATATTATATTCCTGTAAGATATGTTTCCCCGGAATGGTATAACCCACATAAGCATTTGAATAAACAGCAGGTATTTGTATGTTTTGTGAAATGGTATCGTAATATCTGTTTTCACCCGAAATGTTATAATACAAACCATCATTAATGAGCAGTGATTGTTCATTGTCGCTATATTTGACCAGCCATCTTAGCGTGAAAATATTTTTACCTTTAGTGGCAGGAATCCAGGTTATATCATTTGAAAGTTCATGAATGTTTTTCGTTAATGATTCAGTAAAGGGTGCTGAATTTAGAAAAAACTGGCTGTTTTCAGTTGCGTGTGCAATGTTTATTTTAATATTGTTGTTGAAATAATACTGCTCCTTGTTAATCATTAAGTTAGCAGAAGCATGCATCTTATGTGGCTTACTGTTTATATGCTGTTGTTCATTGTAACGGGTAGTATCATTTTTTGCATAATATGCTGAGGAGTTATAATATTTGAGGTTATTGTTGTCTTTGAAGCCCTGCAAATTAATTCTGAATTGCAATTCGTTTTTTAAATTTATTAAATTATTAAAACTTGCCAGTACCGATTTATTAATATACCAGGTTTGCCGTGGCAGGTTAGGCGGCCCCACAGTTGCAAGCGATAAATTTATGGCGTCGGTTTTTTCATCTATATTTTCAAGCGGATTTGATGCACCTGGCTGGGAAAGCATATTGCTGTAGTCCGTGCCGGTATTATTGGCCATTACCGAATTTATTAATTTCAAATTCCTGCTCAATAATATAGGGGTTAATGCACCATCGTATAAAGCCGGTACACCGGCGGCCCCCATTGCTTTGTATGTTGCCTTCAATTTATCTTCATCTTTCAAAATCAGATTCAGTGCTACTTTGTCCGACAATACTTTTTTTCTTAATACTTTTATTGGTTGAAAGTTTTTTATAACATCCACACTTTCAATCATTTCTTTGCTAATCATTTTGGGCAAGTCGCCATATCGGCCATCCATCACGTTATCACCCTGTATGTAGAGGTTCTCTATTTCTTTTCCATTAAATGAAATTCTGCCATCGGCTGCAACCTCAAGGCCAGGCATGCGCCTGAGAACATCACCAATACTTCTGTCCTCTTTTTGTGTAAAACTTGCTACATCATAGCGAATCGTATCGCCTGATGCGTATATCTGTGGTTTGCTTTTTATTTCTATTTCCGGAAGGGTAAACGGCTCGGTTTCGAGTAAAAAATTATACTCCAGCATCTGGCTTCTTACCTGCACATTTTGCGTTTTGTATCCAATATGGGTTACTTCAAGCCAGAGAGGTCTGTCTGGTGATGAAGATGCCAAACGGATTGAATATTCACCATTATTATTGGTGATACAATATTGAACAATACTGCCTTTTTCATCTATAAGTTTAACATGAGCGTTGGGTAAGGGTTCATTGGCTTTATTTTTCACTTCTCCGGTATAGGTTTGCACTTGAGCAAAAACAAACGCTGGGTAAAATAGAAGCGCAAGAAGAGTGCTGTAAAAAAATGAAGGCAGAAGTATTTTATTCACAAAAGTAGCTATTGATACAGATAAACAGTAATCCATTTATCCTATTTAATTTCCATTGGATTATAGGTCTTTATTGTGTTGGATCGGGTAGCTTGTGTATTATCACTATTGATCACACTTAATTTTGCATCAGGAAAAGCAGCCGACCACATAGACTCCGGATCTGTTTCATACGCTTTTTTGATTTTGTTGTAACGGGAAGGGGTGGTAACAACAGTGAACCGTTTATCATCTTTAAAAAAGGAAGCTGTGGTTTCTTTCCCCTCCTGAGGTTTTATAATTTCGATGAAAGTAAAAATCACTTCGTTGCGGCTATCCCTGGCTTCGAGTATAAGTCCGGGCAATCCTGATAGCTTCCAGGGCCCATCCTGTAAAGGCAGATCCTGGGTAAACCAGACATCATATAATCGGCCTCCATAGCTTCCGGAGGCTTTTTGGCAGTTGTAGTTGCCTATTGTTTTCTTCTCATCCAGTATTTGCCATTCAATCTTAGGCAGATTTGTTTCTGTTCTGTAGTCTTTGGGCCCCATGAAACCCCATACAGTAAGTTTTTTATTTTCAAAATCTTTTAAGATCTGCTCATCGATAACCACATTGTTATTATTAACCATGAGTAATGGGCCACCGCTAACCGCCATCTTCTGGCCTAAACCTTGTTCACCAACCAACGCTTTATCAGCATTGTCAGTGTTTTGTTCTCTTTGAAGTTGGTTGTACATTTTTTCAGAAATATAACGGCTGCTGTTTTTACCAACCGATAAAATCATTTTGTCGGTAAAGGGGTTTTCTTTGTCGGCCAAGTCGCGTACATATTCAAATTCATACATAATATTGAATAACACTGGATCCTGCGCCTGACATAGGAAGCCTGAAAAAAGTATGATTGAACCGATTAAAGTGGGAATTGTTTTCATTTGTTTTAACTTAAGATTTTAAAGTAAATGCGACCAGGTTCTCTATTTGTCCGGAATTAATTCCAGAAATTTTCTTTTATCTTTATTGAAATTGCCAGTAAGCAATATCTTATTATCTCCATTGGTTAATACCTGCATTCCATCCTCAATATTCAATAAAGTAGCATTGAGCTCAATAAATTTGTCTTCAAGGTCCAGAACCAGGGGAATTTGAATGTTATCCATCTTTTTACTTTCGAAAAAGTATTTAATAAGTTGGAAATTGTCATCAGCACGGCAAATTGCAATTACTTGTGCATCTTTATTTTGAACTTTAAGTTTTTGGCTAATGCTATCCAGATCATAGAGTTGTGGTATGCAGGTGGGGCATGAAACATTTACCAGGGAATATATTTTCGATTTTTTACTGAAAAGACTGGTCGAGTCAAGAATTTCGGCAAGATATGGATTGAATATTTCAATCCGGTGGGGGAGATTTAACAATATTTCCGGGTGCTTATCTGAATGCCGGTTGCATGACACGAAGAAAGCGAGCCCAATGAATCCAATAATAATTCTTGTCTTCATTGGCTCAGATTTCAGCAGTTTTTAATAGTTTGGTTTGAGGATTAAAGGTATATATCCGTGAATCATCACTTGTAACGACAAAGTCATTTATATAATCCTTTAGTGCTATTTTCTTTACCGGTGCACCGTCCCAGTCAAAAACGTAAATATTTTTCCCATAATAAGGGAGGGTTTCCTCTTCCCGGTTGCCGGAAAATAAAACGTAAATATGGTTGTCGGTAGCTTTCACACTCACCGCTGCAAACCTTGTATTGTTATTGCGGGAGATCATTTTTTTTCCCTCATATCCGGCCACCACATCAACTTCTGGTCCAAATCCATCAGGTCCCTTAATTATTGTTGATTTTTTCGCATCAAGATCAAACACCTCTATCTGATCAGCATAGCGGCATGCCAGCACGCATTTATTGGCAGATGGTTTTAAACAAAGAAAACTTTCATAAGCCATCTTTTCTTCTCTGGCCGGATTCTCAGAACCTGCTTTATGATAGGGTATCAATTCATCCAAAACCTTTCCTGTTGAAAGGTTGGACCTGGTCAACTTAAAATCAGAATCGTAATTGCCACTGCCTATCAGTGTGGAGTCACTATCCATTTGTATTGAATAGTAAAATACAGGCAATGGCAGTTCTTTACTTTCATCGGACTTTTTATTAGTTAAAAGCAACGGTGATAGAATAATTTTTTGTTTGTTGAGGTCATATACCCACAAGTTTGAAGATACAATACCATAAGACAAAAAGCCCAACGATTGCCCGGTTTTATAACCTGACTCTATGTGGTGTGAAATGAAATTACGGGAGTTAAGGTTAATCGAAGAAAAATGATACTTTGAGCTGTTTGCTTTGTTTCTGATAATCAATAGGGTGTCATGGTATAAAAATAATCCATCGGGACTTATCGTGTCAAACTTCATAAATTCATTCTCTTCAAGTAATTGAACGAGCGGGAATTTATTAAATGTAGTTTCGTTTTCAGGTGTTTTGGTTATATTGTTGCTGCAAGCACCAAAGGATAATAGAAAAACAGAAAGTATTTTAATGGAGTTTCTCATCATAATGCAAATAATTGTAAACGTAAAATATGATTATTTTTAAAATTTAAATAAATGGTCAGGTTTCCCAAAATACAGACAGTTTAACCTAACCATTTATTGTTAAAGCAGTGGCATAACTTCTAATCTATGGATGGCGGTGTTATCTGATATGCGCAACTGGTTCTTGCATTGTTACAGCAATTGTAAACCCACATGTTGCCATACACACAATAATCAGAAGAGTTTCCTGTATACCTGCATCCAAATGCAGGAACATCGGTTGAAAATGCATCCGATCCGGCAAATATGCCTGCGGCAGTTATTATAATAATCGCAATTATTTTTACATGTTTTCTCATTTGTAAAAGGTTTTAACAATTTCCGGGCTGCATTATAGTGGCGTCACCCTTTCACTTCAAATGTTATCCGGCCGTTGATAACAAATGCTTAACAAATGTAAGAATATAACTGTTGTTTTATACATAGTGGTCATCTTAATTTATAAGTGGTCGAAATTATCGTATAAGTGGTCAGAATAATCGTACAACTGGTAATTCATAATTTGAAAAACTCAGCAATTTTGTGCCATTTTCTGCGCGAAACTTCTAAAATACACTCATTACTCATGTGAATCTCACGTTTTTTAGCGTTCAATTTCTTAACATGGTACATGTTGACTATTTTGTTATCACTAATCCGAACGAAGCCAAAATCGCCTAAAATCGTCTCATTGGAAATGAGCGGGCTTGTATAGGAAATGGGTAATGAGTTTTGTGTATGAAACACAGAAACTAAATTACCGGTGCATTCCATGTATAGTACTTCATCATAGCGAAGAATACTTGTTTGTGTATTTTCTTTAATCGGTAAAACCTTTTCTTTTTGTTTGCTAAAATCAAAGTTCATAGTTGACGTTTTATGTTAAATAATTCTCTGCCTTTATATGAAAGAGTTTAAAAATTCGCTCTTAATACGCACGCTCTCTATTTACCGATACACAGCTAACTGTTAAAACTCCTTGATTTACAAGGGGGGGGGTAATTTATAATCATTCTAAATAAAGGTAAATCAAATATGTGAATATGCTACATATAAATATATGTAAATAGAGATATAGTTATAATCAGTTATGAAGTGCCTGACATGCTGCAAGTAAATAGTCATACTTTTAATTGAGACAACCGAAGTATATTTAGTGTAACAATTTCTTTTCACTCGGATTAAATAATCAGCGATGCGGCCTTTAGTGCACTTTCCTTACTTAAGTTTCCTTCAATTGAATATTTCCTCAATTATGTGAAACTCTCCCGTTTTAGAATTCTTTTTTTTCAATCTTTCTTTATTTCTTAAACGCTCCAATTTTCGCTTTTCATCATCGTTTAGGTTAAATTTTTCCAATAGTTCTTTAGTGCTGAGCGGAAAGATATTATCCTGCAAACTTGTGCTAAAATAAACAAACAGTTTTTTGCCGGGAATAATCATGTTGTCAAAAATAAGTGTATCATCTCTCAGGTCTGAATACAGGACAATTCTATTGTTTATGATTTCAGCTTTCAAGGATTTACCGCGATGATCCCTTACTTTATATAGAATGTTCCTTTCATTTGTATAGCCCCAAATGCTATCACTTGTCAAGCTTCTTCAAACTATATTTCAAGCCCACCAAAAAAACACGGCCCATCCGGTTATTTACACTTTCAAAATATTGATTAGCATGAATGCTTTGCCTTAAATACACATTTTCATTAAAAACATTTATTGCTTTGATATAAATGAAGAGGGTTCCTTTAAGGACTGACCTGCTTAGGTATGCATCTAAAAAATTATAGCTTTGCGATGATTGACTTTTTATTGCCGGATAAACCTGCCGATCATAATCAATATTAAAGTTCCAATGTTTAACTATTTTCCATTCAAAATCTGCCAGTAATGAATAGTTGTAGTAATTATAATCCGAATTGATGGTGTATTTGTTTACGGTGTACTGTGCTTTGAAACCAAGTCCTGTGTTTATTTTTGATTTTTTCCTGTTGCGCAACTCCAGTTTCGGACTTATCCCATAAAAATTCACTTTATCGGTTAAGTCATTTACCTTAATGTTTGATTGTCCATAGCTGAAATGCATTTCGTGTATTATTCTAAGCGGACTTTTAAAAATGGGCGTCTCAAAATAATAATAGGCATTGTTATAAAATGAGTTTCCTGCATTTTCAGGCTTTATCAGGGTTTGCAGTTGTTCATTAACATATGATGTATTTATTATTTGATTGGTATTAATAGTTGAGTTAAGACCTGCAAAAAAATACTTTTGACTGATAATGCCGTAGGTGCTGTAATTCAGGTTAATCGAATTTACATATTCAGGTTCTAAAAAAGGATTCCCGGTATAAACATAATTAAAGTTCGAATTATTATATATACTGGTCGATTGATGTAAATTCGGCATATTTACATACGTTTTATATTCGAAGTGCACTTTTTTTGTTTTGTTTACGGTGTAATCGAAAATAAACTCCGGTAAAATATAATTATACGATTTAAAGTTATTTGTATTGTTCTGTGCGGAGTGCTGAAATCGAACTGAACCTGAAAATACATATTTTAATGCAATTTTTCTGTGTTCTATTTTAAAATGCGTGTAATGGTGATTGTTGTTAAAAACTCCCGAAAGCGAGTCTATAATTGATTGGTATTCGTTGTTTTGCGTATTTTCGGTAATGCGGTCGGCTTCAGAAAGCGTATTGTTTTTTTCTACGGAAAAAATCAGGTAATTGTTCTTTTTCAGAGGTTCTGTATAAAAGAGATTAAAATTAAATATGGAGCTATTTTTATTAAAACTACCGGATTGCTCCGTTTTGTTAATTTCGCTGATGGTTGAGATAATCAGCAAATTCATCATATTCTCAAAGCCTTCATCTACGGTGCTTTTAGCAAAGGCTTCAAAACCAAAATTCCTGCCTTGTTTTTTCAGTTTAAAATAATAATTAGCCGAAACATTTAGATTAAATTTATCGTTGTTGATGCGTCTATCGGTTAAAGTTTTCCTATTCAGGCTACTGTCCTGCAAAATGAATACCGATTCGCTTTCATTTGTTTTATTCAGAATATTGGACGATAGGAACGCCTTAACCCTGATATTTTGTCTTTCCCCTATTTTTGATTTAAAATCAATTTTTGCAAGATGATTGATAGTTTTATCGGTTTCTTTAATCTTCCCGTTTTCTGTATAGCCATCTGAATTAAAAAAGTACTCACTTTTTGTTTGAGTAAGTGTTTTGTTATTGGAGTTGATGTAAATGTAGTTAAAGTGCAATTTATTGTGTTCATTAAACTTATAGTTAAAGTTTGTTCCTAAAAGCGTATGGTCTGATATACCGAGATTGCCAAACAGGTTCATTGGGATTTCTGAATAATCAATTGAATTGCTATTGCTCATTGCATCTTCCATCGAGCCTGTAAATGACAAGTAGTCAGTTATACTAATTATTTGCTCATTTATATTATTTGATGATCCCAGAAATGATATTTGCTTTTTCTTATCAAAACGGTTGATGTTGCCAGATGCTTTATATCTTTTATCCGGAGTACCTCCGGCAAAATCCGCATCACCAAACACGCCCTTGTATTTCCCTTGTTTTAGTTTTAAATTTAGCGTGGTTTCCTTTTTCCCGTCATCAATTCCGGTAAATTTTGTAAAATCAGACTTGTCATCAAAAACCTGTACCTTATCAATAATTGATGCAGAGATATTATTGGTAACTACTCCCTGGCTGCTTCCGAAAAACTCTTCATTTTCCACGAGAATTTTCTCAATCCTTTTGCCATGTGCTTTCACAATACCCTCTTTATCGACTTCGAGGCCTGGCATTTGATTTATAAGATCCCCTACACTTGCATCGGCTCCTAAATTATAATAATTGGCATTATACTCGGTGGTATCGCCTTTGATGACCATCGGCAGAAAGGCTTCTTTTACTTCTACTTCATCCAACATATGAATGTGCTCTCTTAAAACAATGTTACCTAAGTTTACGTCAAATGTCGCCTCGCTTAATTCGATTGCTTTTATAAAATCCCCGTATCCTATATAAGTAATTCTGATGTTATATAAGCCGGCCTTTGCCACAATTAAATTAAAAAACCCCTCTTCGTTTGTAAGTCCATAGGACTCTAATTGCGCGCTACTACTCTGCAAAAGCATCACAGTTGCATAAGGAAGTGTGTTCTCCAAAGAGTCTAAAACAGTGCCATATACTTTATATTTTTCTTGAGCTGATGCACAATTGCTTAAAAGCAAAATACTTATTATTATATATGCTGAAAGCTTTTTCATTAAACGTTCCATCACCAGTTTCTGATAATTAAAGCATCACTTCTGCATTTCTTCGACTATTTTGTCGTATTCGACTTTTGAAATATATTTCCCTTTTGGTTTGTTGATCTCTTTAAAATTATTCAATTTGATATCATAGGCTGTGATAACCGTGTTTACACCTTGTGCATTGCAACTTATTTCTAAAATCATCCCGGGAAGTCCGTTGTGTTCTCCTGGTCCATACGGCAAAGGGATTTCAGGAGAAAACCACAATATGCAAGAATAGCCAATCGTAGCTTTCAAACATTTGTATCCTAAGATATCTTTATATTCAGAACCAATTTTTATATCGTAGGCTTTCAAAGTATCTGTTACGTAAAAATTAAAATATGGATTAAATATATGTACTGATTTTTTGATATTATCTATGTAAACGGTTTGATTAGGGTCGAAATCACCGGGGCTCATTCCTAATTCCAATAGTTTATTAACACTTTCCATATCTGCAATGGAGTCTATTTTTGTGTATAAACTCTCTTGTTTGTTAAAGTCCAAACTCCAGAAAGAAATTGAGGAGTTTGGCATGTTTTCCATTCGTGCAATGCATGAAGGGTCTCCCTGACAAATTGAATGCCAGTTAATTTTAAAGGTTGTTTTGTATTTTACTGTGCCATTAACAATTTGAGCATGGGTTGCAAAAGAACTCAATGCGAGAAGGAATGTGATTATGGTTTTCATTTTCATTTTTGTTTAATTTATTTATTCAACACCCACAAATATACCGCTTTGTTTGCGTAACAAACTTTAATTTGCTTTTTGTCCTTTATTAAATTGAATTCTTGTTCTGAAATTTCGATAGTTTCATCTGCTAACTGAACTTTATAGCGATGTATTGGCTTCATTTTTTGTCCCCATAGTTTAGGGAATAACCAGCCCAGAATTGGAATATATAACATTCCACTACCTGGCTCATAGTCATCTTTAACTTTAGCAGAAATAACTTTTTTTAGAACTGTTTCTTTTTCCTTATTTTTTAAATCTTTTCTTATTTTTCTGGTAAAATTTAAAAAAATTAACAAACCCAATATTAAGCTTGCAATCACTCCCAAAACTACTATATAGTTATTTGTTAGTTTATTTACTAAAGACATAAGCAATATAGTTCCGGTTAGAAATATGCTTGCCAAAAAACCAAACACAATTCCAGGAGCCATGAGTTCCTTTAATATTTTCAATTCATTAACATTCATTTTATTCATATTATTGAGCTTGAGAAATGTCTTTATTATTATATTCTATATATAATTTATCATTAGTGTTGTATGATTTCATCATTAATTCAAATATTCTTGGATAAGAAGTTATTATTATCAATAAGTCTTTAAGTACTACACTAGTAAAGTTAATAATATCAACACATGTACCGTTAGACGGAGTAGTTATTCTGCCATCCTTTATCAACATGCCGATACATATTGGACAAAAGTTAAACACCCAACAGTTTTTGCATTTTGTACTATTCATTACTTCTAAATATTCAGCATACATTTTCCTTATTTTCCTGATATCTTTGCCATTTTCAATACTACCTATAGGCATAGAGAAGTCACTTCTTTCACATAAATGAAAATTAGATTCACTATCCACGAAAAGCTGTGTTTTCCCTATGTAACAGGTATTAAACTTCTTAATTTCAATACTTGGGTTGTTAGACAACCTATTATAAAATTCAAAAATTTTTGTTAAACGGTTATTAAACGCTGGATAAAAAGTTAATTTTTCTACTAATTCCTCATCGGTTAAACTTTTGTAATCAAAAGTATTAATATAATCAATAAAACTGTTATCAGATATATTGCTGTTTACTTTGTGTTCGTCATTATTTTTACTAGATGAAAAATCAGTATATTCAAGGTATTCAAAAAGATTGGCTCCTGAAAACTTTCCATCAATACTTTTTTGGAAAAAATAATCTCCAACAACTTCATGATTATAATTAGGTGCCACAACAGCTTGTATTTTTACTCTATTTTTATAATAATTTATTGATTTTTTCTTTAACATTTCAAAAACATTTTCTACTATTTTGCCTGTACCTTCACCATTACGAAAAACTCTATTTTTATCATTTTCAATCGGGGGGCCATCTAAACTAATTGTCACGTATATATTTTCTTTAATAAGAAAATCTGCAATTTCAGATGTAATTAATGTCCCATTGGTTGTTAGTGAAATTAGAATATCATCATATTTTATTTTATCATAATTTTTACAATTTTCTTTTATATAGTTTACAATTTCTTTTAGTAAGCCAAAAACTATTAACGCCTCTCCCCCGTAAAATGAGATATTTGGCGGATTGTGTGTCAATAAACCATTATGATCTTGTAATTTATCTATTAATAAAGTATATTCAAGGAGGTAATTTGAAATTGCAATTTTTGCATTTTTAAAACTTAATACATTAGAACCATGAGACTTCCCCTGTTTTTTCTTTTCATTTATCGTATATCCACAGTAAGTGCATCTTAAATTACAGTTATTGGTTAATTCTAATACTAGCTTCTTAGGTATAGCATTGAATTTAGCTTCTTCCATTATTTTATCAATATTGAGAAAAGTCGGCTCCTTTATTTGTAATGTGTTACCTTTTATTAAAAATCCGCTACAGTTTAACTTTTTAACAAATTCTTCCTTTTTAGTAGTATTGCACTCAAAGTGGCCTATTTTCATGTGAGATAAAACAATTTCTTTTTCTTCTAAAGAAAGTGAGAGTATGGTATTTACTCTTGCATCATACAGAAAACAATTTTCATTCTCATTAAAATCAAAAATCTTTATTAGAGGATAAGTCTCTTGATTCTCATTTACTGTTATTTTCATAATTTTAAAACTATCAATGAAAGAGATGGCTTACTAAGCTATCTCTTTCATTTCAATTTAGTAATTAAAGTGTAGTAGGGTTAGTGGGTGGTTTCGTTGTCGATTTTGTAGTTCCCATCATACCTAGTTGAAAACCTGCAACTGTAGCTTCGAAACATCGACATGTACACCAGCAACCCCCTGGAGGAGAACCGGATTCTCCTCCTTTGATTTTTTGTAAATCCTTGGTAGTTAAGATTTTTAATTTTTTCATTTTTTTTCATTTTAATAATTTCCGGGCTGCATTATAGTGGCGTCACCCTTTCACTTCAAATGTTATCCGGCCGTTGATAACAAATGCTTAACAAATGTAAGGATAAAACTGTTGTTTTATACATAGTGGTCATCTTAATTTATAAGTGGTCGAAAATATCGTATAAGTGGTCAGAATAATCGTACAACTGGTAATTCATAATTTGAAAAACTCAGCAATTTTGTGCCATTTTCTGCGCGAAACTTCTAAAATACACTCATTACTCATGTGAATCTCACGTTTTTTGGAATTCAATTTCTTAATATGGTACATGTTTACTATTTTATTGTGATCAATCCTTACAAAGCCAAAATCGCACCAAATTGATTGATTGGATGTATGTGAATTGGTTTTAGGCTACTGTATTTTTTATGAAGTGCAAATTAATCTAGCTATTCCTCAATTTTTAAAAGAAAATATTTTTTGTTTTTTTTTACTAAATTCCATCCATCTTCTATGCTAAGCGTCCAATGATCACTTGTAATAGTAGTGTCTTCTATTTTAAGATGAGCCACAGGAATTGTAGCCATTGACCAGTTTTTAGAGAGAAGACAACCTCCATCATCTACTTTAAGCCTTCCCCAGGTATCTGTAATTACTATGTAAGGATAAATCGTACCCAATGTATCAAAAGGTTGTAACGTGCCTGGATTGAATCCAATATGAGGTTTGCTGAGATGCAATACTAGGACTGTATCACGAATAAATATATTCTTATATTGAGCTAAAATACTATCCTTTTCTAAATTTAATTTATCCTCAAATTCGTAAATCTGATAAAAAGAATAATTTTGTTTTATTATTTCAAAAGTGGGGCTTAATTCCATAGGAATACTAATATTATAGGCAAGTTGAACAAGTTGACCTAAATCATCACTATTTCTTAACTTGAATTGCCAATTGGTTTCAGTTTGGTCTAGTAAATATGCATACAAGAATCCAGAATAATAACCAAAAGATCTGACCAAACTATTTTTTTGCCAGTATAATTCTTTCTTTGAAATAAGCCGGTTTTTAAAATCAAAATCGTTGGTGGTGCATAGTTTATAGGCAGTATATTCAGGTAGCCCTTCATGCAACTCGAATTTGTTCTCCATAGTATCACATCCATGAAATATTTTCCGCCTATAGTTTCTAAAAACCAAGGCATCTTTTATTGAATTTATTCTTTGTTCTCCATCCTGAACTATTGCATCTTCCAGGGCAGACCATTCCAGTTTAAGTAATATCCTTGCTTGCATTTTATCCATATGACTATTATCGTAACCAAAATATGAAGCCAGTCCTATTTCTGGTTGAAGTCTATGGAACATTTCATGAATAAAGAGTGTATTTCTCTCAAATTTATCATCTGGCATATTGGCAATAATTGTCCAAAATGTTCCGTTAAATTCAATGGTAGAATTTGCAATGATCTCATTATCTGAAAGGTATCCGCAATAAATTCCTTCTTTTTTAACAAGAACCGAATCATTGTCTTGTTGATTAGCAATAATAAACCTGGTTTCTCTATCTACCACCATTATTGGCCCCCAAAGGTTCTTACCCCATAGTTTACCATTATCAGCATTGCAAATTTCCGCAACGTCTTTTAACGTACTCTTGACAATATCAATTCTGGAATTATCATCTTGCCCTAAAGCAAACTGATATGAAATGAAAACTATTATGAAAGAAAGAATAAACCTCATGGTCACTTAGTATTTGACATTTAAAAGACTATTGATTGCACCGCTTTTATAGTATTGACACATAGTTTCAGGATAGTCTAATAATCCACCTTCGATGGCGTATGTATTTGCAATACAACCTCCTGAGCAAATATACTAATGCCAAGCAATGAAACGCCATCTCTATTAATAAAACATCTTTCCCTTAGGCCTTGCAAACTGTAATTTCTCCCATAATGTTTCGCTACCATGCGCAGACAGGTAGGGCCACAGTCGCGGGAGTCGAGGTGTAGGAAGAAGGAAAATTTCATATCAATGTTTTATAACTTTGATTTCAACCCTTCTGTTTTTTGCTTTGTTTGCCCCAGTATCATTTGGAGCAATAGGTTCAGTTGCGCCTAAGCCAACATAGCTTAACCGAATCGGAGGCATGCCTTTAAGAACCAGATAATCATATACGGCTTTAGCCCGGTTTTCAGATAATACCTGATTAAATGTGGCAGTACCTGAGTTGTCCGTATGCCCTCTGATTTCAATTTCAAGAGCATCATTCTGATTTAAAGCTAAAAATAATTCATCAAGTTGAATAGTTGACTGGCTTAATAAACGTGCTTTGTTGGTTTCAAAATAAATATTGTCCAATTGCAAAAGCTGCCCCGCTACTATCTTATCGAATTTATATTCGCATCCAAACCTGTTTATTAAAGATTTTGTATCATCTGCTTGCCTAACAAGTATATCATCAATAAAATAGGATGAAATTGTACTCGTTTCTCTTAATTTATCCCATTCCTCCTTATTATAGTATTGAACAGGGTTCTCAATTCTTATTTTCCAGGTGTTTTCGTCATTAGAAAAATTCCCGATCACAAACAAGTTGGCATTTGTCTTGGCGACAAATATTCCACTAAGCTTTTTCCATTGCGCAGGGTTGGTATATAAAATACATTCTGAATTCAAATCTGGTTCAATACTCGCTCTGTCAGCATTTTTAAATGTAATACTGTCTGAGAACCACACCCCGATGTTGTTAGAAGCGTGGTTTCCAAACCAATTCAATGAATACCACATTTCGAAATAATAACTTTTATCTTTAATGAGTGGCTTTTTTAGTTTCCCCGCAATAAAAGTTTGGCTTTTTGGGCGTTTATTGTGTTTTGTAGTGAAATTGAGCGTGTTTATTTCGGCCATCATATTTCCTGATTTCGGTTTCAACCCTATATTGACTTTAGCTGCATATCGGAAATTTCCATATGGGGTTTGTGTGCCTGAATATTCGCTGCGAGTGTCAAAAACCTTGAAATTCCAACCTGTGAGACAGAGTAAGTTTTCGAAGGTTTTTTTAATGGCTATGGTGTCCGATTCTTCAAAGCCAGGATTAATGACCAGATTTTGTGAATATACTTCTCCTGATATTGATAAGAAAAGCAGAAAAGAATAAAAGACCGCTTTCACTTTTAAAACATTTCACTGGTAAGACCTATTTCTTTGCGTCTTTTTTCAAGGTTTACCGGATCCTCAACAGGTGATAATTCTTGAGTGCCATCGTCCTTTAAAATATATTGTGTCCCATAAAGTTGTTTTTTACCGTCACTTATTAAAATCCGATCAATCAAAAATGCCACAGTTATACCTGATACCTGATTATTTTCAACAGCATCTATTATGTCAGGAAGATACTTTTTCTGGATTTCCAGATTTGCATGTTGTATTATGAAAAAAGCATCATCTCTGCACTCTCCACTCACAATATTTGTTCCCGGATATCCAACTTCATCCATAATCCTTATTAGTTTTTTCACATTTATGGAATCGATGATTTGTGCCACGTAATCAATAGAATCAATAATATGCTTATTCTTTTTTAGTTTAATAGCCTGGATAGAGTATCCTCTTATGTATTGATCCTTTTTAAACATTTCACGGACTTCCATGGCTATTGACAGATCTATGTTCTTATGTCTTGTACAAAACAGGCTGTCTTGCTTTTGGCTAATTCTAATCCATTCAGGATCATTAATCAGTTCTCCATATTCACCCAGACTGACGAATGCGCTGTGAAGTATAAACCCCTGCTCAACAGCCTTGTTCATATAAAATAATGCACTGTCCTTTATTGATAAATGAGCATAACAAGAAGCCAGTTTTGCAAGTTTATCTGAATAACTATAGTTCTCATACCACTCGTTATTCGTGGTGTTGTATGAAAAAGCTTTTTTGTAATATTCAATAGCCAGGGGATAATTTTTGCGGTAGTATGATGAGTCAGCTTTAACTGCATATTGTCGGGATTCTTGTGAAAAACAAGATATTAATACTAAATGAAGAAAAAGCACTGTTAAAATGGGATTTTTCATAAGTAGTTATGATTTAGTTGATTTATTGTAAATTTGAGTTAGGTTGGTAGTTGCATTTCAGAGGTTTAGATAAAATATCATTGGAATCCTCAACAAATGCTCTACAATCCATACATGAATATCTAAACTCACAATCCTTACATTCTTTAATTAAATCTTTATTGATTTTCCATAATTCTCTAAAAAGTTTTTGTTTTAATACTGATGAAATTGATGTATCACAAATATTTCCATAGCTTTTAGCCATACTTGGACAATTTTTTATCTCCCCATTAACATCAATACTTATTTTTCGATTCAAACAAGTATTGTATTTCTGAGATTCTGAAAAAAAATCAATATTCACTACGAAGTAATTGAAATGAAAATTACCACATAGTAATTCAGTATTGAGATTTTGCCTAGTGCATAGAATTGTTCCTGTACCATATTCACCTTGATTAAATAAGACCATATCTTTGCAATAATTATACAACAAAATATTACTTATTTTTTTATTTTTTTTTATCAAGCTGATTAAATCCTTATTACATAGTTTAGCATGTGCTGGGATAAATAATTCAACACATATTACATTGCTTTCATTAATAGTTTTCAAAAGAATTTGTAAATCTGAAAATAATGTTTCATCAAAGAATCTAATTTGAATATGCCTGCAATTAATATTTTCACAACATTTAATAATTGACTCTAAATTATGATTTGAATCTTTATCTATATCGATTATCATGTTAGAGACTATCGCTGGATATTCCCATTCCAAATTTAGTTTTGGGAACATTTTATACTCTTCGATAGAGTTTACATAAAATGCTAACTCCTCATTTATTAAAAAATCAATATAATCCTTAAGTATATCAATATCTAATAAATCTAGTTCTGATTTTAAGTGCTGTATATCAAGTAAATTGTTAGTTGAAAACAATTTTGCCATTGAATTAGGTATTAGGTGAAATCTATTTCTTTGTAAATCACAAATTGTAGATCTTTTTATTCCTTGCACAACAATGCAATTTGCAAATAAACACAAGTAATTATTCATCTGATTTCAAGTTTTGCATATCTATCATTTTAGAAATTGGCTTGTAAAATGGTGGTGCCAAATAGCTTATAGTTTTAAAACCAGAATATGATACAAAAGCACTTTTTTCTTTTTGTAATAATTCCATATTCCATCTAGAAGCTATTATAGGGTAGTATTGAGGAAATGCACATATGCGTTTCTTGAAATATTCAATTATTTCTTTTTCCATCAATTTGTAGTTATTAAAAGGTGCTCGGCAATTTTTTTTTCAATTTTGTAATTGCAATTTCTGCTAAGCCATTGAAATTGCCCAATTGGATTGACTTCAAGAAATACAAATTTATTTTCGGGAGTAACTATTATATCAATGGATCCGCAATTTAGACGTATCAAACTCATGAGATCGTTTAATTTCTTTTCAATTATTTTGGGCAATACAAAAGGAACATTCCGATTTGGGTTTTCGCGATCGTAATTTCTATAATCAACTACTGTCTTTGGGTTGTTTTGACTAAAAATAGCCATGCTAAAAAAGTCATCAAATAAAAAAAAGGTACGTATTTCAATTTTCTTCTCTATGTATTCTTGAAACATACAAGGAATAAATGAATCCGGCATACAGAATAAGTTTTCTTGTGTGATTAGTTCAGACGGACCATAAAAACCAATTGATTTGTCACCATAATTACTGTTTATAAAAGGATTTTTTACAGGTTTACATATGATTTTCTTATATTTATTTAAGAATTGTCGAACCTCTTCAATGTTATCGGTAATTAGAGTATCTGGAATGGATAATTGCAAATCTGTACAAATATTCAGAACTTCTAGTTTGCCCAAATAATTATCTGTAAATTTATTTATTCCCTTTTTGTAAATTTTCCCATTGATAAAGCTTAAAATTGGCCCAAGATATTCCTGTGCTATTTTTATCTCAACTTCATTCTGCATACTCATAAATTCAAACTGTTCAAATTTTAATTCTCCTCTTCGATACCAAAAAGCCGTATCTTTATTTAGCTTTTTCCCATTGATAGTTAATCCAACTCCATGTTTATTGGATAATTCAATCTTAATACTATTGATCATATAATTATCAAACATTTGCTCCACCTTTTTCGCAGGATTTAGGTATTTAATCCAGGATAGAACATCATCGGTGCTTTTATCAGCAGCCTCGGACTGTATCAATATCTTATCTTTCATAATCTTTCATAATTACATACACTCCCAAAAACCAAAAGTTAATTTGAAACCAAATTCAGTCTCATAGAATTTCTTGGACTGATCCACTGATAAAGGGACGATGTGCCAGTTTTTACGCAAGTAATCAACTTTTGCTTCGGAGCTATCAACATTTAAATAATTCCAATAGGGATTTAATTTGAATGCACCTGCATCGGGATCAGGCCTCTTGCAGTAAAAATTTGCATTTTTACCCGTTACAAACATATTATCATAAAGAAAGCCGATTTCCCGAGGATGCACTTCACCTTTGAATATCAATTCATCAACAATATTTTCAAGTTCTCTATATGCACATATATTATGGAACAAAATAACCATGATAAATTTTGTTGAAAGGATATCTTCATCTAACCGAATGTATTTTAATTCCTTCCCCTCTTTTTTAAATACACTGTCCGCATCGAATTCGGGTTTCCCAATCTCGGAGAACATAATATTATCGTCAATTCCTATTTTTTTTGCTCCGGGGAAACCATTTGAATGAATCAAGTTTAATAATTTCCCCATTCTATCGAACTTAAGTTTATCATAATTGCTTTTACTTTTATCCTTTTGATCGGCTATATACTCTTTAGACATTTGTAATCGATAACTGAAATCAATGCTTTTAAGATATACTTGTCTTCTGTTTTTATATTCAGCCAGTAGAGACTTATCTGCTTTAAGCTTTATGTATATCGGATTGAAAAGTTTTATTTCTGATAAATGTTCAATTCTTAACCCGACTTCAAAACCCTTTATTAAAAAGTCTTCATAGGGTTTATTATTATAAAATGCAATTTGTGAAGCAATTAGTGGGTCTTTAGCAAATACATATTTAAAATCCGCAAATGCTTTCCTGTAATAGTATAATGAGCTGTCAGCATTGTTATCTAAAAAATAAAAAATCTCTGCTTTATTAATGTAATCATGATAGGTATAATAGTTGTTACTTTGACAATTCGCCACCAACGGAGCAGTCATAAAAATTAATACGGTTGTAAATATTTTCATTTTAATTACATTTTTACAAAGGGTAGGTTTCCCTACCCTTTGAATTAATTTGAATTGGAACTCTCTGATGTTCTCCAATAGTCAACAACAGTACCATTTGGCAAGGTTCCAGTTCCTTGAGCTGCATTTCCAGTGTCAAAATCGATAACATCACTTCCGCTCTGACCATCGGAACCATGATAGGTTGTGCTTTGAGGAGCACCACCAACAATCCGGAAAGAATCTTGAAGCTCACTTCCTTTAAATTTGTCAAATTTTGAGACCTTTAGGGATTCAAGTTTCATAATTTTATCAAATTTATGTGTTAATTAATTCTCCAATTCGTATCGAGTCTGGAGTTCGGGCGTCCATATAATATCAAATGCAAGGGATGGAATTTGCATAGGCTGCATTTATAGTGGCGTCACCCTTTCACTTCAAATGTTATCCGGCCGTTGATAACGTTTTATGGTATGGTGTCGTGCGGGAGTTCGAAGCGATAAATTATCAGTTTACACCGACCTTTTTTACGAGCCACAAACCTTCGAAAACCGCTGAAACCCGCATGCACTATACCATGTGTTAGCAAACGTGGTTATTTCAACCTCTCAAAGTAGTTTTCCAATTTATCGGTTCTTATCAAATCATTTATCATAGCTGTATCAATACCAAAAGCTCCATTTTCATTACTGAATGTTCCATCGTCGTTGCGCTGATAATATTCAAGGTATGGGTCTTTTTCAACTAATAATTTAAACAAACTATCAACACTAGGTATAATGTCATATGAATTATATTCTTCAACTGTCAATGACAAATACCCTGAATTTACTCCCATTGAACCATTCATATAATAACCTGAAATGAGTTTTACAGGCCACCTTTCATTTAATTCACTTGAATTTGATGTAATTTTTGTCTTATCCACTGATAATTCTACTGGAACATTATTTGAATAATCTTGCCCAACATTAAACTTATAAATTTGGATAGTTGTATCCACATCTTTGGCTTTTTCACATGAATAAAATAGAGCAGAACTCCCTAAAAGTATAATAACAATAAACCTTATCATTTTTCCAAAATTATTTTTTTCGTAATTATCTGATTTTCTAACTCTGCTGAAATAATGTATATCCCGTTAACAAAAGAACTTATATCAACGACAAAGTCTGGCTGTTTAATATCGTAAACTTGATAACACAACAAGCCCTGCGAATTATAAATTTTTATATTGTTTACTTGATGATTTGAAAACTTCAAATTCAGCAGTCCTTTGTTTGGATTTGGATATGCTGTAAATAAGACCTCTTTATTTTGTTGCTGAATATCAGATATAAAATTTTCTTTTTCGTTAGTATAAAATTTCAAACTATCATTCGAGGCTCGTGCTGATTTTAAACCGCAAATAACACTTACCATATAAGCATTTTCTACTGCACGACCATAATTATTTTTAAATCGAATTATACATGCATAAGCTTCAAGACAGTATGCTCCTGAACCATCCCACAAACAAGCAGTATTCCCCGTAATGATTCCAGCACTTTGAAAAATTGGAATTCCATTTCTATCAAACGCTTCAAATTCAAATGAATTTGCATTTTCTACATCTATACAGAATTCATCGTTTACACCATCGCCATTAGGAGTAAAAGCATTGTACCATGTCGGCACACTTATATCCATTTCTTCCGTATAATCAGGATTTATCTGTGCTGTAAATTCACTGCCAACTTTAGCATGAAATCCCGGTTTTAATGTTATTGAATTGCCTGCTGTTAGAATTAATTCCCCTCCATTCTCAATTGTTAATTCTTTTCCTGTAGCAGGCAATGCAATGTCTTGTTGAGCTTCTTCATTTTTAATACCAGTAACACTTGAATAAGAAACATCAAAGATATTTATATCATCGGGGGCTAATTCTGTATATGTTGGAGAAATACCAACTATTGCCATTTGGTTTTTATTATATTCATGGCTGCCAGGTGTAATATCATTTAGATATTGAAAAGAAGTATTGTAGGTATTACCAGGATAACCCCAACCAAAGTTAAAATGAAAATAATCTGGGTCAGAAGCATCGTAACCATCTAATACAAAAAAGTGCTTTGAAGTACTTAAATCACTTTTGTCTCCACGATAAAAAACAGGTCTTTCATTATCAATTTCAGAACGTAATAAATCCTCCCATGCACTTCCATAATCCCAGTCATTTTTAACATGCTTTTTAACACCTTTATAATTAAACTTATCTTTAAAAGCATCCTCAATTTTATTTACGGTTGTCCAAGAACCTGAACACCAATAAGTCATATCTGATGCATCACCGCAATCTTTTAATAAATGTGCAACCTCCTCACCTTCAGCGGTTGTTGAAGAATTAGTTAATTCATCAGGCATTAACCCCCAATTGTATGTTCTGTAAGAGGAACTTTGTGGCCATTGCCAATACCACATTATTTGTCCCATTACAACAGCTCCACAGCCTGCTGGCTTTCTATCACAATCACAGCTACTACCACTACCGGTAGGGCAATAAGCATTATATGAAGGGGAGCATCCTCCATCATTATTTTTGTCTTGAGACCACTGAACATGTCCTCTTCCTGAAACATCTAATAATGGAGAGCCAGGAGTATAAGATTTTAACGATTTAAGTTTACTCTCACTAAGCAGGTTATTCCATTTTGTACTTATATCTTTACTTATTTTTCCATTAGCTGATTTTAGTGATTTTGAACTTGCAATTTGTTCTTTATAATTGGTTGTTAACTCAATAAAAGATTCAGGTTTCTCATCTTCCAGTTTATATTCACCGGAAAGATTAAAGCTTAGAACAGGAACCGCTGAATTATCAGCTGAAACCATTGCCCAACCACCTTCCAAAAAATTTACTACATAAAATGAAATTTGACCATTTAATTCCTCAGTTATTACATTTTTTACGGTTAAAGATGTGCTAATTCTATTACTCATAAAATTTATTGCGACCTTTTTGGCAGTTTCCTTATCTATAGGATTTGCTAAAATAATTCCTGTACTCAGAATCAAGAAAAAGAGAAGTTTTATTTTTTTCATTTTACCATTTTTATTTTAAGTTTTTGTTAATTGCAAGGCTGTTTTTCCATGTTTGCTAACAAATGCTTAACAAATGTAAGGATAAAACTGTTGTTTTATACATAGTGGTCATCTTAACTTATAAGTGGTCGAAAATATCGTATAAGTGGTCAGAATAATCGTATAACTGGTACTTCATAATTTGAAAAAGTCAGCAATTTTGTGCCATTTTCTGCGCGAAACTTCTAAAATACACTCATTACTCATGTGAATCTCACGTTTTTTGGAATTCAATTTCTTAACATGGTACATGTTTACTATTTTGTTATCACTTATCCGAACGAAGCCAAAATCGCCTAAAATTGTTTCATTGCAAATTAGCGAGCTTGTATAGGAAATGGGTAATGAGTTTTGTGTATGAAACACAGAAACTAAATTACCGGTGCATTCCATGTATAGTATTTCATCATAGCGAAGAATACTTGTTTGTGTCTTTTCTTTAATCGGTAATACCTTTTCTTTTTGTTTGCTAAAGTCAAAGTTCATAGTTGAGGCTTTATGTTAAATAATTCTCTGGCCTTTATATGAAAGAGTTTATAAACTCGCTCTTAATACGCACGCTCTCTATTTACCGATACAAAGCTAACTGTTAAAACTCCTTGATTTACAGGGGGGGGGGGTAATTTATAATCATTCTAAATAAAGGTAAATCAAATATGTGAAAATGCTACATATAAATATATGTAAATAGAGGTATAGTTATAATCAGTTATGAAGTGCCTGACATGCTGCAAGTAAATAGTCATACTTTTAATTGAGACAACCGAAGTATATTTAGTGTAACAATTTCTTTTCACTCGGATTAAATAATCAGCGATGCGGCCTTTAGTGCACTTTCCTTACATAAGTTTCCTTCAATTGAATATTTCTTCAATTTTGTGAAACTCTCCCGTTTTAGAATTCTTTTTTTTCAATCTTTCTTTATTTCTTAAACTCTCCAATTTTATCTTTTCATCATCGTTTAGGTTATATTTCTCCAATAGTTTTTGAGTGCTGAGCGGGAAGATCGTATCCTGCAAACTTGTGCTAAAATAAACAAACAGTTTTTTGCCGGGAAGAATCATGTTGTCAAAAATCAGCGTATCATCTCTCAGGTCTGAATACAGGATAATTCTATTGTTTATGATTTCAACTTTCAAGGATTTACCACGATGATTCCTTACTTTATATAGTATTTTCCTTTCATTTGTATAGCCCCAAATGTTATTACAAGGAATTTTATATTTATTGCCCTGGAAGTCGCGAAGAATAAAATTATTGCTAAAGGAAGATAATGTAATGCTCTTGTATGTTTCCTTATTGCTCGCGTCTTGATAATGCTCATAACTCCTGTAAACTTCAATTTGCCCGATAGCAAAATACGGGCAAAAGGTTAGCAGCACAAAAATAGATGAGTATATGAAGGACCTACTTTTCATTGCGGTGATATTTTGGTTAAACTTATCACCAAATAAAGCATTTAAAACAGGTTTTTACAAAGATAATCATTTTAGAACCAAAATGTTATGATCATTTTAGGGAGGATACTATTTATAGAAGAGTTTGTTGTTCTTATCCCCCTTCAGTACCACGCCGAAGCTTATTTTCGTCAAAAATACTATTCCGTCTCAAGCGCTTTTAACAAATCCCGGATTTTGCTGTTTTTATTTATCACCACAATTTGCTGTTTTTTGATTAAATTTGCAATAACCGGAAAGTGTAAATACTTTAAAGTCCATAATCATGAGTACACAACATATTCATTTAAATATACCACTCAGTTTTATTCAGGTTGTTGAAATTGTAAAACAGTTGTCTCCATCCGAAAAACGACAGTTACGTGCAGTTTTAGAGATTGAACAAAGCAATGACGATGCTATCATACCCGAAGAACAAAAACAAATAGTAAGGGAGCGGATAGCAAAATATGAAAAAAGCCCCGATAGCTATCTTGAATGGAGTGAAATTGAAAATAAAATGAATACCCGAAAATGAAATTTAAGGTAATTTACAATCCTGAGTTTTATAATGATATTGTTGAGGCTGTTGACTGGTATAACGAAAAGCAGCCTGGGTTAGGAGAGCGATTATTTAAGGTTGTCAAACTACAAACAGCAAAACTATCTGGTTCTGCTTTACATTATGCTGTCAGATATGATGATGTGCGATGCTTGAATATTGAAAAATTTCCATATTTAATACATTTCCGTGTTGATGAAGCTCATGAAACAGTTAAAATAGAAGCTATGTTCCACACAAGCCGCGACCCAAAAATATGGGATAAACTTATTGATTAGTAAATGAATAGACCCAACTACCGTGCCATTCCAGGTGTCCGATTATGTACTTAAATAAAAAGACCTGAATGGATTATAGGACTATGGGAGAGTCTGGTTAAACTATTTCATATCCCTCGTTTTTTTTTAAAATACCTTCCACCTAACTTTCCCCTCATTCATCTGTTAAAGTTTTGCATTGTTTAAACAAGAATTCACTACCCAATGACCGATGAAACACTGAAACGGAAAATTACGCTACCCGGATTAAAAAAACTGTTTAAATTATATCGCTATATCAAGCCTTATCGCTGGACGTATGCTCTGGGACTATTGTTTTTGCTGGGCTCCAGCGCGGCCAGCCTCGTTTTTCCCAAACTGCTGGGTGAGTTGGTGGATTATGGCAATAAAGGTCAGCTCACGCAGGAAATCAACCGCATCGCCCTGATTTTAATAGCGGTGCTGATTGCCCAATCGGTCTTTTCTTATTTCAGAATAGTGTTGTTTGTAAATGTGGCCGAGAAAACCCTGGCCGACCTGCGACAGAGTACCTTTAACCATTTGGTGCGCTTGCCGATGAAGTTTTTTCAACAGCGCAGGGTAGGGGAGTTGAACAGCCGCATTTCTGCGGACATCACGCTTTTGCAGGATGCGCTCACCACCACCCTGGCCGAATTTATCCGGCAAATCATCATCATAACCGGTGGCGTGGCCCTGATGATGGTTACTTCGATGAAACTCACGCTGTTTATGCTGATGATTCTGCCGCTTATTATGGTGCTCGCCGGGATTTTTGGGCGCTACATACGCAAATTAAGCAAACTTGCCCAGGCGCAGGTGGCCGACAGCAACACCATTGTAGAGGAAACCCTGCAGGGCATTCAAAGTGTGAAAGCCTTTACCAATGAGTATTTTGAAATGGGCCGCTATAAGGTCAAAACCCTGGATATTGCCGACACCGGTATCCGAAATGGCAAGTTGCGCGGGGCATTTTCGGCATTCATTATCCTTGGACTTTTTGGCGCCATCACGGCAGTTATCTGGAAGGGCGCCAACTTGCTGGCTGTCGGCGAAATTGCCACCGGCGAATTGTTCTCGTTCGTGATTTACACCGTTTTTATTGGCGGTACCATAGGCGGTATGGCCGATGTTTTTGCCCGGGTGCAGAAGTTTATCGGCGCCACCGAGGATTTGCTCGAAATATTCAACGAAACGCCCGAACCGGTTGAAAACTTACCCGAACTCACGCCCGAACAGATTTTACAGGGTGGCATCCGCTTCGAGCATTTGTCGTTCAGTTATCCCAGTCGAAAAGATCAGCCGGTGCTTCACGACATCAACATTGACATCAAACCTGATTCACTGGTTGCCCTGGTTGGGCCGAGTGGCGCCGGCAAATCCACCCTGGTTTCATTGTTGCTTCGCTTGTATGAGCCGGGTTCAGGCCGCATTTTGTTCGATGAAACCTGCAATCAGAAGATTCCCCTTTCGGTGCTTCGCAGTCAGATGGCCATTGTGCCACAGGATATCTTCCTTTTCGGGGGAAGCATCCGCGAAAACATTGCCTATGGCAAACCCCATGCTTCTGAAACGCAAATAGAAGAAGCCGCGCGCAAAGCCAATGCCTGGGAGTTTATACAAAAATTTCCCGAAGGCATGGATACATTAGTGGGTGAGCGGGGCACGCAATTGTCGGGTGGTCAGCGCCAACGGGTGGCCATTGCCCGGGCAGTGCTAAAAAACCCTAAAATCCTTATTCTCGATGAAGCTACCTCTTCCCTGGATTCAGAAAGTGAACGTTTGGTGCAGGATGCCCTCGAAAAGTTAATGAAAGGCCGCACTTCCATCGTTATTGCCCACCGTCTCTCCACCATCCGCCAGGCCGATCTTATTCTCGTACTTGATCATGGCCGAATTGTTGAAAAAGGAACCCACGAGGAACTCTTGAAATCAGAAGAAGGCTTGTACCGGAGTTTGAGTGAGTTGCAGTTTGGGTGAAAGGATTTGAGGATTTGAGGATTTGAAGATTTGAGGATTTGAAGATTTGAGAGCCTGTCCGCCTCGGGCGGAATTTGAGGATTTGAAGATTCGTTGATTCGTTGATTCGTTGATTTTGTTGATTTGTTGAGTAGCAATAGAGTCCTAACAGGTTTTCCGGTGCCTGAGCCGTTCCGATAGCTATCGGAACGAAGGCAACCTGTTAGGTCTTCTTTGGGAAAAGAATGATCTGATTTGAAGAAGTTTTAGCGTTGAGGCTAAAGTTAAGGGTAAAAACAAGTATTCGAGTTCGTTGCGTATCAAATGACATTCTTGCCTTCTGAATGAATAAAATAAGATACTGCCATTCTACCTTTAAACGCAATTGAAAATTATTCTTAACTTTGGTACATGAAATCTATCAATGATATAGAAAATAAGCTCAAAGAATTGAAACCCGTTTTGTTTCAAAAGTATTTTGTGGACAAGATTGGATATTTTGGTTCTTTTTCGCGAAATGAACAGACAAAAGGTTCTGACATTGACATTTTAGTTTCATTTGTAAAACCACTTGGATGGGAATTCTTTGACCTGCAGGAATTCTTAGAGAAAGAATTAGATATGGAGGTTGATCTGGTATCTGACAAAGCCCTGAAAGAGCAGTTAAAACAAGCCATTTTAAATAGTGTAAAATACGTATGAATCCGAGTAAGTCATTTCCCGATACCGGCATTGAAGATAATTCATCCGTGAACAATTCCGTTTTCTATAAGTCTTTGCCCATAAAACCATTATTATTTTTGCTTTTAATCCTCCTGGTTTCAGGTTGTATTAGCATTATCAAGGCGCCTAAACGCTTTGATACAGATTGTTACGGGCATTGGAGCGAAAATAACGCGGAATATTCCATAAAATTTATTGAAATTACTTCGGATGAAGTGATGCGTATGAATCCTGACGGGGTGTGTTTATTCGGTGCATGGTGTCCGGGCAGCATCCATCGTTTGCGCCTTGAGGATAAAAGCAAGCCTTCAAATATACTCTTTGTTTCCTCTAACTACGATCTTAAATCAATGGACAAGCTGTTTAAGAGCAATTTGAATACCATATATATTCTCTCAAATGCCCGTTACGGTTCAGACGAAAGTTTAAAAATAAAGCAATTTGTTTCTGAATTGATATGCGGTGAGAATAGAGTGACGGGCGTACCCCAGGAATTTACGAGGGGGGATTCGTGTTTTGTGAGGAAATGATATAAAGATTCAATAATTCAAAGATTCAAGAGGCCTGTCCGCCTCGGGCGGAATTCAAGGATTTGAAGATGTGATCCGGTATCGACCTTCTTTCCCGCGGATTAAAAATTTGAGGGTTGATTTTTAAACCAGAAATTTTCAAATCAAGGTTAAAGATTAAAAATTAAAAATTGGAAATTAGAAACCTGCCAGTCGGCAGGCTGGTTAGAAATTTCCGCTCCCCTTGTCTCCCCGTCTCCTTGTCTCCCAGTCCTATTTTCCGTCCCCGATATTCACCTATCTTTGAAGTGTAAAACAGAAACCATGAAAAAGCTCCTTTTTATACTTTTCCTGGCTGCTACAGCCATTTCAGCGCACGCACGACAACAGTTGTATCCCATTTCTTCATCTGAATATAGTATCGCGGTCAGCCCAAAGGCAGATAGCAATACGCTGAAGGCTGCCGCCGGATTGCAAAAGTATCTTTCAACTATAACCGGATCGCAAATGCAAATTGTGAATTTACCGGCTGCAAACGGAAAATCTTTGTTTATTGGCAAAGCGTGGCTGGCCGGGAAACCGCAATATCAGAAATTACACGAGTTAAACAGCGATGGCTACTGCATCTTCAGCGTAAACGGTGATTTTTATCTTGCCGGGAAAAATTCCATCGGTGATGTTTATGCCGCGTATGCGCTGCTTCAGGATTATGCCGGTTGCTTCTGGTTTGGAAACGGGGAGACGTTTATTCCTGAAAATATGGGTCTTACCCTGCCGAAGGTGAATCTTTTTACCCAACCCGATTTTGCTTTCCGCCATCCTCACTTCCCCGACAAAAACAAACCTGAATATTACCTGCCCAGCCGCATCCAGCCCATGGATGACTGGGGTATGTTTGTGCATACGTTTCATAAGCTGGTGCCACCGGATGTTTATTTTGAGCAGCATCCGGAGTATTATTCGCTGGTAAACGGAAAGCGAATCCGTGATGGTCAGTTGTGCCTGAGCAATCCTGAACTTATTCAACTCCTCATCGAAAATCTGGGAAAGGAAATGGCCAAAAAACCGGAGTGTAAATATTGGTCGGTATCGCAGAACGACTGTATCAATTATTGCGAATGTGAGCATTGTCAAGCGCTTTATGATGAGTTTGGCAGTATTTCAGGGGCTTATGTGGATATGGCCAATAAGATTGCCAGGCACTTTCCGGATAAACATATTTCCACCCTGGCATATCAGTTCACCCGTTCGGCGCCATCGGCCATTGTGCCCGACAGCAATGTGAACATCATGTTTTGTTCCATTGAATGCAACCGCAGTCAGCCACTTGCAACCGATCCGCGCTCCGGCGATTTTGTTAAAGATTTGCAGGACTGGTCATCGCTTACGCACAATATAATTATGTGGGATTACGTGGTGCAGTTCAAAACCTTTACCTGTCCTTTCCCCAACTTCAGCGTGCTGCAGCCCAATATTCAACTGTTTCACAAGCACGGCATACCCATGATGTTTCAGCAGGGTAGTGGCAATTCGTGGTCGGACTTCAGCCCTTATAAGCAATCGCTTATTTCGCGCCTGTTGTGGGATGTTAATCTGGATGAACCGGCATACAGGCAAAGGTTTTTCGATGCCTATTACGGAGCAGCCGCTGCGGTAATGCTTAATTATTTCAGCAGGGTACAGTCGGAGTTGGAGAAACAGGCACCGGTGCGCAATCTGGATATTTACGGATATCCGGTTTTGTATGCTGATTGGTTCCTTAAACCTGAACTTCTCAAGGAATATAAAACCATGATGGATGAAGCCGAAGCCCTGGTGGCCGGGGATGCTGTCCGTTTGAAAAGGGTGTTGCGACAGCGCAGCAGCATAGACTTCGCTTATGTGGATGTGGCTCTCAATCTGAACAATCCGCAACTTTCATTCTATGTTTTAAAAGATGGTCACAGAGAAATAAATCACGAAATGACTGCGCATCTTGACCGTTTTGTTGAAAACTGTTCAGCCACCGGCATAAAAAGCATTGACGAAAACAATTATTCGCCCGAGCAATATCGTACACAGGCATTGAATATTGCTTCCATGGCCGTAACGCCAAACAAATCAGCGGGCATGAAAATCACTTCTCTCACGCCCTACAATCCATCTTATGATGGAGAGAAAATGCTTGCTGACGGTCTTTTCGGAGGACAACATTTTCGCCTGAACTGGCTTGGATACCAGGGGAATGATATGGTTTTATTGATTGATTTTGAGCAGCCGGAGCAGGTAAATAAGGTGGAAACCAATTTCTTTTTGGACCTGGTTTCCTGGATTTTCCTCCCGCTGGAAGTAAAGATTGAGGCTTCAGACGATGGCAAGGCCTTCCGTGAGGTCTGTAATGAAAAAATCCCTGAACCTGTCCGCAACTTCGGCCAGAAGCCAGTGCATTTTAGTTTTGAGTTTCCTCAAACCACCGCCCGCTATCTGAAAATCACGGCCCTAAGCTATAAAACCTGTCCCGACTGGCATCGGGGAGCCGGCCAACCTGCCTGGATATTTGTGGATGAGATTGTGGTGGAGTAGGGGATAAGATTTCAGTTTAGAAAACTATTGAGGTTAAACGATTTAAAATATCAGCCAAAATATTTGAAAATAATTTTGTGGGAAATGTTGAAATTGCGTTATCACTTCGTAAATTAGCAATTGAACTTGATTCCTGTTGCAGATGACTGTGTATTCTATGGAAATTGCAGTATTCCAGTTAATTAGCAAAAAACGATTGTAATGATTTTAAACTACGCCAAGCTGGAAAGGAGACATCAGGGGCAGATAAATGACGCTTAAAAGTGATTCATCACTACTTTTTTCATCTACTTTCCATTTTTGAAAACAATGCATAGCGCCAAAACTATTCTTTTTGTTGGAATCCTATTCATTTCAACCCTGTCTCTGGCCCAGAAGGTGAGTTTTTATGGATTTATCGAAAATGCTGAAACCGGAGAGCGGCTTCCCGGGGCAACCATCTATTTTCAAAATATACAAAAAGGCATTGTGGCAAATCAATATGGCTATTTCGCAACGGTATTGGAAAAAGGAAACTACGAGGCCAGGGTCTCATTTGCCGGATATAAGCCGTTGACCTGCCTTTTGAAAATTAATGCCGACACTATGATGGTGTTTGGGTTGCACACAGTCATGTTAAAAGAAGTCAATATCGTTTCGGAACAAGAGAGTATTTCACGAAACCCGATAGAAACCGTAAAGCTAAATTTACAACAACTTAGGGAGATTCCTCCTTTTCTCGGGGAATATGATATCATGAAGGGGCTGGCCCTGTCTCCCGGAATAAATACAGGCACAGAAGGAAGTTCGGGATTGTTTGTGCGTGGTGGCACCCCTGACCAGAACCTTATTTTGCTTGATGGGGCCAGAATATATAACAATGCCCATTTATTTGGCTTTATTTCTGTTTTTAACCCCGAGGCTATACAGGATGCTGAATTGATTAAAAACGGGTTTCCCGCCCGCTATGGAGGCAGGCTATCTTCGGTAGTGAATGTTACCATGAAAGAGGGGTCGAACAAGCGCAATCAGTCCGTGTTTTCAATAAGCCCCATAAGCAGTCAGTTTACGATTGAAGGGCCGGTGAAAAATGAAAAGTCGTCCTTCCTTATTTCTGGCCGGTCAGCCTATGCAAGTTTGATTGGCTTGCCTATGTATCTATTTTACGTAAACAACAAAGTAGATACATATATGAATTACTGGTTATATGACCTGAATATGAAATACAATTTAAAATTGAGCAAAAACCGGAAGCTGTTTTTAAGTTTATATCAGGGTCGTGATGTTTTTACTAACCGATCATCTTCTACATCAGAAAAAGAAAACATTAAGTTGAATTGGGGAAATACCACAGCAAGCCTGAGGTATTTTTCAGTGATTAAGCCTGGTCTTTTTGCTGAATCCCAATTAACATTCAACAAATACGGGTTTAACTATTTTATAGATGCGGAAGCAAAAGGCGATCAATTTCAAATTACAAAATCATCACTTAGGGCAAAGTCAACCATAGCAGAATTGGCGGCAAGACAAAAGATAGAGATCGTGGCGGGCGCCAATCATACATTAGTATCGGGCGTAGAATTTATTTTCCAGAAATTTATGCCCGATTATTTCAAACTTAAAGGAATGGCTACGGTTCATGATTTTCCGGATACCAGAAAATCATTTCATACCATTATTAATGTAGCGGGTTTTATTGAAGACAGATTCAAGCCTGGCCCTTTTAACCTTGAAACCGGCTTGCGCCTGAATTCCTTTTTAATAGAAAATACCAGCTTCGTTTATGCCGAGCCCAGATTGAACCTGGGATATAAATTGAGCAAAACATCTTCCTTCCATTTGGCATGGTCCATCATGCACCAGGCACTGCATTTATTGTCGAATACCGGACAGGGATTACCGATAGATATCTGGGCACCGGCGACCAAACAATTGCCCCCACAAAATGCACAACAATATTCTGCCGGATTTAACTTTGATCCAACGATTATCAATTTAAATTTTTCATTGGGCATGTATTATAAGCACCTGGAAAATTTAACAGAATATAAATCCGGCTTTGGATATGTATCCAATCTTACTTTGCCCTGGCAGCTTCTGGTGGAGAAAGATGGCAAGGGCAGTGCATATGGAGTGGAGATGCTGGTTAAAGGAAAAATCGGAAAAATGGAAGGCTGGCTTGAATATACGCTGGCCTGGAATAACCGAAAATTTGAAAACATCAATAACAATGATTGGTACTACGCTAAATATGACCGTCGCCACGATTTAGGGATAAATCTATCATATTCTGCCTGGCGTGAATGGAAGTTGAATTCAACATTCGTTTTTACTTCCGGTCAGCCGGCAACCTTACCAATAGCTTATGGTGAAGATATCAACGGGAATGAGATTCCTTTCTACAATAAGAGGAACAACCTTCGTATGCCTGCTTATCATCGCCTGGATATTGCTTTTACGCGGGAATTTGTTTCCAGGAAAGGCCGAAACAGCATTCTTTCGTTTGGCGCATACAACGCATATCATCGCATAAATCCTTTTTATATCATGCTCATAGAAAGGGAGGTTGAAGAGAATGGACAAGTAGTTTTACAAAACCGGAAGTATGAGGCAGGGACATTGTTCGGGATTATGCCCTTTATTAGTTACACGGTTAAATTTGAATAATATGAAACCACTGTTAGCCCTCTTCACAGTATTTCTTCTGCTGAACTCCTGTTCCCGCGATATTGATTTTGATCCACCCTATGAAGGTGATAAACTTGTGCTTAATGCCTCTCTGGACGGATTGGTTGGATTAGAAGTAAAACTTACCCATAGCACCAGACCGGTACACACCTATATTCCAGGCATTGATAATATTGTTGCAGATGCCCGTGTAACACTTGTTAAAGAGCCTGGGGAAATCTTACCACTTGAATATACCGGAGCGGGACTCTATACTTTAGCAGATAGTTTAAATTTTGCTGTTTCCCCGGGCAGTAGTTATCATCTTGAAGCTCATAGTCCTTCATTGGGCTCAATTCACACAAATAACATTACAGCAGTAACCGCACCTATCGTAGAAGGTTTTGGTTTCAGCCGAATTGGGATGGATGATCAGGATGTTGAAACCGGACAGATAAAGTTTATTCTGACATCAGGCCATGAAACAACGGCTTATTATTCATTATGCATAACCGATGACTCCGGCAACAGGCTTGTTTTTTCAGAGCCTTTTGCTGATGTCACCTGGATAGCCGAAAAGAACTATTTGTCTTATGACGAAACCCATTACTTTACCAATGAAATCAGACAAAGTAAAAAGGATACCCTGATATTTAATTTTCCATTACAAGATTGGACCAATTACCCGATTTATGAATACATTGAGGTTAGTATTGGTCATGTTGGCCCCGAGCTTTTTCATTACATTGCAAGCATGAACGATTTATCAGGTATAGAATATGGTTTTGCCGAGCCCAATTTACTATGGAGCAATGTTCAGGGAGGCTATGGGTTGTTCTACAGTCAATGTATCAGGCGGTTTAAAGTTACATTGCGTTGATGTGGATTCCCTTCTCTTCCACTCTCTTTTTAACAAATCTACGTCTTTGCTCTCTATATTGCACCTTAAATATTACTCGCCAGTTTGGTAAAAAAGGTTATAAAAATTCAGGATGTTACTAATGTGTTAACCATTAGCTTTTTAGGTATAATACCACATCCCGTTGGCTATCTTGACTAAATTCGCTCAAGATAGTTCCGATTGCAATCGGGATCGGGATTTCAATCCGAGCCGGAGCGAAGCGGAGCTCACCGAAGGTAAATCTGCAATCCGCTCCCGATAGCTATCGGGACCGCAATCTACAACGGTATATTCCCATGCTTCCTCGGTGGATTGCTTTTCCGTTTATTGTTACACATTTCCAGCGCCTGAATTACTTTGCGACGGGTATGTTTTGGATAGATGATCTCATCAATGTAACCCAATTCGGCAGCTTTGTATGGACTTGCAAACACATCGCGGTAATCCTGAACGGCTTTGGCCTTGTCTTCGTCCGTGAGCTTGTCGCGGAAGATAATGTTTACAGCACCTTCGGCACCCATCACGGCGATTTCAGCAGTGGGCCAGGCATAGTTTACATCGGCACCAATATGCTTGCTCGACATCACATCATAGGCGCCTCCGTAAGCTTTACGGGTGATAATGGTAATTTTGGGAACAGTAGCTTCCGCATAAGCATAAAGCAATTTCGCTCCATGCTTGATGATGCCGCCAAACTCTTGCGAAGTTCCCGGCAGGAAGCCCGGCACATCCACGAAAGTGACAATAGGGATATTAAACGCATCGCAAAAGCGCACAAAACGGGCTGCTTTAATGGAGCTGTTGATATCGAGCACCCCGGCCAGGAATGCCGGCTGATTGGCCACAATGCCCACGGATCTGCCATCGAAGCGTCCGAATCCGGTAAGGATATTACCGGCATAGTGTGGCATGGTTTCCATAAAGTTGCCGTCGTCCACCACGCTGTGGATGATTTCCTTCATATCGTAGGGCTTGTTGGGGTCAACGGGCACGATTTCCTGAAGTTTCTCGTCCTCGCGGTTGGGATCGTCGGTTGATTTGATGCGTGGGGGCTCTTCCATGTTGTTGGAAGGCAGGAAACTCATTAGTTCACGTATCATCATCATCGCCTGCTCATCGTCGTCGGCAATGAGATGGGCCACACCGCTTTTGGCGTTGTGCGTCATGGCACCCCCCAGGTCTTCCTTGGTTACCTCTTCATGGGTAACGGTTTTGATGACATCCGGGCCGGTTACAAACATGTAGCTGGTATCTTTGGTCATCAAAATAAAGTCGGTAATGGCCGGACTATACACGGCGCCCCCGGCACAAGCGCCCAGAATGGCTGAAATTTGGGGTATCACACCACTGCTTATTACGTTTCTATAGAAGATGTCGGCATAACCACCAAGGCTTTCTACGCCTTCCTGAATACGTGCTCCGCCTGAATCGTTCAATCCAATGACGGGCGCGCCCATTTTTAGTGCTAAATCCATAATTTTAATCACCTTATCGGCATTGGCACGGCTAAGCGTACCGCCGAAAACGGTGAAATCCTGAGCAAACACATACACCAGGCGTCCATCAATCTTGCCGTGGCCACTTACCACGCCATCGCCGGAAATCAGGTTTTTCTCCATATCAAAGTCGCGGGCACGATGCACCACAAAACGATCAAATTCTACAAAAGTGCCGGGATCGAGCAACATTTCAATGCGCTCGCGGGCGGTCTTGCGTCCGGTGCGGTGCAGTTTGTCAATGCGCTCCTGTCCACCGCCCAGTTCGGCCTGACGGTTTCGCTCTTCGAGTTTGCGGTAAATTTCATCCAGATTTGACATATTCTCTTGATTTCGTATTTTAGATAATTAAGGTTAAGGTTAAGGTTGAGGTTGAGGTTGAGTCCCGAAATATATCGGGTTTAGAAATTAGAAATTTATCTTCCCCTTGTCTCCCCGTCTCCCCATCCCCTTGTCTTCTCTTACCTCATCCGCCTTCGGCACCTTCTCCTAAAGGAGAAGGGACCTTCTAACTATAAATAGTTGTTCAAATAGCATTCTCTTTGTCTCCTTGTTTCCTTGTCTCCCTTTTCTCCAAGACTGTCAGCCTCGGGCTGATCCTCATCTCCTTGTCTCTCCGTCCCCTTGTCTCTCTGTCTCCTTTTCTCTCCGTCCCCTTGTCTCTCTGTCCCCTTGTCTCTCTGTCCCCTTGTCTCTCTGTCCCCTTGTCTCCCCGTCCCTTTGTCTCCCCGTCCCCTTGTCTCATTTCCTGTCCCTCGTCCCTACTTCCCGTCCCCCGTTCCTTCTTCAACTACCACCAGCACCTTATTCGCATCAATAGTTTCGCCTTCCTTAGCATGAATAGACTTAACCACGCCTGCTTTCCTGGCTTTAAACTCACTTTCCATTTTCATGGCAGATACGATGATCAGGGTTTGTCCGGCTTCTACGGCATGGCCTACTTTAACCGGAATTTTCACTACCTTGCCCGGCATGGGTGAAATGATGGTGTTTCCTGAAGCCGCCGTATCTCCTTTTGACCGGCTGGCCCGGTAGCGCGATTGGGCATCAATCACTTCAACATCGTAGGTGTTGAAACGGGAATTTACGGTATAATGCCGGGGCGAAGCATTTTCAATCATCTCAATGTTGTATGACTTTCCTTTATAGAGAAGTGAATAGATGCCCTCACCTACTTTAAGCGCATCCACCTCATAAATTTCATCATCCACCTGAAGGGTGAGCACATTTCCATCCCTTTTTATTTCGGTAACCTTAGCGGTACGACCGTCAATATTGATTTCTAAAGCCATAATATGCAGCGTTTAAATATAGGCATGACGCTGGGTGTCTTTCCAGCGACTCGATGGTTTGCTATCGTGCCCGTTGGTTTTTATTTTCTGAAGTTTGGTTGAATGCTCAAGATAGGCAGCAATCAGCACCATATCTTCGCACAGTCCATCGCAATCGGGTGTGGCAAAAAGAAATTCCTTGTGGTCTTCAATAAAATGGGTGTTGTATTTGCCCGATTGGAAGGCAGGAGCTTCCATAATCCTTGCCAGGAAAGGGATTGAGGTCTTTACGCCGGTTATTTTATATTCATCCAGCGACCGGGTCATGCGTTGTATGGCTTCATCGCGGCTTTGAGCCCACACGATCAGTTTGGAGATCATGGGATCGTAATAAATCGGGATGGTATAACCCTCATACACATAGCCATCGTGGCGCACACCCAGGCCCAGCGGCTCGGTAATGTGGCGGATAGTGCCCGGACTGGGCATAAAATTCTTGTCGGGATCTTCGGCATAAATCCGGCATTCTATGGCATGACCGCTTTGGCGAAGCTCCTCCTGTTTAAAGGGAAGCGGAAACCCATTGGCAATATTCACCATCTCCTTCACCAGGTCAACACCAACCACCCTTTCGGTGATGGGATGCTCTACCTGAAGGCGGGTATTCATTTCCAGGAAATAGTAATTTAAGTTGTCATCAACAATAAACTCCACAGTACCTGCTCCATGATAATTGGCGGCTTTGGCTGCGGCCACGGCATGGGCGCCCATTTCGGCACGAACGGCGGGCGTAAGCAGGGGAGAAGGCGTTTCTTCCACCACCTTTTGGTGCCGGCGCTGCACCGAGCATTCGCGTTCAAACAAGTGGACAGCATTTCCGTGTTTGTCAGCTAGTATCTGAAATTCAATGTGGTGTGGTGATTCAATATATTTCTCTATATACACGGCATCATCGCCAAAAGCCGATTTGGCTTCTGAGCGGGCGCCACGCAGTGAGCTTTCTATCTCTTCTTCTTTTTTGACCAGCCGCATGCCTTTGCCCCCACCACCGGCCGATGCTTTAATCATCACCGGAAGACCAATTTCACGTATGGTTTTTAATGCTTCCGCGAAGTCGGTGATTTTATCCACCGTTCCCGGAACCACCGGAACTCCGGCGGCAATCATGGTTTTGCGGGCAGTGATTTTATCGCCCATTTGCCGGATGGCATCCGGATTGGGGCCTATAAACTCTATGCCTTCGCGCTTACAGCGTTCCGAGAATTCAGCATTCTCCGAAAGAAAACCATAACCGGGATGAATGGCATCGACTCTTGATTTTTTGGCTGCCTCAATGATGCGGTCAATATTCAGATAGCTGTCGATGGAAGGGGGCGGCCCGATGTTCCAGGCTTCATCTGCATAACGCACATGCATAGACGAGCGGTCGGCATCAGAAAAAACAGCAACGGTTGGAATGCCCATTTCGCGGCACGAACGCATGATACGTATGGCGATTTCACCACGGTTGGCAACAAGTACTTTCTTTATCATAAATAGGTTTAAGAGGCTAAATTTGACAAAATAAATGTAATACAAAGGATGAAATTACGAAAATTTTGTCAACAAGCCATTTTCTTAACGGTTTATTAACAAGTTGAGTAAAGGAATGTTTAAGGATGGCGGAATGTAGCAGTGAAGTTAAGGGGTCATAACCGCTAATTACGTGAATGGCTTCTCGTTGGCACACTATCCCCTTGTCTCCTCCGGTTCTCCGTCCCCTGTGAAAGAGGTAAGAGGAAGAAGCGAGAAGTCGGAACGGGAGGTGGAAGTTACCTTGTCCTTGTTCTTTTTCACCTCATCCGCCTTCGGCACCTTCTCCTAAAGGAGAAGGGCCTTTCAATCTTAATTCCTTTGTTCATTTAACATTTTCTTTGTCTCTATGTCGTCTTATATCCTCGTTGGTCATTGAGCGTAGTCGAAATGCTCCTTGTCCTACCTTCGTCCCTCGCCCCAGCCTGTCAGCCTCGGGCTGATCCCCCGTCCCTTTTTTTACCTAAATTTGCACCAAACAAACCAGATTATGTCTAAAAAGCTCATAAAAATAGCCATTGCCTACGATTTTGACGGAACCCTGGCCCCCGGAAATATGCAGGAGCATACTTTTTTCCCTTCCATGAAGCTGCGTGCCAAAGATTTCTGGAGACACGCCAATCAAATTGCGAAAGAGAATGATATGGATGAAATCCTGGCCTATATGCAGCTTTCGCTGGATGAAGCCCGCCATCGCAACCTGCCCATCCGCCGCAGCGATTTTGAACATTATGGCAGTGGAATTACTTTTTTTGAGGGTGTGGATACTTATTTCGACCGCATCAATGCCTTTGCCCGTGAAAAGGGCGTGGAACTGGAGCATTATATCATTTCATCGGGCCTGCGCGAATTTATCAGCGGCACGCCCATTGCAAAGTATTTTACCAATATTTATGCTTCTGGCTATCGCTATGATGCCAATGGAGTGGCGGTATGGCCGGCCCTCGCCATAAACTATACCAATAAAACCCAATATCTTTTCCGGATCAATAAAGGGATTAATAATTCATACGACAATACGTTGATAAACAAGTATTTGCCGGAGGAAGAACGTCCGATTCCCTTTCCACAAATGATTTACATTGGTGATGGCGAAACCGATGTGCCTGCGATGAAAATGATCAAATACCAGGGCGGCATTGCCATTGCAGTTTACAATGCAGCAGTAGGCCCAACCAAAGAAAAGCTTTCTCCAAAACAATCCTGCGAGAACCTGATCAAACAAAATCGTGCCAATTATATTGCTCCGGCCGATTATACTGAAGGTAGTGATCTGGACCGTGTCATCAAGCTGGTAATCGAAAAAATAAGGGCAGAGGTGGTGTTGAAGGGGTTTGCAGGATGAGTTGCCACGAAGACACTAAGGCACGAAGTTTCACCAAGGTAATTTGCAAAGTTGAATTATTAAACAGGATGGCTATGCCAATGGGAGTTCTGACTAAATAATGGAAGAAAGGGAGAGAATTACCGGGGAATCAGGATGCGACTTTGGATTGCACGCTGACTTATTAAGAAAAATCCTATAAATCTGTTGCCGGTAAGCTATTTTTAACGAAATTTGCATTTCCAATTCCGGCCCCGTAGTTCAGCTGAATAGAATGTCAGATTCCGGTTCTGAAGGTCACAGGTTTGAATCCTGTCGGGGTCACATTAAAATAAATGCCTGCAAATCAAATTGTTGCAGGCATTTTTTATTTAAATCCCCTTCCAATTATAGTCTTTTGGCTGTTTCCAGGATCGGATGGGTTAAACCGGTGAATTGTGCCAATGTGTCTATTCTTCATTTATCTCCCACCAGGTATCATCAAAAAAATAAATATTTACCAGCCGGCGAGGAGTGAATTCAAAATAATAATTTTCAGGAGTAATGGCTGTTGGAGCATTTTTCCAGAGTTCTTCCGATGGTTTCCCCGGTTCAAATACCGGATTTACCCGGCTTTTAAAATCGATGGGAGAACGCTTTCGGGAATCGCAGATGACATAGAAAGGTTTAGCTGCTTCCCTGCATACCAGAGCGATGGGATATGTCCCTATCTTATTGGTGAACCCATCGGTAAAAACATTATCGGCGCCTACTACCGCAAAATCAATTTCATCAATAAAGCGACCTACTGCGGCTTCATTGATAAACCGCACCTTACAACCCAGATCAGAAAGGGCTCTTGCCTGCAATTTACCTTCAAAAACAGGCCCTGACATGGTTTGATAAACTGTAGGGAAAATGTTATGCAGGGCAAGATGCTCAAACAAGACATGAATGCTGGAGCTATTGCTGTGTACCAGAATCTTTTTATGCTGGAATTTTACCCTGCGTGCCATGCGCTCAGCCGCTTGTCCCATACTGTCTTTCCATTCTGATATATAGTTTTTAACAAATAATTCTATTCCAATAGCCATATGGTTTTTGTCGGCTCCACGCTGTTCCAGGTCATCCAGCAGATTCAGAAATTGCTGTAAAAAGTGATGTATTACTGCAAGATCAGGGAAGTGAGTAGTTATATTATTCAGGTTTTCCCACAAATAATCCGGATCAATCTCTTGATGGTTAACATAAGTTTGGATGCTTCTGATAACTTTTTCCAGCAGGGCAGCCGATCCGGAATAATTGTCCGATATGATTTCTTTGATTTTTAATTCAAACGACATAAGTTTTCATTTAATTGATAATCAGATATTAAATGGTGCTCCTGCAATCCATAGATAAGTGTAAACTCACCGGTAACCTCAAAATTATATATCTTTGCGAAGATAATGTAAACTCTACAAACCTAAAATAACAATTCATTATGATGTCAGAAAAAATATTTGATAAAGTTAAAGCCGGTGTGGTCACTGGGAATGATGTTCAGGAGGTTTTCCGCATAGCCCGCGCCAATGGCTTTGCATTGCCTGCTGTAAACGTAATAGGCACCGATTCTATAAATGCAGTGCTGCAGGCGGCCAAAGAGGTCAATTCACCGGTTATCATTCAGTTCTCGAATGGGGGAGCACATTTTTATGCAGGTAAATTCTTAAGCAATGAAAACGAACAGGCTGCCATTGCGGGTGCAGTGTCAGGCGCAAAACACATTCATCTGCTTGCGAAAATGTATGGTGTGCCGGTAATTTTGCATACCGATCATGCAGCTAAAAAACTGCTTCCCTGGATTGACGGCCTGCTCACTGAAGGTGAAAAGTATTATAAAGAAACAGGAAAGCCCCTTTTTAGTTCCCATATGCTTGATTTGTCCGAAGAATCATTGGAAGATAATGTTGCCATCAGTAAAAAATACCTGGAACGTATGAGTAAGATGGGAATGACACTCGAAATTGAACTGGGGGTGACCGGAGGTGAAGAGGATGGCGTTGATAACACCGATGTGGACAGTTCTAAATTATACAGCCAGCCTGCCGATGTAGCTTATGCCTATGATGAGCTGATGAAGGTAAGTGATAAATTTACCATTGCTGCCTCGTTTGGAAACGTGCATGGAGTATATAAACCCGGAAATGTTAAACTTCAACCCATTATTCTGAAAAATTCTCAGGAATATATTCAAAAGAAATACAATACTGTTGAAAAACCGGTGAACTTTGTATTTCACGGTGGTTCAGGTTCGAGTCGCGAAGAAATTCGGGAAGCTATTTCTTATGGCGTTGTAAAAATGAATATTGATACCGATACGCAATGGGCGACCTGGGAAGGGGTGAAGAATTATTATAAGAAAAATGAAGGTTTTCTTCAGAGTCAGATTGGTAATCCTGAAGGAGATGACAAACCCAACAAGAAGTATTATGATCCGCGCAAATGGATCAACGAAGCCCAGAAAAATATGATTGCACGTTTGAAAATTGCTTTTGAAGACCTCAATAACCTGAATCGTTGTTGATTGATTTTTTCTGTTTGGTTAAAAAAATCGCCCTGCAATAATTTGCAGGGCGATTTTGCATTGAAGTGTGTGATTCAGATGTGTGTGCATTAATATCCTAATGAAATATTGATTTCAGCAGCATGAATGCTAAGTACAGGAATGGGAGAGTGATGAACCATTTGTTGGGCATAAGGACCTAACCAAAGGTTGCTGGTAGATTTTTCCTGCTCGGTCATGATGCTAATCATGTTTGCCTCAGATTCCCTGGCATAATCCATAACGGAAGTAGCCAGATTGTCGGCTTCCAGTTCTACGATAAAATGACGGACATCCCGCTCTTTCATATATTTGGCAGCCTGTTTTGAATAGCTCAATACAGTGCTTCTCACATTCTGTACATTGGTAGTGTACATGGCCAATATATGCACCTCGGCATCAAACATTCGGGCCAGAGAGCATGTCATGGGTACTTTTTGCCGTGTTTCCATGGTGCTGTCCATGGGCATTACTATTTTCTTTAAATCCCTGTTTACCGAAATGCCGGCCCGTATAGTGATTACCGGGCAAGGGGCTGCTGAAACAATGCGATTGGCATTGCTTCCTATCCAGAACTCTTCAAATCCAGAGGAACCATGGGTGCCAGCCACCAATAGCCAGGCATTGCTCTCTGTAGCCTGAGCAACGAGTTCTTTATAGACTTTGCCTTCTCTGATCACAAAATCAAGTTTATTATCAGGCATTTCAGGCTGATATTTGGTAATTAGCCTGTTAAATTGCCGCTCCACTTCTTCGAGCAAATCGTCGGATAAATCGGAACTGAGAATGGTTTTGGTCGTATTGGGATTGTTTACCCAAACCATTTGCAGATCGGAAGATGACTTGCGCGCAATACTCAATGCATGTTCCAGGGCATTGATGGAACAGTCAGAGAAATCAATGGCTGAAATGATGGTTTTCATATCTGGTGTTTTGGTTTTGCATCAGGCTAAAATATAAAAAAAAACAATAATAAAAAAGCATTCAGTTGATCCTTTACGATTTTTCACAATAAAAAAGCAAATTCCTGATAGGCATGAAGCTTTTCCGATCAGCAATTGGTATAATGGATTATCGTTCCTGCACTGCTTCAGTTGGTGTTGAACCGGTGAGTACAGGTGGATTTATTTTGTCATTTACGGTAAAAGCATTAGGATATAAGGCATGAATTTCCTGAAGAAAACCCTCAGCTTCAAGACGAGTTCTGAAGTCACCTACCCTAACCCGGAAATAGGGTTCCTTAAAAGAAAGGTAAGCACCGGTTTCGGGGTAGCGGTTTGAAAATCGATTGAGTGATTCAGTAGCCCGGCTTTTGGAGTTGGCACCTGAGTCGAAAAATATTTGTACCCTCCATCCATCTAAGGTACTTTGATGGCGGTTAAGATAGATATATTTGTCCATTAGCAATTCAATACGGTTGTCGGCATTGATATTAATATAGCCTGCCTGCTGGGCTGATGCCTGCAGTCCACAGAAAAAAAGTAACGAAACCAGGAGCGAGAGTCGCATAATCAGATGATTAACGTGTGGAAATGGAATAAATTTCCTTGGGTTGAATGCTAAGTACCGGTATGGGAGAGTGATTTACCATTTGCTGGGCATAGGGGCCAAGTAAAATGTTTGAGGCTGTAGTTTCCTGTTCCGTCATGATGGCAATGAGGCTGGCATTTACCTTTTGCGCATATTTGATGGTGGCATTGGTAATGTTGTCGGCTTCTATGGTTTCGGTATATTGATTGATTCCCGCTTCGGTGATTTTTTTCTGCGCTTCTCTGGTATAATTATCCACTTTCTTGTGCATGGCTTTAAAAGGCGTGGAATAGAGCGACAGTAAATAAATGTCAGCATTGAAAATTTTAGCCATTTCAATGGTAAATGGCACTTTTTGCCTGGTGTCCAGGGTGTTGTCGATGGGCAAAACTATACTGCTGATGGGCCTGGAGGTAATTTCAAAATCATATCTGACAGTAATTACCGGACATGGAGCATAGGAAACAATGCGATAAGCATTGCTGCCAATCCAGAATTCCTCGTAACCCGTAACACCGTGGGTACCTGCAATGATTAATTCCGCATTATTGGCTTTGGCCTGATTGGCAATTTCCTGATAAACCTTGCCTTTACGGAGTTTATAGCTCAGTTTTCCCGACTTGAGTTTTGGCTTTTTTGAGGCTATAATTTCATCGAGGTTTTTTATGGCCTCTTCACGGAATTCGTTTGGTGCGGAACTGAAAAACATTTCCTGATTTGCATTATTGTCTACCCAAACCATCGTTAAATTGCTCTTTTGATGATTGGCAAGTTCAATAGCATAATCCAGCGCATGCAGCGAGCCTTTGGAAAAGTCAATGGCGACAATAATTTCTTTCATAGCAGCAATGTCTTATAAATATGCCGCTAATTTATTAAATTTTTCGATACCAAGCGCATAATTCAACGTTTCATTCCTAATTTTTTAGAAGCAGAAGAAGTTCAGCATTAGCCGGATGGGATGTAACTTTATGTTTATCTTTGTCGTTGAATCATCTTTATATTATGAATCCAAATTTAGATGCCGATTCCGATAACCTGAATCAGGTTGAACGCGAAATTGAAAAAGTGCTGCGTCCTGCGGACTTTACTGATTTTTCGGGTCAGCCCGGCGTGGTTGAAAATCTGCGGGTATTTGTTAAGGCAGCACGGCTTCGCGGCGAATCGCTGGATCATGTGTTGCTTCACGGCCCACCGGGTTTAGGAAAAACCACTTTGTCATATATCATTTCCAATGAACTGGGTGTAAATATTCGTACTACTTCGGGGCCGGTATTAGACAAACCCGGCGATCTTGCCGGATTGCTCACCAATCTTGAACCCAATGATGTTTTATTTATTGATGAGATTCATCGTTTAAGTCCGGTGGTGGAAGAGTATTTATATTCGGCAATGGAAGATTACCGGATTGACATTATGATTGAGAGCGGGCCCAATGCCCGGAGCGTTCAGATTGATCTCAACCCTTTTACGCTCGTTGGAGCTACCACCCGCTCGGGCTTGCTTACTGCCCCGCTAAGGTCACGCTTTGGCATCAATGCCCGCCTTCATTATTATGATGTTGCTACCCTGGAACATATTATAAAACGTTCTGCCGGTATTCTTAAGGTGCACATTACCAGTGATGCTTCAGCCGAAATAGCACGCCGCAGCCGGGGAACGCCACGTATTGCGAATTTATTGCTTCGCAGGGTGCGCGATTTTGCTCAGATCAAAGGCAACGGATCCATTGATCTGGGTATTTCTCACTTTGCACTTGAAGCATTGCAGGTAGATAAAAATGGACTGGATGAAATGGACAACCGCATTCTGGGTGCCATGATTGATAAATTTAAAGGAGGGCCTGTTGGACTCACCACCATTGCTACTGCAGTAGGAGAAGATCCTGGAACCATTGAAGAAGTTTATGAACCTTTCCTTATTCAGGAAGGTTACCTTATGCGTACTCCCCGTGGAAGGGAAGTTACCCCTTTGGCCTACAGCCATTTGGGTAAAGTGAGGCCGGGCAGTCAGTCTGAACTCTTCTGAATAATGTTATATGTATGTGATTGCGATTTTAAATCACTAATTTATGATGTCGACTGAAAAAGTTACACATTTCATAAAGCAGCGGGCTGCTGAGCTGGGCTTTTCCCATTGTGGCATAAGCCAGGCCCGACGGCTTGACGAAGAAGCTCCCCGCCTCGAAGGCTGGCTCAGACAACAGCATCATGGGCGCATGGCTTACATGGAAAATCATTTTGAAAAACGTCTGGACCCGCGGTTGCTGGTGGAGGGCGCACGTTCGGTAATTTCATTGTTGTTCAATTATTTCCCGGGTAATCAGGTAAATTATACTTCTCCATTAAAGGTGTCTTCGTACGCTTATGGTATTGATTATCACAAGGTAATCAAAGACAGGCTGTTTCAGCTTGCCGCAGAGATTCAGGCTAATGCAGGAGATATCAATTACCGGGTATTTACCGATTCAGCTCCTGTGCTCGATCGCGCCTGGGCAGTGAATGCCGGCCTGGGATGGATTGGTAAAAACACTTTGATGATTACCCGCAAGCAGGGTTCTTTCTTTTTTATTGCTGAAATCATTACCAATCTGGAACTCAACTACGACATCCCATTCGGAGGAAACTACTGCGGTGATTGTACCAGATGTATAGATGCCTGCCCCACCCAGGCCATTGTTGGGCCCCGCCAACTGGATGCATCACGATGTATTTCATATCTTACCATTGAACTTAAAGATGAAATACCTGCTGAATTTCATGGCAAAACTGAATCCTGGATATTTGGATGTGACATCTGCCAGCAGGTATGTCCCTGGAATCGCTTTTCAATAGCACACGGGCATGCTGAGTTCTTACCTCAGGAAAACTGGACACAATGGTCGGTAAAGCAATGGACAGAACTTGAGAAACCGGCTTTTAAAGCCATTTTTGGCAAGTCAGCCATAACCCGTGCCGGTTTTAAGAAACTCAAAAACAATATTAACTTTGCAGTCTAAATGTGAATTGAAGGCGATATGGAAAAAGTAAAAATTGAAGTCAACTCAGAAGTTGGCGTTCTTGAAGGCGTAATCATTCATTCGCCGGGAAGTGAAGTGGAGAATATGACTCCAAACATGGTTCAGAAAGCACTTTACAGTGATATTCTTAATTTATCGGTAGCTAAAGCTGAATATAAGCAGTTCAGTGATGTATTGCATCAGGTTACCAAAGTATATGAAGTAAGAGATCTGCTTACGGTAATTCTTCAGAAACAAGAAGTTAAAAATATGTTGGTAAGGCGTATTACGCAACATGAACAGGTGCCATCACTCAGGGAGCGATTGATGGAACTGGATGCACCAGCCCTTACCACCGCTTTGGTTGAAGGAGTTGAAATTACCCGCGATAATCTCTCTAAATTTCTGAGCAGGGAGCAGTTTGAGCTTGATCCTCTTCACAATTTCTTCTTTACCCGCGATGCCTCCATCGTAAGCGGGCATGAGTTGCTGATTAGTAAAATGGCCAGCAGGGTGCGCGACCGCGAGTCCATAATTATGGAATCTATTTTTAATTTTCACCCTTTATTTAAATGTAATACAGTAAATCCTGCATCTGAAAACCTTATTTATAAAGATTTTAGTTTCGAGGGAGGCGATTTTTTGATCGCAAGAGACGATGTAATGCTGGTTGGTACCGGTTCCCGCACTACACCGACAGCCATAGATTTTCTAATCGATCATTATAAAAATCAAAAGAAAGTTCAACATATCATTGTTCAGGAACTGCCATATGAGCCGGAATCCTTTATTCACCTCGATATGGTTTTTACCCTGCTGGATGTAGACAAATGTATGATTTATGAGCCTTTGCTTATTCATTCAAGCCGTTACCTCACCATTCACATTACCATCAATAACGGTAAAGTACACATTGTTGAAGAACCCAATATTTTGACTGCCCTCAAAAAGCTGGGTATGGATATGGAACCCGTACTTTGTGGAGGTTCTCGTGATGTGATGACTCAGGAACGGGAACAATGGCACAGTGGCGCAAACTTCTTTGCTATTGCACCGGGTCAGGTAATGGGTTATGGACGCAATCAATATACCATTGAGGAGATGAACCGCCATGGCTTTGAAATTATAAAAGCCAAAGACATTGCTGCCGGCAAAGCCGTGATACCTGACGGGAAAAAGTGTGTAATTTCCATAGAAGGTGCTGAGCTTTCCCGGGGAGGAGGAGGGTGTCGCTGCATGTCCATGCCTTTTAAACGGGCAGCAGTCTAATGATTATAATTTTCCATTTTTTAATTTTGTCTTATGTCGAAAGATTTCCAGACCAATACCGGCAATACCGGTATACTTCCGGTTACTGAAATAGTTGTTCCACGTGTTGATTATGAACAGTTTTTATTACCCAATGGCCTCAATATTGTATTGCATGCTGACCATTCCAATCCCATAGTTGCCATAGCCATTCTTTTTCATGTAGGCTCATCGCGCGAAAAGCCCGGAAAAACAGGGTTTGCGCACTTTTTTGAACATATGCTTTTTCAGCGTTCTGAAAACATTCCCAGGGGGGAGTTTTTCACGAAGATCAATGATTTGGGTGGAGTTTTTAATGGTGGAACCTGGCAGGATGGTACGGTTTACTATGAAGTGGTGCCTTCAGATGCATTGGAGAAAATTTTATGGATGGAAAGTGACCGTATGGGTTACCTGATCAACACAGTTACACAGTCAGCCCTGGAGCGCGAAAAGGATATCGTAATTAATGAAAAGAGACAGCGTGTTGATAATCAGCCATATGGCCATACATCTTTTGTAATTGATCAGGCTCTTTATCCATCCGGCCATCCTTACTCATGGCAGGTAATTGGCACAATTGAGGATGTAAGAAGTGCCTCTATTGATGATGTGCGCGAATTTTATGAGAAATATTATGCGGTAAACAATGCCACCATAGTCATTGCCGGTGACTTTGAATCAACCGAGGTTAAAAAGCTTATTGATAAATATTTTGGGGAATTTAAATCTCGCCCGGTACCGGAGTTGCCCAGGCCCGAACCTGTTCTTCTTTCCCAAACCAGGCGGTTGTTTCACGAAGATAATTTTGCACTGGTGCCAGAATTGAATATCGTATTCCCAACCGTGCCCATGTACCATAAGGATTCCTATGCACTTCAGATTTTGAGCGATTTACTTGCCGACGGGAAAAGAGCACCACTTTATAAGGAGATTGTAGAAAAACACAAACTGGCACCCGAGCTTTCGGTTAACAATCAACCTATGGAACTCTCGGGTAAATTTGTAATTACCGTGAGGGCTTTTGAAGGGGTGAACTTAAATAAAGTACATGAGGCAGTATTTAATGCATTCAGACAATTTGAAATCAATGGTTTTAGTGACAGTGACCTGCAACGCATCAAAAACCTGAATGAGACTACATTTTATCACGGCATCTCCAGTTTGCTGGATAAGTCATTTCAACTGGTTCAGGGCAGCGTTTTTGGAAACGACCCGGCAAGGTTCGCTGAAGATATGCGCCTGTTGCATGCGGTAAGCCGGGATGATATAATGGATGTCTTTAATAAATATATTAAATCAGCCAATTATATTGTAAGCAGTTTTGTTCCAAGAGGGCAAACAGATCTTATACTGAAAGATTCAGAAATGGCTTATGTTATTGAGGAAAATATCGATGAATCAACTTCTGAAAATGTCGATATTAACACTGAAGATGAGCCATTTGAGTATACTCCCAGTTTGATAAATCGGCGCATTGAGCCTGAATTGGGTAAAAAACCACTACTCACACTCCCTGAAATTTTTAATACTCAGCTCAACAATGGTTTAAAGGTTTTAGGCATCACAAATACGTCGCTTCCGCTGGTGTTTTTTAGCCTTCGTTTTAAAGGCGGCCATCTTTTCGATACTTTGAAGTCACCGGGTGTTTCCCGACTCGTTGCTGAAATGATGCTCGAAGGAACCCAAACCCGAACACCCGAAGAACTGGAAGAGGCCATAGGGCAGTTGGGAGCGAACATTCAGGTAAATGCCTCTCATGAATACCTCAGCCTGGCAGGCAGTTGTCTGGCTCGCAATTATATTAAAGTAATTGAACTTGTGCAGGAGATTATACTTCAACCCCGTTGGGATGAGATGGAGTTTGAACGCATTAAGCAAGCCACCATCAATACCATACTTCAGCGGAAAGCCAATCCCAACAGCGTTGCCATTAATGTTTTCTTTCGTAGGATTTACGGGGATGACCATATTTTAGGCCGACCCATTACAGGAACGGAAACATCGGTAAGCGAGATTCATCTGGATGATCTTAAGAATTATTATTCGCAGTATTTGACACCAGGAATGGCAACTTTTCATTTTGCCGGCGATCTGGAGCCTGAGAAAGCATTAAAATCACTTGGCTTTCTGGAAGAGCATTGGCAAGGCGGTGAAACCCCCGTTCCCGAATTCAAATTGCCGCAACCCGCAAAGAAGCCCAAACTCTGTTTTGTGGATGTTTCCGATGCGAAGCAATCAATCATTTTGGTGGGCTCGCCGGCCATGCAGCGCAATCACCCCGATTACGCCGGAGCCAATATTGTAAACTATAAATTAGGGGAAGGTTCGGGTGGAAAACTCTTTACGGTACTTCGGCTGGAGAAAGGCTATACGTATGGGGCATACTCCTATTTTATGCCACGCAATACCCAGGGGTTGTTTATGGGAAATGCAAATGTACAGTCGGCCTTTACGCTGGAATCATTAAAGTTGTTCAAACAAATATTGTCGGCATACGGAGATGAGTATTCGCAAGCGGATCTTGAAATTACACGCACTGCATTGATTCGTGCCAATGCAGGTAAATTTGAGCACCTGCAAAGTAAATTGGAGATGTTGCATGAAATCAGTACTTTTAACCTGCCATTTGATTACATAAAACAGGAAGAAGCCACCGCTGAGCAGATCACTCTGGAAGAAGCCAAAACAATATTCAGTAAATATATCCGGCCCGATCAAATGATTTACGTGGTGTCAGGCGACGCACGCACCCAGCTTGCCACGCTTCACGAAGCCGGGCTGGGAGAGCCGGTGTTGGTTGATGTATACGGAAATTTGATACATTAGGCAAAATGCAAATTACGTCTACCCGATATTGAAATGTTGAAGTGCCTTGTCGATTTGAAGTTCCAGTTGCGAAACTGTGCCATCATTGTTAAAAAGAACATCGGCCATTTCGATGCATTTTCTCAGATTTTGGTGGTTTGGGTTGTCGGAGTTCATTTCCCGTGCTTCGTTTTGGGTAAAAGTTTCAAAATCGATAAAATCCGTTTCTGACTGTCGCTTTCTGATGCGCTCAAACCGGGTCCGGGCATTGGCATCTACGGCGAAAAGAATGAAATTTCCTTTTTCGCGCAGCGAAATTACCTCACCTGGCGTCCGTATGCTCTCAATGATGCAATTGCCGTGACTAAGTAATGCCTGCTGGTATAAACAATCTACGATATAAGAAGGCGAATGGCTGGTACGTAAATCGTTGGCTACCAATACCATGTTATCCCGGTTAACGGGTAGTCCGCGTTTAATAATTTCAGCAGCTATAAAACTGCGTACCGAAAGATGCGTAAATCCTCTTTCCCGAACGAGGAATTCCACAATAGTGCCTTTTCCTGCACCCAGGGTGCCGGTAATACCAATGATTATCATGGCTCAAAATTAAGGAATAAGTGTTGCATTATACCATTTCATTCTTCATTATGTTTTAATGCGTCTGGTTTTAGCCTAATTCTTCTATAAAAATCCGACAGAACCGGGCATAAGTTGTTCTGCCGGATATTAATTTTCTGGTTTTACAGATTTATTGGTTTAGCCTCCTCCGATTATTGCTTTTTTGTTACCAGGGCTAAAAGACCCGTCTGCCCGCGTAGGTCCGGAGTGACCTCACAGGTTGAAAAGTTGAAATGTTCAGGACTGTAAGCTAAGTTATTAGCGTTTAAACGTCTGAGCTTTCCACAGATTACTCCCTGTATTTTCGGGGGTTAATCAAAAACAAGTTCCATTTCAACCCTGCGATTTTTCTGACGGCCTTCTGCTGTTTTGTTATCGGCTATAGGTCTTGTCTGACCGAACCATTCAGTGATGATATGATATTCCTTCACGCCTTTGCTAATCAGGTAGTCTTTTACGGCCTGAGCCCTGTTTTTAGAAAGTTCCATATTCTTTTCGGCCACGCCTGTATTGTCGGTATGACCTGAAAGTTTAACTTTCCAATCAGGACGGGCCAGGAGCAATGCGGCCAATTGGTTGAGTGAAGGATGGGAGGAGGTGCGAATTACAGCCCGGCCCGACTCGAACTCAAGATCGTCGAAAGCCTGGGTAAGTATTGCTTTTTCTTCTTTCTGTATTTCGGGGCAACCCTTGTTTGCAATGGTTCCAGGTGTTTTGGGGCATTCATCCAGATGGTCGGGTACTCCATCGCCATCGCTGTCGGGACAGCCGTTAAATTCAGCCAGGCCAGGTATGTCGGGGCATTCATCCAAATGGTCAATAATGCCATCACCATCGCGGTCGGGGCATCCATTGAGTTCAGGCAGTCCGGGCTGATCGGGACATTGATCTTCAAAATCGGGAATGCCATCACCATCCCTGTCCGGACAACCATTGAATTCAGGCAATCCGGCTTCATTCGGACATTGATCCCGGTGGTCTGGAATGCCGTCTCCATCGGTATCCGGGCAACCGTTAAATTCGGCCAGTCCGGCAACGTCGGGACACTCATCCAACGAATCGGGAATGCCGTCACCATCGCGGTCTGCACATCCACGCTGAGCCCAGGTACCAGGCGTATCGGGGCATTCATCCAGTTTGTCGCTCACGCCATCACCATCGCGATCTTTTGGGATACTTCTGAAGATCGGAATTTTAAGCATTATATAAGCATCAGCATTGTAAGTTTTAGAAGACATAACATTCGTTAATATGCTGTTTGATCCCACCCAAACCGGGCCGAGTCTCAGTGCCAGACCTGCACGTGCTTTGCCATTTTCATCTATCTGAAAGGGAAGGCCCGCACCAAACCACTTGGTTTCGTAACGGGGAACCACATTTATAGTGGTAAAATAGTGCGTTTTGGAAGTAATATCAGTCCCCTTTCGCATAGCCAGATATGGCGTCATATTAACATAAAACCCTTTGCCAAGGTTGTAATCTATCTGAAGACTCAGCGCGGTGGGAAGCCGCATCCGGAAAGACTCTTCCACAAACTGGCCAAAATTAAACCGGTTGCGAAGGGTGTCGTTTAAATCTTCTATGCTGTTGATCTCAACCTGGGTAAGATCCCAGTTTTGAATGTCGGCAGTAAAGTCCTGACTGCGAAACTCTTTATTGAAATTGATGCCACCAAGATCCAAAAGCGATAAGCCTATTCTCAAAAGATATTTGTCTTTATCGGGACGGAGCAGATTTTCTTTTCCGTCCATATTATAACGATAACGCTCAATATCAGGACGGTATTCATACACAAACCCAATATCCATTCCAAAGCCCGGGTCAGAGACAAAATCAAAAGGTTTAAAGGTCTTGCTATCCAGATTTCCCGACAGGCCATAATTAACGTCGGATTGAAACACTGAAATTACATCCCGCTTCTCGAGCCGGAAGGTGAGGTCACGTACAAAAGCATAACCAGAGGCAATACCTTGAAGGTACTTTAAGGTTATTCCCCCTTTCAAAAAGTGCTTATCATTGACTAAAGGTATTTCATGCGCATAGGTAAGGTTGAATTCAGCCCACCAGTTTGTCTGCGAACTCAGGTTGGAATTATTCAGGATTATCTGATAAAAATCCGGATTATCGAAACTTTCGGCCATAACTTCGGCCAGATCCTCAGAAAGCCGGTCAATATTTATCTGCCCCCGGATTCTGCTACTGAAAGCAAATGCACTTTTAGCATTAAGGTTAACCATAAATGAAGGCAGCATGGCAACAGTAGAAACCATGCCTTGCTTATCCTTACCATTAAGGGTTCTATATAAATAATCGGCGCCAAACCGGGTTTCATCCCATAATCCGGGACGAAAAATGGCCTCACGTTTCATGGCCAGGTAGTTGTTGGCAGCCTGGGCTGAAAAGCCCGTGAGTACCATGTCGAATTTATAACGTGAATCTGCAATAGATGCCGGTTGAATATGGATACCCCCAGCACCCGAATAATTGCTGATGGCAAAAGGCAGGAAATCCTGAGCTCTTAATTCTGTTAAACCAGAGCAACTCCAGATGATTCCCAGAGTGAAAACAAGTAGAATTCGTTTCATAAGCATGTTTGATAAGGGTTTTTACATTGTGGTTTGCGACTGATAATCCTGATCTGATTGCCTGAAATTGTTATGCAACCCGGCAAAGCGGTCGGTTTGTGGTGAAATGTCGATAATTTCTGATCGTTTTTTTTCGGATTCCAAAAAGCTAAAACAATGGTATGCTGATTGTGTTCTAAAAGTTTAAAATTGATGCCAGAATAGACATTGTACAGAAAAGGGGGCGCATCAGTGAGCCAGAAGGAAAATCCGGGATTGGTGGAATAACTGGAGAGACAATCCGGGCAGGTGATTTTACGGAAAATCCACTCAGATGCCTGACTTTTAACTTTCAATTTGCCCATATCCCGCCAGATAAGTACTTTGTTTAAGCAAAGTTAGTAAAATCGTACCAGCAAATACAGTAGTGATGAAAAATTTATAACATGAAAATATCTACCCATAAAAGAGAGTTTAATAAAGCAATTTATTGTGGGGATACCGTTTTAGATGAAGTTCACGAATCGTTTGATAAAGTGCGGCTTTAAATTCATCATAATGTAGCTTTTTGGTGGCAGATATAAACTGGGCATGATGATTGAGCTTTGCTATCCAGGTGTTTTGCAGCTCTTCGAGGGTAGGAATAATTTTTGCAGGAGTAGTTAAGTTGTCTGGCTCCGGTTCAGTAAAGTTGTAAGCGTCCACCTTGTTAAAAATCATCATAAGTGGTTTATCTGCTGCCCCTATTTCTGATAATGTTTCGTGAACTACCTCAATCTGGTGTTCAAAACCGGGATGAGAAATATCGACTACATGCAGTAATAAATCGGCTTCGCGCACTTCATCCAGTGTTGATTTGAATGAATCAACCAGGTTATGAGGGAGTTTACGGATGAAACCTACCGTATCGGTAAGCAGGAAAGGGAGGTTGTCGATAACCACTTTACGGACGGTAGTATCCAGGGTAGCAAAAAGCTTATTTTCGGCAAATACCTCAGATTTACTCAGCAAATTCATCAGGGTTGATTTCCCAACATTGGTATAACCAATAAGGGCAACCCTCACCAGTTTTTCGCGTCCGCTGCGTTGGGTAATTTTTTGTTTATCAATGTCTTTAAGCTTTTCTTTGAGTAAAGATATTTTATCGCGAATGATGCGTCTGTCGGTTTCAATTTCTTTTTCTCCGGGTCCACGCATGCCAATGCCTCCACGTTGCTTTTCCAGGTGGGTCCACATACGCGACAGTCGGGGTAGTGTATACTGAAGCTGGGCAAGTTCTACCTGAGTCCGCGCTGTAGCTGTCCGCGCCCTGCTGGCAAATATATCGAGTATCAGCGCAGTACGGTCAATGACTTTACATTCCAGTTCGCGCTCAATATTTCGCAATTGTGAAGGGCTGAGTTCATCATCAAAAACAACAGTTCCAACACCTGAAGCTTTAATGTAACTGTTGATTTCGTTCAGTTTGCCTGATCCAACGAAAGTACGGGGATCAGGTTTATCAAGTTTCTGGATAAAGCGCTTCACGGCTGTCCCTCCAGCTGTTTCAAACAAAAACTCGAGTTCATCCAGCGTTTCATTGAGGGTTGCTTCATTTTGTCCTGAAGTAATCAGGCCTACCAGGACAGCAGTTTCAGTAATGGGAGTATAGTCTATCATATAGATTAAAAGTCAAACGAAAATCGTACCAAATCAGGATTTATTTGCAGCTTTGTTCATAACGTTGGTTTGTATTTCTATGGATTGCTCGTGAACTACCTGCAACAAATCCGCAAGGAATTTCGGATTAAGGCCGGCTTTGTCTCCTTTTTTGATGCGATCGGCAAACAGGGCTTTCCACCTGTCAAGTTGGAGTATGGTGATGTTGTGGTCGTATTTGTATTTCCCCATTTCGGCAGCAATCTTCATCCGCTTGGCCAGGAGCTTGATCAGCTCATAGTCTATGCCATCAATTTCTGACCGCAATACTTCAAGGTTACGTTCGAATTCACGGTTTCCTTTAGGCGTGCGTATATTGAGTGCCTTTAATAAAGTGAGGAGTTGTGAGGGCTCAATTTGCTGTTCGGCATCTGTCAGGGCTGTGTCAGGATTGCAGTGAGTTTCAATCATCAGTCCATCCATTTCCAGATCCATAGATTGTTGTGCGACTGCCAATAACAAATCGCGTTTGCCACTGATGTGACTGGGATCGCAAATCATTGGCAAACCGGGCATGCGGCGCATCAGTTCGATGGGGATTTCCCATTGTGGTGGGTTGCGGTAAGCATTTTTTTCATATTGGTAAAATCCCCGGTGAATGGCGGCTATGCGGTTAATTCCGCTTTTTAGCACCCTTTCGATGGCTCCAATCCAAAGCTTCAGGTCGGGGTTTACGGGGTTTTTAATCATTACCGGCACTTTTACTCCACTCAGACTTTCACCCAGGTCTTGCATAGAAAATGGATTAACCACTGTTCGGGCACCAATCCATAAAATATCTATACCATATTTCAGCGCTTCTTCCACATGCTTAGGACTGGCCACCTCCACTGTAGTACATAGCCCGGTTTCTTCTTTAACCTCGTGCATCCACTTTAAACCTTCCACACCAACCCCTTCAAAGGAGCCGGGGCGGGTACGCGGTTTCCATACTCCCGCTCTGAATACCTTTACCTGGGGAAGTTTAGCCAGACCACGTGCCGTTGTCAGCACCTGCTCTTGTGTTTCGGCGCTGCAGGGGCCAGCAATTACCAGTGGTCTTTCATACGAAGGCATCCAATCGGTGAGAGGTTTAAATTCCATGGCACAAAAATACTAAAAGTTAAGGCAGCCTGCGAAGCTTTAATTATGCAGATATGGAATGCGGGAATTTTCATAACTTTGCGCCTCAAATTAACAGGCAGCCTGGTTATAAACAATTCAATAACTGCAAATTAGTATTCTAATGGATAAACTCAAACGTACTACAGTAGCCTCAGCTCTCAGAGACTGGGAATCTATTGGCATTGGAAACAGCATAAACCTAAAAGGATGGGTGCGAACCCGCCGGGGCAATAAAAATGTAACATTTATCGCACTCAATGATGGCAGCATCATACATAACATACAGATAGTAGCCAATCCGGCTGATTTTAATGAAGAAATGTTCAGGCTGATCACTACCGGAAGTTGTATTTCGGTTATTGGTGAATTGGTCGAATCACCCGGGCAGGGACAGGCCGTTGAATTGATTGCCAGAGAAATTGAAGTATACGGCAGTGCTGATCCTGAAACCTATCCTTTGCAAAAGAAGGGTCATTCTCTGGAGTTTTTGCGGGAGATTGCCCATCTCAGGCCACGAACCAATACCTTTGGAGCTGTGCTGCGCATCCGGCATGCCATGTCGTTTGCCATTCATAAATATTTTAATGACAATGGTTTTTATTACCTGCACACACCCATCATTACAGGCTCTGATGCAGAAGGTGCCGGAGCCATGTTCAGGGTTACTACACTTGATCCTGTAAATCCGCCTTTAACCGAAACAGGAGAGGTGGATTACAGTCATGATTTTTTTGGAAAAGCTACCAATTTAACTGTTTCAGGGCAGCTGGAAGGTGAACTCGGAGCAATGGCCCTCTCGAAAATTTATACTTTTGGGCCAACTTTCAGGGCCGAAAACTCAAATACGCCGCGACACCTGGCAGAATTCTGGATGATTGAACCCGAAGTAGCTTTTTATGATATCCACGACAACATGGACCTGGCCGAGGATTTCCTGAAATACCTGGTAAACTATGCCCTGGAACATTGTATGGACGACCTGGAGTTTCTAAACAAGATGTATGACCACGAACTGATCGACCGCCTTCGCTTTGCAACAGAAAACGATTTTAAACGCCTGACTTATACTGAAGCTGTTGAGATATTGATGACCTCAGGACAGAAATTTGTATACAAGGTTGATTGGGGTACTGATTTGCAAAGCGAACATGAACGCTACCTGGTGGAAAAACATTTTAAGCGACCGGTCATTCTAACCGACTATCCCAGTACAATAAAAGCTTTTTATATGAAGCAAAATGAGGATGGAAAAACAGTAAGGGCTATGGACGTGCTTTTCCCACGCATTGGCGAAATTATCGGTGGATCGCAACGCGAAGAAAATTATCAGAAGCTCGTCAATCGATGCCGCGAAGTGGAAATTCCCGAAAAGGACATCTGGTGGTACCTCGATACCCGCAAATATGGTACGGCTCCTCATGCCGGTTTTGGACTGGGATTCGAGCGACTCATCTTGTTTATAACGGGCATGGCCAATATCCGTGACGTGATTCCCTTCCCACGGACACCACAGAATGCCGAATTTTAATCTGGTGACTGCCGGTATAAGCCACTATTTTCAAATAAATTTAAAGTTCTGACGTTTATCATTGAAAGATTTTTTGTATTTTGGCTCAAAAATTGTGTTTAATAGCAACTTTACATGTTAACTCAGAAACTTCAGCAGAAACTACTTCAAAAGCTCTCGCCTCAACAGATATTGTTGATGAAGCTGCTGCAGATACCTTCTATAGCTTTAGAACAACGTATAAAACAGGAAATAGAGGAAAATCCTGCGTTGGAAGATTCATCCGACCCTGGTATGAGTGCAGATGAGGGCGATACCGTTCCTGAGCCTGAGCCCGATCCGGTGGAAGAACTTGAAAAAGAGCGGGAAGATTTTGACATTACCGAATATCTGGATGACGATGATATTCCTGCTTATCGCCTAAATGCTAACAATACAAGTGCCGATGATGAACAACGTGAAGTTCCATTTGCATCGGGCGTCAGTTTTCATGAAGTCTTGTTACAGCAACTGGGTTTGCGTCGACTGGATGAGCGGCAGATGCAGATTGCCCGCTATATTATCGGCAACCTGGATGATTCAGGATACCTGAATCGTGCACTTTCGGCTATGGTTGACGACCTGGCATTTACCCAGAATATTATAACTGATGTTAAAGAGTTAGATGAACTGCTGTCAGTAGTTCAGGAGTTTGATCCCCCCGGAGTTGGTGCCCGTGATCTGCGCGAATGCCTAATGATTCAGCTTCGCCGCTTTGAACAGACGCCCTCTGTTGCTCTGGCACTGCAACTGGTGGACAAATACTTTGATGAACTAACCAAAAAGCATTATGATAAAATAACCCGCAGGGCCAAAGTTTCGGAAGATGACTTGCGGGATGCTGTGAATGAAATCCTTAAACTAAACCCAAAGCCGGGGAATTCAATGGGTGAAACCACCCGGGCAAACCATTACATTATGCCCGATTTCTTTGTTTACAATAAGGATGGTGAATTGGAACTTCAGATCAATTCGCGCAATGCACCGGAGCTACGATTGAGCCGAACCTATGTGGATATGCTGGAGACTTATGCAGAAAGTAAAACCAAATCGAACAGCCAAAAGGATGCGGTAATGTTTATCAAGCAAAAAATTGACTCCGCACGCTGGTTTATCGATGCCATCAAACAACGGCAAAATACCCTGTTCGTTACCATGTCAGCCATCATGGAGTATCAGAGCGAGTATTTCCTTACGGGAGATGAAACCAAACTACGACCAATGATCCTTAAAGACATTGCTGAAATTGTAGGACTTGATATCTCAACCATTTCAAGGGTAGCCAACTCCAAATATGTGCAAACGCCTTTCGGCACCTTTCTGCTAAAGACTTTCTTTTCCGAATCCATGCAAACCGATTCGGGTGAAGAGGTCTCCACACGTGAAATCAAAAAAATTCTTTCAGATTGTATTGATAATGAGGATAAAATAAAGCCACTCACCGACGAACAACTCACCGACATCCTAAAAGAAAAAGGCTATAACATTGCCCGGCGCACCGTAGCGAAATACCGGGAACAACTGAGCATACCTGTAGCCAGGTTGAGGAAAGAACTATAGACGGATTTAATTCTGAGTTACAAAACTCTCCTGCCAATGTTATTATAAAGGATGGCGCCATTATTAAATGTGATAATTGGACGCTCACTTTGGAAGCGGGATGGGATGTAATCAAAAATGATGAAACATATTTTCTTTTACGGATTGATGAGTAGCATCAAGGGAAAGAAGAAGCCAGGTGGTTGACTTCCCTTTCAAAAGATTCTTTATTCAACAGATTTGAAAACGCAAGGTACAGTGGAACGTCAGCCCGGAATTATTGGAGAAACTGTGAATAAATTTGACAAGTTGTTACCGGCCAACACCCTTGAAAATGCGAGGAAAATTGTTGGATTCAGGTACCGATTGATTCACACTTACGATTCTGTTGATTCATCAATGATTTGGGTGATTTTGGAAAAACATCTATTCCCGCTGAAAAATGAGATTCTTGAAAAATGAAATAAAAATTGTGCACCCCCAGAGGTTGATTAAAAATGAACCTTTCCCAAAAGTTTTACCACTTCCCTCCTGCGCCCCCACCACCGGTGCTTCCACCACCCCATGAGCCTCCTCCTCCTCCTGCGGAACCTGAAGAACCTGACCCAGAGCCAGAAGAGCTGGATTGCTTCATAGGAATAACAAATGGAGTGATCATTTTGGCACTGCAGTTTTTGCAGGTATATTCCCGCTCGCCTTTGCCGGAGGCAGAATAGGTAGCCGCCAGAACGGTTTTTTCGCCGGTTTTCGCCATCGTTAGGGTGTGGCACTTGTGGCAGGTGCGGAAATCAGCAGCCTTTTTGCCGGCAAACATAATTTTGGTGAGATGACCCTTGGGGCATTGGTAAAACCGGGTATCCCGGCTTTTAAGCTTGATTTCCAGCATTTCAGCCGGATTAAGATGCCGGCCATAATCAACACGCGGTAAGGGAATTGCATCCATATGGCATTGCCGGCAGATGATTTTTTCATCTTTTAGGCGGTTAAGTTTCTTTTTGTAGATAAAATAATACGGCAGAAAAGCCAGGGGGAAAAAGATCGTACGGAGCAACAATAATTTATTGGCTTGAGTGAGTGTAAGAAAATGTGATGGTCCGTCCGGGGAGAGGCGTTTGGCATTCCGGTTAAGCCGGTATTGAACGATGACCGAAAGGGCAAACAGGTAAATGTAGAACCCGAAAACGGCATTTCCCACGGGATTGCTGAATAAATCACTGTAATAAGAGGCCATGCCCGGCACTATACCCGCCATTCCATAAACCGACAGAAATTTAACGGTTCTGTTGCCACTCCACACCTTCACTTTGGCAGATTTATCGGGGACAAGCACCACCATGTCGGTTGCTTTATTATCAGTTTTAAATGGGATTGTATTAGCATTGGTTTGGGCTTGCCTTTTGCGCTTTTTCTGCATTGCATACAAGGCAATTCCCATAATGACAAACCAGGCAATCCAGAGCGTCATCTGAAAAGTATCCCACCAGGGTTCGTAATGCATGGCATACCGTGTAGCTTCCGCAACTTCTTCATCAGTCAATATCTGATTGATTTTGGTAGAAACATCGATCAATCCCTTGCCATAGTTTTCAGCTCGAAATGCCGGAACAATATAGGTTTCGCCCAGTCTGTTCAGCAGCGCATCGGGCAAAGTTCCTTCAACACCATAACCACTGAAAAAGCGCCAGTCATGCTTATTTTTAACGATAAGTAAGAGCAAACCATTATCCTTATCCTTCTGTCCTATACCCCATGTGTTGAACAGCTCCACTCCAAAGCCCATAATTTCCCACTTCTCGCTGATCTCATTCAACACCACAATGGCAAATTGTACCCCGGTTTCCGCTTCAGTTTGCCGGAGAATCTGGTTAAGCTGTTCGATTTCAGCGGCATCCAGATTTCCATCAGCATCAGAAACATAAGAGTTATCGATGCTGCGCTGATTGATGACCGTTTGCGGCTCCCATTGAGCAGTAAGGCTTCTCGCAACAAGAAACAGTAACAGGAAAAGAATGATCGTTCTGACATTCATAGGGGAATAATTTCCGGGCTAATTTAAGGCTGAAATTGTAAATACATAGTAAATAAATGCAAAATGATTGATTTTACATGCCTGGGAGGGAAGATAAACTCATAAAAAAGGTGTTTGGTGTTCTCCGGTTAAAAAAATCAATTTGATGCGTCTCTGGTATTCTATCAACCCAAATCCACAAAAAATCCGGAACAGAACATTTTCATGCCCTTGTTCCGGATGCTGATGCAGGTTTACAATCCGTGAAAACCAAAATGCGTGGACTGGTTATCCACATCAGGTTCTTTTAGAAGATAATTCCCAGTGTTAGGCTCAATGCCTTGGTGCGGTAATCATCGGGCTGGAAGTTTAGCTTTGACAAACCCATATCATACCTCAGGTCGGCCTGAAGTTTCAGGTTTTTCACGGGAAAGGTTACGCCCATCCCAAAAATTACACCTAAGTCAGGCTCTTTGTCTTCATTATCGTATTTGTCATCCGTCCACTCATTGCAGTTTTTGAGTTTACATTGCGATTTTAGCAAGGCTGAAGCATAAGGACCGGCAGTGAAGTAAAGTTTTGTATTTTCATTGCCGGTTACATTTGAATTATACCTCAGCATCACGGGCACCTGCAGGTAGTGATAGCGGCTCTTGAATTCGCTGGTTCCAAAGTCTGTTTTAACGTTACTCCGGCCTTTGCAAACGTAATTGAGTTCAGGCTGAATGGCAAAATCCCCTCCAATGGGAACGCCAATGAACAGCCCACCGGTGTAAGTGGCAATCATCTTGTCATTATCGGCAAAATCACCGGTTTTTGAGAGCGTACTCAGCGAAATTCCGTGGCGTGTACCAAAAGACACCTGAGCATTCACGCCATTTACGAAGAAAAGCGTAAGCATCAGTAAAGCAATCATTTTTGTTTTTGTTTTCATTTTTTTGTTTTTGAAGTTTGTTTTTTGTTAAAAAATGGGACGGGGGACGGGGGGCGAGGGACGACTCTTTCTGCTCGAAATCCCATCTTCTATTTGGGTGACAAGGGGTCTTGTTGACCTTTCCCGCATACATTCTGCAATTTTTTTCCAAGTCATCATCTTTTTTTCAATTTATAATAGTCTCCTTTTTCACCTCATCCGCCTTCGGAACCTTCTTCCGCCTGAGGCGGACTCTTCTAACACTAATTGGTTATTCAATTAGCATTCTACTTGTCTCTTTGTCTCCTCGTCCCCTTGTCCCTCATGCGTCAATTCTCCCTACCGCAATCAGCTCTGCATGCACGGCATTACAATCTGAAATCTGAAATCTGCAATCTTAACCTGCTTCCAGTAAACCAGGCAAGCCATAAGGAAATATATCCCACTCTGCACCCACAATGCCATAATTTCACTCCGTGTTTCGGAGATACCGGCGCCCAGTGTATTCATTTTAATAAAGCCATACATGGCATTGGATGATGGGAAGATTTCTCTCACCGCCAGCCACAGTGGACCCATATTGGATAGCGGCCAGATAATTCCCGACAGGAAAAGCAATGGAAAAGAGGCGAAGAGGTACAAAAGCATCGGGCTTTCCCGGTTTTTGAACAGTACACTCAATGTCATTCCCATGAAAATGGCCGATAAGAGATAGGGGATAAGGAGTGCTGACAGTTCACCGGCACCAGCCATTTGCGGATAACCGAATATCCGGGGAATAAATGCAAGCATATATACACTCAGAATCAGATAAATGGTAAAATAAGCGGCAGATTTGCCCACCACCAGCCTCAGTGTGCCTATCCTGCGCCTGTCGGGAGGAACCAGCAATCCGCCGGCATGGCGTTCGCGGGCTGTTCCGGCCAAAATTCCGATGGAAAGCACCAATGTTTGCTGAATGATGAGCATAAGTGCAGCCGGAATACCATAACTGGCAAAGCCACCGGCTGAATTGGCCATAGCATTGCCATTCAACAGAATAGGATTGGCCTGTATATCTGCCTGATGAGCGCTAAGACCACCGGCCATCAGCCGCTCTATCTGAATATCACTGCCTTTTTGCAGAGTAACAAAAGCGGATCCCATCATAATTGCCTTGTAATGGAGGAAAAATTTCATATCGGCATACACCGAAATCACCGCCTGTTGCCCGGTGGCAATGTTATTGCTGAAATTTTCGGGAATGACCACAATCCCATTGCTTTGTCCCTTTTTAAAGCGAACGATGGCCTCTTCCATACTGAGACAGTAGTGTTCAATCTTAACTTCCGGAGTTGCATTCAAGCTTCGGATATAGTCGCGGCTGGCCGGCGAATGCGAAAGATCAACCACCGAAACGGGCAAATCGTGCACCACCTCCGGATAATAGATAAAGGAGTAAAGTGCCGGATAAACTACCGGAACAACCAGCAGAAGAACCACCACCCCGAGGTCGGTGAATATCAACTGATACTCACGCATACAAACCCTGAAGGTGTTGGCAACAGCCTCCTTAATTTTCCCGGAAAGGTTTAAAATATATGTTTTCATTTTTGTAATTTCAATAATTCATTAAGTTTCATTGCCATGTAATGACCAGCCTTCGGCGGGCATGTACGAAGTCGCAATGAATTGATCTTAAATACTTTCAAGATTTTAATTTTATGTTTTAAAACAATGTTTTGATTTTTCAAAGTGACAAAAGGCATTGCGTCATTACGTCTCTGCGTGATATTTTGTCAGCACCTCATTTTTATGGATATCTTCAATAAAATTCTGATAGATGAGTGCAGACTTTAGCCGACCCAGAATGGTAAAAGGCAGCAATATGAACAACATCAAAAGGATGTAAGACCAGGCTGTATACCAGACCTCAAAGCCTGCCAGCATCTGGGTTTGGAAAATATGCATATAGTGCCTTGCCGGGAAAAGCACAGCCCACGCCCTGAAAGGCGGCAACATTGCTTCGGCAGGAAAGGAAAACCCAACCAGGCTGAGTGCAAGGATTGTATAAAAAGCCGTAAGATTCAGCGCATGCCGCATCATGGGGAGCAGCCCTATAAAAAATACTCCTATGGCCTGATAGGCCAATACAAATATACCCGAGGCAAGAATCATCCAGCCCATATTTACGTTCAGTGGAACCATCAATACCCGGTACAGTATGAAATTCTGAAAGGTCATCAGTATCAGGAATATAATGGTATAAGGAAGCAGTTTCCCTGCAATAGCCACTACCATGGACTTATCCGCCATTTTGAGCCACTCATGTGAGGTGCGTTCTTTAATTTCGATACCAATGCTATAAACCGTAATCATCACAATAAAAATCTGAAGCATTATGGGCAGCATTATGCTGGTAACATAAGCCGGATAGCTGGTGGTTGGGTTGAACAGCAGATGCGTGTCCATTTTGATGGGCTGCACATTCGCCATCATGGTTTGTGAGGGTATACCCATGGCTTCACGTTTCTGGATATTGACTCCCGCAGCCAGGGTATGCAGCATTTTTGTGATATCGTTTTGAATCAATCCGCCGGTAATAATAAAGGCATTCTGATAGTAAAAACTCACCACTGGTTGTCGCCCGGCCATAATGTCTGCCTGCATATTTCTGGGAAACATCACAAAACCATAAATATTGGTTTTACGCAACTCGCTCATGGCTTCATTTTCTGAATTCAACTGCATTACCACACTGGAACTTTGAGTAGCATCAATGTTTCGAACAAATTTGCGTGAAGTAACCGTCTGATCTAAATCCACCACAGCAATAGGCAGGCGGGTGGGCAGCCCCTCTTTCATAACGGAAGCAAAAAACAGCATGGAAAGCACCGGGAAAACCAGCACCGCCAGAAAATACAGCTTGCGCGATGACATGCGGTAAACTTCCCGTCGGGCAATGGCTAATATGCGATTTATTGTAGATTTCATTTTTATTGTTGATTTGTTGATTTGAAGATTGAAAGTTTTATTTTAGAAGTTAGAGGTTAGAGGTTAGAGGGTAGAGGGTAGACGGTTAGTCCTGTCCCGTACTTACAGGATCGGGAAGATTACCTCATGGTCTCCCCGTCCCTTTACTACCTCATCCGCCTTCGGCACCTTCTCCTGCCTTCGACGCCGCTCAGGCACCAAAGGAGAAGGGACCCTCTAACTATAATAGGTTGTTCAAATAGCATTCTCTTTGTCTCCTTATTTCCTTATTTCCTTATCTCCTTATCTCCCTTTCCCCTTTTAGTCTTTAGTCTTTGGCTGTTGGTCTTTGACTGTTGGTCTTTGGCTGTTTGTCTTTGGCTGTTTGTCTTTAGTCTTTGGTCTTTGGTCTTTGGTCTTTGGTCTTTGGTCTTTGGAAGTTAGAAGTTGGAGATTAGAGGTTAGAAATTCTTGGCCTGTTCCCCCGTCCTCTTGTCCCCATGTCTCACCTTCCGCCCCAGCCTGTCAGCCTCGGGCTGATCCCTCGTTTCTTTTCCGTGTCCCTTGTCCCTTTTGGTCTTTGGTCTTTGGTCTTTGGAAGTTAGTGGTTGGAGGTTAGAAATTCTTGCCCAGTCCCCCCGTCCTCTTGTCCCCATGTCTCACCTTACGCTCCTCGTCCCATTTTCCGAAACCAGCACACTCATCCCCGGCAGCAGCCCTTCAACCACCGAAAGCGGCCTGGCGTGTACCTCAAAGGTTTTGATATCGAAACCTCCGCTATTTTTGGTGGGTTTATATGTAGCGTAGCTTGCCAGGGCTTTGATGTAGCTTATTTTTAAGCGAACCGTTTTATTGCCCAGGGCAGGAATAATGGCATCAAATTCTTTTCCTTTGGAGATATTTTCCAACTGGTCTTCGCGTATGTTGAATACGGCCCACTGATCGCTTAAGTCAACGATGTTCATCACCGGCGCACCGGAGCCTACCAGTTCGCCACGTTGCGGGAAAATGTCAGAGACCTCTCCATCGATTGGCGAGAGCAGTACGGTTTCCTGCAGATAAGCTTCTACTTCCGAAACGGCGCCTTTTGCACGGCCTACCAGGGCACTGGCTGCCATTTTATCTTCATTTTCGGCACCGTTCATAGCCATATCGTATTGCGATTTAGCTGCTTTGGCTGTGGCAACGGCCGCCTGAAGATTGGCTTCGGCTTCATCACGCTTCTGGGTGGGAATCACGCCATCAGCATACATATTTTCCACCCTTTCGAAAGTCTTTTGGGCCAGCGAAACGCCAACTTCAGCTTTCTGCCACATTTCGTAAGCTCCGGTTATCTGTTCCTGACGAGCCCCCTTAGTGGCTTTCCGGCTTTGTGCCGATGCTGCATCCTCGGCCGAAGTAGCCTGGGCGAGTTTGGCATCCAGCTCGGGGCTGCTGAACCTGACCAGCGTATCGCCCTGTTTAACCTTCATGCCTTCGGTGACCATAAATTTCTCGATACGCCCCGGCACTTTACCCGAAATCCGCACTTCGGTGGCTTCCATCTGGCCCTGAAGCAGTTCGGGTGCGGGTTTCAGCAGTACCCAGCCGGCAAAGCCAACCGCTGCTATCACCAGGACAAAGATTACAAATGCATTAAGCATCCCGGAATTTTCTTTTTTGTTTGTTTTCATTGTTTATTGAGATTTGGTTGCCACAAAGGCACGAAGGCACTATGTTGCACTAAGGTTTTTAAAGATTCTATTAGACTGATACAGGCATTATCTTTTTTACAGAACATTCGCCAGATTCAGATCACCGGTTGCTTTGTAGCACTCCAATGCTGCCTGACGCTGGGCAAATACGGCCTGCAGGTATTCCATTTCAGCCTGCTGAACTTCGTTTTCCACAGCCAGTCGTTCAGTAATATTTATCATTCCGGCATTGTATGATTTTTGAGCAAGCTCCAAAGCCCGGTAAGCCGTTTGTCGTTGTGTGTTTTTATACGCTACCTGCTCCAAAGAAGCCTGATAGGTTGTAGTGGTTTTCCAGTAATTCAACTCCAGTAATTCGCGGGCTTCATCCAGAGAGTTCTGCGCTTTCCTTACTTCAAGCTTTGCCTGTCGCACTTTGGCTGTGCCTCCCGAAAGGTCAAACAACTCCCATTTGAATCCTATACCGGCCATAAATGTGGGTCCCATTGCCATGTGATTGATGTCCATTCCCATGGGCAAAGGTGATTTGAAGGTTGCATCGGCATTGTACAAATTGTCATATCGTACCGAGGCCAGTGCCTGTATCTTTGGAAGATAGTGCGAACGTTCCGCTTTAAGCAGGTATTTTTGAGCTTCCAGTCCATAGGTAAGCGCACTAAATTCAGGGCGATGGCTGATGTCCTGCGATTTAGCTATAAATATCATGGGCTCAAGTACCGGTTGTTGGTTTTCGAAACTTATGGCCGGCTTTCCGGTGAGTTGTTCCAGTTTTTGGTGCAGCAACTTTCGCTTGCTTTCGTATTCTGCCCGCCTGGCATTCAGGCTGGCATCGGCCACCGCAATTCGCAGTGTGTCGTATGCAGTGGCAAAACCATTGTTGAGTGCCGAAACCGCGTAATTCTTCTCAGCCTCCAGCCTCCTGGCCGACTCTTCCAGTAGTATCTGAGACTGTCCGAGCAGGGCAAGCTGGTCATAAAAGGTAATCACCTCGCCAATCACGTCCGAAGTGCTTTTTTCAACCAGAGCTTCCTGTGCTTTAGCCTTCCCCGAAAGGGCTTTAGAGATATTAGGCACCTGCCCGCCGCTGAACAATACTATGCTTGCCGTGGCATCCACTCCGAAATAGTTTCCCGAGAAATCACCATCCATCTCTTTGCTCAGCGATGGAAGTACCATTCCCTGCTGTGCCATCAACTGCTGAAGGCGCATTACTTCATCGGTCATGCCTGCCAAACCGGGAAACATGGTCGGGAAGGCAGGATTGGCCATAAATTCCTGAAGTTGGGAAATTCCCTCAAAACCGGTGATGTTGCCCATTTTGCCATCCATCTGGGATTTAGCATACAAATACTTGCCACCGACTTCCAATTTTGGGACATAGGTCATGCGCACTCCCTGACGTTGCGAAAGGGTAATTTCCTTGTCAAGGTGCCTTTCTGTAACTTTATGGCCTTTGTTTACGGATAGTTCTATCAGCTCTTTCAGCTCAGGCGAAATGCCCGGTATTTGTGATTTGGCCACATTTGTAGCCATGAGCAGGGCAAACATCCAACAGAATATTAAGCAATTGTTTTTCATTTTTATTTTTCAATTTTAATTCTTGTTTTAAAAGGCAGTTTTTTGCTAAAATGCATTTAAACAGCAAGTTGATTTACAATTCGACCATATTGGTCAAATGGTCGAAGGGTTGGCAAAAAAATTTTATCGTTTCACCAAACCATAAAAAAGGATATTAATCAGATCATCCAGGCGCTTTTCTATATCCTGCTCTTGTTCATCCTGCCAAAACATGGGAATTTCCAACCCTTTCAATGCTGTAACAATAGCTACCGCAGCCAACCTGGTGTTGTCAATATTAAACTCATCGTTTTGGGCACCGGCCTTCAATATATTTTCCACCATAGCTATCTCTTCCAAATCGAATTTCTTACGAACATTCTCCACAAAATCGAGATGACTGAGGTACTCACTTTTGATGGCGGCATAATAATTGGCCAGTTTTTTAAATGTACGCATCCTCACCAGTACATATGCCTTAAGCTTCTCCTGCGGATCTGATAGCGGCTCAATGGCATCGAGAAGTTCATGCTTAAGCATGGAGGCCTCCTTTTCAACTACCGCCTGAAAAATGTCTTCCTTGCTCGAAAAGTAATAATAAATGGAGCTCTTCCCCTTGGCCGAAGCCTGGGCAATTTCATCCATGGTGGTTTTTTTAAAACCAAACCGGCTGAAAATTTGTCGTGCTACACTTATAATTGAGTTTTTAACCTCGTCTTTATCAAGCATAATGATTGTATTCCTTATTGAGGCTGCAAAGATATTTCAGGTTTTGATAGAAAGCAAGAAAAAAATCGACTAATATGGTCTAATAGTCTAAAATATTTATTTTTAAATTGTAAAGGGCACATAATTAGTTGTATACACGAATTTAAAAATGTTCTTTTTCCATGAGTTTACTTCAACCGATGGGTTTTTCTTTTTAATTAGGAATTATTAAGGGCCCTTTTGACACATATATCAAGTGTTTGTCTAATTTTACCTGCTCAACAAATTCATGTCTTATGTCACCCAGAACTGTGCTTATCCAGGCAATCGCCTCCCTTCAGTTGTTGGCAGCCTGTAACCAACCAAAACCTCAAGAACCCACAATCGCCATGCAAAGTGACTTCCCGGCGCCACCGGTCGCCAAAATATTGTCTGAATCCTTCAATGAATTTGGTGTTCAGCGAATCGATGATTATTTCTGGCTTAAGGAAAAAACAAATCCTGAAGTCATTGCCTATCTTGAAGCTGAAAATGCCTATTGTGATACCGTCATGAAATCAACAGCAGCATTGCAGGAGGAACTTTTCAATGAGATGAAGGCACGCATTAAAGAAACCGATGAAACGGCGCCAAAGCTCAACAATGGATACAATTATTATTCACGTACTGAAGAAGGCAAACAGTACCGCATTTATTGTCGCAAAGCTTTGGCGGACGAATCTTCTGAAGAAATCCTTTTTAATGTAAACACCATGGCAGAAGGCAAACCTGCGTTTATTTTTGCTGGGTACGACGTGAGTTTAAACAACAATTTGGCGGCCTATCTTTCCAATGAAACCGGCTCTTTCGCTGATTTTACTTTACGTATCAGAGATCTGGAAACCGGTCAGGATCTTCCGTTAAATATTGATAAAGTTCAGAGCATGGCCTGGGCCAACGACAATACAACTATATTTTATACCCTTGGTGATGAAACACTTCGGGCAGATAAGGTTTTCCGTATGGACATAAACTTTCCCGGTGAGGCAGAACTGGTTTTTGAAGAGCCGGATGAACAGTTTATTTTATATGTCCAAAAGACGAAAACCAATGACTTTATACTAATTAATTCGGGGAGTACAACTACATCAGAATACTTGTATTTACCTGCCAATGAACCGAAAGGAAAGTTTAAGGTTTTTCTTCCCCGGACGAAAGATGTTGAATATCATGTAGACCATCACAAAGAGAAATTTTTTATATTATATAAAGATCGTGAGCATCTTAACCGGATGGTTTACGAAGCTCCGCTCAAAGGTTTTTCAGATAAATCTACCTGGAAAGTTATTGTTCCGTACAACGACAGCATTAAAATTGAAAACATGGAGGTTTTTCAGGATTTTCTTGCTATTTCTGTCAGAAAAAATGGACTAACCGAAATCAACGTATTGGGTTTAAGGGACAATTCTCATAAAAACATATCATTTCCAGAGCCTGTTTACACTTCTTATCTTGATGAAACACCTGAATATGCAGCATCCGTCCTGCGTTATGTTTATACCTCATTAAACCGGCCTTCAAGCACCTATGCGTATAATATGGAAACGGGAATAAGCACTCTGTTGAAACAGCAGGAGGTGCCAGGTGGGTTCAATCCAGATGATTATGCAGCAGAAAGGGTTTGGGCAAAGACAGCGGATGGGGTGCAGGTTCCCATGTCGGTAATTTATAAAAAGGGACTTAAAAGGGATGGAAATAATCCTGCTTTGCTCTATTCATACGGTAGCTATGGAGTGAGTTCGGATGCCTACTTTATTTCAAGCTTTTTCAGCCTGATTGACCGTGGATTTGTTTTCGCCATAGCACAGATAAGAGGTGGAAGCGACATGGGCGAGCAATGGTACGAAGATGGTAAATTGCTCAAAAAGAAAAATACATTCAATGACTTTATTGCCTGTGCTGAACAACTGATTGCAGATAAATACACTTCATCTCAAAAACTCTCCATTATGGGTGGCAGTGCCGGTGGTTTGCTGGTAGGGGCTGTTTTAAACATGCGACCCGACTTATTTAATGCTGCCGTTGCACAGGTGCCATTTGTAGATGTGATTACCACTATGATGGATGCTTCTTTACCTTTAACCACTCAGGAATATGAAGAATGGGGAAATCCCAATGAAAAGCCTTTTTATGATTATATGCTTTCCTATTCACCTTACGATAACATTAAGTCTCAGGTTTATCCACACATTCTGGTTACGGCAGGTTTAAATGATTCTCAGGTATTGTATCATGAACCGGCAAAATATGTTGCTAAGTTAAGAGCCACAAAAAAAGGTGACAATATTCTTTTGCTTCGTACCAATATGGAGTCGGGACATGGAGGCGCCACCGGACGATATAGTGCATTGAAAGAAACTGCCTTTGAAATGACATTTCTGTTGAAACAAACCGGGACAGTAAATGTTGAGCCTTAATAATTTGCAGTAATTTAATTTTTTTCGGCATTAAAATGTCGGAAATATGTTTTTTTTAACTATATTTACCTTTTAAATTCAGCAAGCCATGGGAAACACTTTGCTTAAATATATGGTAGATAGTTATGAGCGCCGAAATGTTGCGGAGGAGTCAAAACAAACCGGTTTGCCTTTTATTACCATATCCCGGGAACATGGTTGTCAGGGCAATACACTGGCACATATGATTAATGCGGAACTGCTCAGGCATAGGCAGCAGTGGGACATTCTAAACAAAGAGATATTGCACGAGACAGCACGTGAACTGAACCTTCCTGCGGATCATGTTCAAAAAGTAGCTGCAGGTCTGGACCGGACGGCCATTGATGAAATATTAAATTCATTTTCGGTGAAGTACTATAAAAGCGATCGAAAAGTCAGGCGTACGATCGCCATGGTGGTTGAGACCCGTGCCCAGGCAGGAAAAGTGATTATAGTGGGTAGGGGAGGAGCTGCCCTTACACGAAATATGTCAACCGGCATTCATATTCGTCTTTGGGCTCCCATAACTTATCGTCTTGCCAACATGATGGAACGCAAGGGGTTAAATAGGGAGGAGGCATTTGTTTTGCTTTCAAAAGTTGATTTGAAACGATATAAATTTCAACGCGACTTCGCCAAAGATCATGGGGATATCAATGAATTATTTGATGTCACTTTCGATTGTAGTAAAATCAGTCTGGCTGAAATTACCAAAATGGTCATGACTCTGCTGACGGAGAGAGGGATTGTGTGAGTGTTGAGGGGGGAGGGGTTAGAGGTTGGATGTTAGAAGTTAGAGGTTAGAAGTTGGAAGTTGGAAGGCTCGCGTCCACGGTTCTGGGTTCTGAATGTTATTTCAGACTTTAGTGGTGAGAGGTTAGAGATAGAGGTTAGACGTTGGAAGCTGGAAGGCTCGCGTCCACGGTTCTGGGTTCTGAATGTTATTTCAGACTTTAGTGGTGAGAGGTTAGAAGTTAGAGGTTAGAAGTTGGAAGCTGGAAGGCTCGCGTTTATGGTTCTGGTTCTGAATCCCTCTCCTTGACCCATTTCTCCCCATCCCCTTGTCCTTTTTTTAGCGCACTCTTATTCCTATTTCACCGCTACCACTATCGCCGTAGCTCCCATCATCAGCGGAAAGCCCTCCACTTTTGAGAAGCCTGCATCCAACAATAATTTTGAGATTTCAGGAATGGAATAATAATGATTGGCTGAATAAGCGAGGTAGTTATATGCTTCGCGGTTGCCTGAGATCAGGCCACCCAGCGGAGCCGTGATGAATTTCTGATAGAAATGGTAAAGGCTGCGGATAACCTTATTTTTTGGCTGACTGGTTTCCACAATCACAAAACGACCTCCTGGTTTCAGCACCCGCAATACTTCACTGATGTGCAGGGCTGCATCCGGATTTTCGAAAGTAAGGTTGCGGAAACCGAATGAAATGCCGACGGAATCAAAATAGTTATCTTCAAAAGGCATATTTCCGGCATCGCCCTGAATCAGCTTTACCCTTCCTTCACCAAAAACAGCCACTTTTTCTTTGGCCCTTTCGAGCATGGTATGGCTGAAATCCAGTCCGTAAAGTGCTGTTGATTCCGGTGCATCTTTTGCGATATGCATGGTAAGATCCGCTGTGCCACAGCAAAGGTCGAGCACCCGCTCAGGCTTGTTTTGCAATACTTTAACAGCCGTTTTCCTGCGCCAGCCTTCATCCAGATTAAGGGTAAGGATGCGGTTGAGTATGTCGTATTTCGGTGGGACTTCGGTAAATATTTTTTGAGTCGGTCTTTGACCGGATTCGTCTCTGAACATGGGCGGTTGGTTGGTTTCTTTGTCTGATTTCACAAGAGCAAAGTTAATAAGTTTTGGACATATTGGATGAACCGGATTAGATTAGTTCAATTGACTTTCTTGCAATAGCTTAGCTCTATCAAACCATCACCAACACACATGCAAAGGCTATAAAAATGGCTTCTGCAATAAGATTATTAAGGAATTTTAAAATGTATTGTATTGGTATTTTGTCCTTTACAATGAGCTTTGCTCAAAGCTGTCTATAGTTGTCGCCTTCTGTAAACACCACTTTCAAGATGGACTTTACCTTCTTTAAGCCCATTAAGTAGATTGGTCATTTTTTTCTTTGTAGATGCTCCCATTAATGCAATTAATCCTAATCCGGATGATGGGTGTTTTGACATTTTATCCAATGATTTCTCAAGAATGTGAATGCCGCTCTCTGTTTGGTCGGTATATTTGTCTTTCGCCAGCCCCAGCCCTTCAAGAATAGCGTTCATTTGCGAAGATACTCCAAGAAAACTGATTGTTGATTCATCTGCCCAGGGCATGGGATAATTTACTTCCTTGTTCTCTTTTTTAAATACTTCATAGTAAACAAAGGCTCCTTTATGGCTTAGTACCCGGGCTATTTCACTGTAAAATTTCAGTTTATCACCAATGTTCATCTGTACGTGTTGTGTCCACACCACATCAAATGCATGGTCTTCAAAGGGTAGATTTGTTGCGTCTGCCTGAATAAACTTAGTTTTAAGGTTTAAGCCGACAAGTGCTGACAAACGATTCGCTGTCTCAATATGTTCCGGGGATAGGTCTATTCCGATGACATCACAATCATACTCATCAGCCAGCATTCTGCACGGTCCGCCAATGCCGCAGCCAATATCCAATACTTTCGCACCATGAATATTGGCCATTTCAGCCAATTCTCGTGATACCATGGCTCCTCTTACGTGGAATTCATCCACACCTGAAATGTCCTTTCTGCCAACGTTATTTAAATCGACACCCATTGCTGTGAGTCGATTTATAATATCATTGTATAAATCTGGTTGATAATAGAAATTTACAATCTGTGAGTTCAAAACATTCATGATGCAAATTTAAAATAATCTCACCATTTGTGGCTATGTGCGTTCGGTATGTGTGAAGTTAACAACGTCGTAGCCTCCTGTTTTTAGCTTGCCGCCTGACGTCGGCTATTTTATTGTATAATTCGCTCCTACTGAAAAATTCAGGGAATTTATCAGCATATACTGTTCAAATAAGCCTCTGTCAAAAATACTGAGTAAACCGTTGGTATATCTTAAATTTAAGTCGATAGCAATGTTGTCCCTGATTTTAAACTGAACACCGCCTCCTATCAGTGCTGCAATGTCAAAACGGCTCATGTAAAATGGGTCTGGATCAAATTTATACTTTCGCTGTGGCCCTTTATTCCCATCAAAATCCATTGTGTGGCTTCTGGTCCTGGCTGAAATCATGTAGGATGGAGACAGTCCTAAATCCAAAAACCATTTAATATCCTTTGACGTTTGGAATCTTACATAGCAAGGTAAAGCTATATAATCGAACAAATAAGTATGTTCAAAAGTGCCAATTATTTCCCCCAGTAGGTTGGTGTAGGTAAATTGATCACTATAACCTCTTTGGTCATACATCAATTCAACACCCAAATCTTTATGAGCTGAAATTGGCTTTAACAGACTTATTCCTGCAGAGAAACCAAGTCTATGGCCTGTTTTTGGTGTGAAATTCGAGTATAACAATCCGGAAACCACAGGTCCGCCCTTTATTCCAACAATCAATTCCTGACCAGACACCTGCCCGTAGAGCAAGGGAATCAGTAGAAAAGTAAGTAGTAGCTTTCTCATTTTTTAGCTAATTGGGTAAATATTTAATTTATCAACAGTTTGTTCAGGCTTTGAAGGCTGATTTAATCATATATATCTATTACGAATACAGATATTTACGATAAAATCAATGGATTTATGCTGCCTCAAAAATATGAACATTCAGGTTAATAATCACTAGAGACCGATTGAAACTCTTCTCTATGGCAAGGATTCATCACTTTATCTTTTGAAATTATCTGGTCACTATTGTTTCCAATGGTAAAGACTTAAAATTCTTTTATTGGGACTATAGATTTTTTTCAAACACTACTGCTGCTCTTCCGCTTTCATAGCCTGCGGGCATAAAATACTTTATTTGTGGGTAACTGCTGTATCTTAGTGATTTATGGCTCATGCTGGTATAGGAACTTAGCCAGATTCATGTGCCTTTTTAACCCGGGCCTGCTTTATTATTCACAGGAATGTTATAAATATTTATCAGACCTAAAAAATAAAAGATTATTTTTGTTTAAGATAAACAAACCGGAGGGAAGATTATCATGCTTCTATGTGCATACCGGCAACTAAATATGAAAGGTTTACCAATTTATAGAATTTTGTTAACAAAATAAAGACCAGTAATAGAAATGTGGAGCATCATAAAAAAAAATGCATACAAAGCCATAACCCCTTTAGTACTGTTACTGAATAAAACCGGAATAACCCCCAATGGCATTACTACCATTGGTTTAGGGCTTACGCTAATATCAACCATTGTACTGATTGCCGGTGGCGAAGTGGGCAATCGGGGCGATTTCAGGTATGTGTTCTGGTTCGGAGCCATTACGCTTTTTGCCGGGATGTTCGATATGCTGGACGGACAACTGGCCAGGCTGACGAACAAAATGACTAAATTTGGCGCACTTTACGATTCGGTGCTTGACCGCTACAGCGAGATGTTCATGTTTCTGGGCATTTGTTACTACCTGGTGGCGCACCATTACTTCCTGAGCTCACTGTTTGCATTTATCGCCATGATAGGTTCCATTATGGTGAGTTATGTGCGGGCAAGGGCCGAGGCTCTGGGTGTGGAATGTACGGTAGGCATCATGCAGCGGCCCGAAAGGGTATTGACTATTGGCATCGCCGCTTTGCTGGCAGGAGTGGTTTCGTATGTGTTTGGAGATTTTAAATACTCTGTTTCCTGGCTACCCTTTCCTTTGTTCGAGAATATTTCCGTATTCACCATACCGATATTTATCCTTGCCATTTTGACCAATTTCACTGCTTTTCAACGAATATATCATTGCAACAATAAAATGTAATCCAAATTCAATAACCCATGAATCACAAAAAGAACATTCAGGCTGCCACGGGAAAACTTGGCATTCTTATTCCCGGCCTCGGGGCTGTTTCAACCACTTTTATAGCCGGAAGCCTTGCGGCCCGGAAAGGCGCAGGCAAACCCATTGGTTCCATCACCCAGATGGGCAGGATAAGGCTTGGTAAAAGAACTGAAAACAGGAATCCGGCAATCAAGGAGTTTGTGCCACTGGCATCGTTGGACGACCTGGTTTTTGGTGGTTGGGACATTACGCCCGACAATGCATTTGAGGCCGCCATGAATGCTGGGGTGCTGGACAAGGAGTTGTTGATAGACCTGAAAGGGGAGATGGAATCCATAAAACCCATGACAGCCGTTTTTGACCATAAATATGTGAAAAACCTTGACGGGGAACACATCAAGCGCGAAAAAACCAAAATGGATTCTGCCAAAGCTTTGATGGCCGATATTGAAAAATTTAAAGCTGAAAATGGCTGCAGCCGGCTGGTAATGATTTGGTGCGCTTCTACCGAGATTTTTGTGGAACAGCAGGAAATCCACCAGAGTATAGATCAGTTTGAAAGGGCACTTGAAAGCAATCATCCGGGCATAGCACCAAGCATGATTTACGCGTATGCAGCCATAAAAAGTGGGGTGCCTTTTGTTAATGGTGCACCCAACCTCACCTGCGATGTCCCCGCTATTGTTAATCTTGCCAATGAATTAAATGTGCCCATAGCCGGCAAAGATTTTAAAACCGGTCAAACCCTGATGAAAACCATATTGGGCCCCGGATTAAAAACCCGTTTGATTGGCATTGATGGCTGGTTTTCGACCAATATCCTGGGAAACAGAGACGGCAAAGTACTGGATGATGCCGATTCTTTTAAAACCAAAGAGGTATCCAAACTAAGTGTGCTCGAAAGTATCTTAGAACCTGATACTTATCCGGAATTATACAAAGATATGTACCACAAGGTGAGGATCAATTACTATCCACCCAAAGGAGATGACAAGGAGAGCTGGGACAACATCGATATCTTTGGCTGGCTGGGTTACAAAATGCAAATCAAAGTGAACTTTTTGTGCAAAGATTCCATTCTGGCCGCCCCGGTAGTGCTGGATCTGGCCTTGTTTATGGATCTGGCCCAACGTGTACAAATGAAAGGCATTCAGGAATGGCTCTCTTTTTATTTTAAATCGCCTCAAACTTTGGAAGGCTTACAACCCATACACGATATTTTCCTTCAAAAAATAAAACTCGAAAACACCCTGCGTTATCTGATGGGTGAAACGCTGATCAATCATTTGGGACTGGATTATTATCAGGACCAGGAATGAAGTTACACAAATTGATTGCAACAGCTTTCGGGTCGGGATATTCACCTTTGGCTCCCGGAACAGCAGGGTCAATAGTTGGAATAGGGATGTTTTTTCTGGTAAACTACCTCCTCACTTATTGGGGTTTTGCTCAGATGGCTATACTCTTATTTGACGTGGTACTGATTTCCATGGCGTTTTTTTGGGGAACCTGTTCCATAAAAAAAGTACATACCATCTGGGAGAACGATGCACCAAAAATAGTGATTGATGAAGTGGTCGGGGTATGGATTGCTGCTCTTGCCCTTCCCCTGCGATGGGAGTATTATCTTGCTGCACTGTTGCTGTTCAGGTTTTTTGATATCGTAAAACCGCTTTTCATCAAACGAATTGATGCCATAGATGGGCACTGGAGTGTGATGCTTGATGATGTAGTGGCCGGTGTTTATTCCGTTATTGTATTGCACTGCATTCTCTTATTTATTTCTTTTTAAGGTAATCAATGGGCCCCGCTATGCCATCCAATCTCACATCATTCATACGCTACAATATTGTTGCAGGCCTGGCAACAGCCACTGATTTTCTGGTATTGGTTCTGCTCACCGAAGTATTTCAGCTGTGGTACATGTTCTCAGGAATAATGGGTGCCCTGAGCGGTGGAATAGTCTCCTTCATTATTGAAAGAAATTGGGCATTTCGCAAGCGGTCTGGCAATATCTATTTGCAGTCATTGAAATATTCAGCCGTATGGGTTACGAGTATTTTGTTAAATATAACGGGACTTTTTCTCCTGGTTGAGTATTTCCATATCCACTATATTTTATCAAAAGTGATTGTTGCGGTGGTTGTCGGAATGGGATTCAACTTTTTGACCCACAGGTATTTTATTTTTAAATAAAGAAAATTCAACAAGTATAAATAATGGCTTCGAACATGAGGATATATATTGAGCTTTATGGCTTTCTCCAACAACACAAATTCTGATGCAAACCAACCATTGAGTGGTTCCGGAGTGGATAGGAGGGAGAATCCCACTTTTACCCGATTTACCCGGAAAAACCTTTGGGTAAATCTGGCATTGGTGCTGGCTTATCTGTCGTGGGCAATGGTGATGGGACCTATCCGTGACGACCAGTTTTTTTTAACAGGTTTTTACCTTTTACTTTTTTATGGAAATGAAAAAACCCGGAAGTTTATTATCGGTTTCTCCATTTTTATTGTCTATTGGATTATTTATGATTCTATGCGCATACTGCCCAACTATGAGGTTTCGCCGGTACGCATTCAGGAACCCTATTTGTTGGAAAAAAATCTGTTTGGCATTTCAATAAACGACCTGGTATACACGCCCAACGAGTATTTTGACCTGATTCAAACCCGTTTTCTGGATATTGTTTCCGGTTTGTTTTACCTCAACTGGGTGCCGGTTCCTTTGGCTTTCGGGGTATATCTGTATTACAAAAACAAGCAGTTGTTTACGCAGTACTCCCTGGTTTTCTTGTTTACCAACCTGCTGGGTTTCGTAATTTACTACATTTATCCGGCTGCACCGCCCTGGTATATCGATTTGTATGGTTTTGATTTGCACCTGGGCGTTCAGGGAGATAGCGCAGCACTGGCCCGCTTTGATGAATTAACCGGAATGCCCGTTTTTGCCAGCCTGTACAACAAAAATGCGAATGTGCTCGCCGCTATCCCCTCCCTTCACGCGGCTTACCCGGTAATTGTGATCTATTATGGTATACGGAATAAACTGGGTTGGGTAAATGCCTTGTTTGTACTATTTATGCTGGGCATTTGGTTCTCGGCTGTTTACTCCGGGCACCATTATATTATTGATGTGCTGCTGGGAGCAATAGTGGCTGTGATAACAATAGGGCTTTTCAATTTGTTGATGCGCTGTAAATGGGCAGGGAGATGGATGGAGTGGTTTGTGAAGATGATTTAAAATGCGTATCGAAATGCAAATATACCATCTGGTGGCTAAAAATGAGATCATTGGATGGGCTTAATTCAATAGCTATTACTCACGCAAAAGGTGCTCGACTTCCTGGCGGAGCCGGGTTAAGTGATTGACAACAATACTCCAGATAAGCGTATCTGATACTTTATCATATCCGTGAATTATCAGGTTTCGGGTACCGACAATGTTTCTGGCAGATTCAATATTAAATAAGGGATCGTTTTTTAAAATCCGGTTTACTGCTTCTCCAATGATTTCTATGTTTCGCTCAACAGCTCTTTAGGTTTTGATATCATGAATAAATTCTTCGAAAATCCTTGGCTTGTTTTCATAATAACTCTCAATCTCGGTAATGGATTGTAGGATATCATAAAGCCAGGTTTTTATTTCATTTTCCATAAATTACTTGTTTTGAGGCATCAATAGATTTTCTGAGAAAAGGGTTTTTGATTGCTTTATCTTCAAGCAAATCAACCTCTCTTTCCAGAATTTCTTCCAAACCAATTTTGAAATTGAAATAATTATCCGCATAATTTACCACATCTATACCGCTAAAATCAACTCCCATATCTATATCACTGCTGCTATTGAACTTGCCGGTTAAAATAGACCCAAATACATATAAATAATCAACGTAATGCCTGATGCATAGGCTGCGAATCTTCTCTATATTGTTTTCTAATAATGCTCATAATGCAAAGGTACATTCTTTTTTAATTTGATAGCCAGGTTATTTAAACCATTGGTGTTGTGAATGATGGGAATACATTTCCTCACAAAGCCCCAAACTTCAAAATACTTCCTTGCCCTTTGCCACCTTCGTTGGATATAAACAGGGTGCCGTCGGGTGAAAAGCAAATGCCTTCGGGTTGATTGAAAAGACCGGGGTTTAGTCTTTGAATATGTATAATCTCTGCCTGGCGGTTAAGCACCAGTAAAAGTTTGGCCGTGTGCGAAATGATGTACAGGTGGTTGGTTAGGGGATGTATGGCTATGCCGGAAGGTTCGAAAAATAGTGCATCGCTTATCAATCCGGTTTTTTTTGTGGCCTTGATGTAAAATTCACGGATGGTGCCATTTGAGCGAAACGCTTCGATTACCGAAAGGTCTATAAGATATTTAGGCGTGGTGTCGAGTTTGAGCTTATCCAGCCCAAAGCTGTAAATGGCCTTAAAGCCCTCGTATTTCTCTCCATTTTTCAATCCGGGTTTGCCTTTGCATGCAATGAGCAGGGAATTGGCCTCCCTGTCATACACCAGCCCCTCCACGTTATTGGCAGCGGAGAGTAGTGTGGTGTATTTGGTAACCACCGGGCGGGCCTGCCAGAATTGCTCCACACGGAACAAATCGCCATTGCTTTTAACTGCCCAGGCCGTAGAGCCGACCATCGTAACACCCTCGTAATCGCCCTTTTCGCCAAAAGTATAAACATTCAGGAGATTGCCCGATGAGCTGCTGAGCAGATAAATTTTTGCATCTTCATCCTGTATGGCTGCCAGTGTGGAGTCGTTTACATACGCAAGCCCGGAAATTTCCCTGAGTTCAGCCGGCAAGTGCCAGACAGCCTCCGCTTGCTCTAATTGATAGGGGAAAGTGAAGGATTTAAGTTCCATTTCCTTAGACTTGTCCCCCTCGTGGCGAGGGAAGTTACAGCCACTGCATAAAAAAAGCGCGATTATTCCCAATTTAATATAAAGGTTCATGATGTTCAGTCGTTTTGTTGTAAAACCAATTTGTTCACTGCCAGATTTTTATGCCCTTCGTTTTCTGCTACGCGCCATCCTCTCCGGTTTAAAATTTTCTTCAGTTGCCTGTTCACCATTCCGTGGGCCACCACCACGGTGCGTTGGTTTCGTCCGGCAAAGTCGATAAGCTCATCTGCCACTATTTTCAACTCCTGCATCTCTTCTTTCAAAGTGGGCATCTGCCGGTTGTTCAGGCCCATCATCCAGGTGACGCGGGATATGCCCAGCCAGACTGCAGTTGGCATTACCAATACCGGAATGCGCACCACCGGATAATCCAGTTCTTTCAACCGGGGCTCAACACGGTAATGTACGCGGCTGCCAAATAGTTGTGTAGCCGTTTGCCTGGCACGCGCTTGTGGGCTCACAAAAACCGTGTCAATGTCATTGCTGTGGTCAATTTTAGCCAAAACTTCATCCGCATCAAAGTCCACTATGGGTGTTTGATTATACGTTTGCTTATGCGCGATGGCCGTTTTATAACTTATCCAGCCGGGGGTGTCCAGTTCAACCTGTGCATGGCGGATAAGGTATATTTCGCTTTGGGCATAAAGCCCCCCTGCACTATGCACCGACATAAGCACCCAAAGTGTGATAAAGTTTATCCATTGCATCAAAATTGATATTTTAGTGTGATGTATAGCAGGTCATCCTCATTGCTGCGCGCGTAAGAAACATTCAGCAGGGCCATATCAAAGGGCGAAAGCCACAATCCCAGGCCATAGCCCTGATGCCAGCGCGAGGAGTTTTCACCATCAAGCCACACCCGGCCTACATCGTGAAAGAGGGTTAATCCGGTGCTGCCGTTCAGCATATAGGTTTTAAACTGCTTTAAGCGGATGCGTATTTCGGTGTTTTGATAGAGCGATGCATCGCCGTAAAACCGGGTTTGCCTGAAGCCTCGAAGGTTGCTCTTTTGCCCCAGTTTGGCTGCTTCGTGAAACACGTAATCCCCGAAAACTTTCTCGCCGCCCACCCTGAATGCATATACCACACGCGGGCGTTGTGCAAAGCTCAAATAAGTGATAAAATCTGCCGAGGCTTTTGAAAAGTCTTCAGCAACATCATTTAATCCGGTGAATTGAGAGAACCCGGCGTCCAGTTTCATGCCCCGGGTGGGGAAAGTATGGCTGCCCACAAATTCTTCTTCAATCTTTAGCTCCCGGTTGTTGAGGGTGTTTATCCGGTACATAAAGGATAGGCCCACGTATTCATGCGTTTTCAGGTCTTCACCAATCAGCCCGTTGCCGGGGATGTCCGTAATAAACCTGTCGGCTGTTTCCTCCACATCGGTGTTCTTGTAAAACAGTCCTATTCCTATTTTATGGGCTTCGCCCTTAAAGATTTGTTTGTTGAACTCTGTCGTGACGAAATATTGGGTCATGCGCACCAAATGGTATTCAATCTGGGAGCCGTCTGATGGCCATGTACTTTCGTTGCCCATGCCAAAATAGTTGCTGACATATCGGGGTGCTTTTATATCGGCCAGTACATTGATTTCAAGCCTTTTTAGTGGATAAAAAAAGTCTCCGGAAAGGTGAAAATTGGCAGAATTGGTCAAAAAGGCATAATTCCCCAATATTTTGTATTGCTGCCGGCTGTATCGTGAATATTTATTGATGATAGGGCCGCCGCCCAAAAACACGCCATCATCGCGGTTGTAGCCGGTAAATACACCGGGCAAAATTACATCCATCATATAAGCCTCCGGGTTGTATTCCAGAGCTTCGGGGTTATACCTGCTTCTTAAACGTGGCTTAAGCGAAGGCGACAGGGTGGTTCCCTTTTCATCATAAATGGTGATGAAGCGTGGTGTGCGATGGCCTTCATAATCCATTTCATTTTTGTCCTGGCCGCCAATCAGCGTCACGCTTATTTTGCTTTTGTGCTGACCGCTTAGGGCAAAATGGTCGTTGCCTTCCAAACCATAAATTCTTATTTTACGGGTTTCGGAAGCATAAAAAGTACGGTTGTACAGGGTGTCGGTACTGTTTTCTCCCTTTATGCCGGCAGTTTGAATGACCTGTAAGGAAGTGTCGTTGGGAACAATTATCCGGAAATGGTCACTTTGAAGGGTTCCGGTAATGTCCACTTCCTTCGCGAGGTTTAGATACAACTGACGCGCCATGGGCTGCAGGTTTGCAAGCCGGGCTTTTAAAATGTCAGCCGTTTGATTAGCGCACAGTGGCTGGACTTCTTTGGGGAAGGCCTGTATTGCCGAATCAATTTTTGCTGTATCCAACTGCACCTGCAGGGAGTCAATCTCTCTAAGCCAGTCGCTCCAGGTGGACTGTGTTAAAAAGAAGCGGTCAAAATAGCGTGCATTGTAGGCCAGTCCGGGCACATTTTCGGTAAATTCATCAAAGCCCTGTATTTTTGGCAGCAGCCATTTTCGGGCTGCAAGCCAGGGAATAGCGCCCTGGTTCACGAAAAATGCCTGGTCGCGGTCGCGGGGAATGGGTTTGTAAATGGTTTTGTCATCTTCTTCAAAGGCAGCCCAGCGCCACTGATCAGCGTGCCTGTCCCAGTCATTTATCCAGATATCGAACAACCGGGCCCTGAGGATGGCATCTGAATCAATCAAATGGTCTTTTTTCCCCAGGGAGGCCTTCACTACCTTACTGGTGGAGATTATATTTGTGGAGCGGCCAAAGCTGGCCACGTCTTTGCGTTTACCATCCGGACGTTCCTCAAACAAAAAGAGTTGATTGGCCACATCGGGGCGGTAAATACCGAACAGTGGGTCATCGGGCACATAAAAAATTTCGGGATTGGTGTGAAAAACGCCGGCATAATGCGCCAGGCGGGCGACTACCGGTGCGGCATAGGGGTTGGAAGCGGATATCTGGTCTTGCACCAAATCAACGGCAAAGGTACTCCTCATGCTTGCCGGCAATGCCCCTTCGGCATATTTTTCTAAAGAGCGCAGCACGTATTCCCGGCCGTTTTTGTCCTCCAGCCGCAATGATTTGGTTTGCTGACCACCACCCCGCTTTACCACGGAAAGGCCATCCATTTTGGTGGAAATGTCAAAAACCGGTGCTTTAATTTCCGTGGACCACACCTCCCGGTAGTTTTTCCCTAACCAAAAGAAACGTGATGAAGGGATATTGTATTGACTGCTGGCTTTTGCCACGATACTGTCGGACAATTGCCGGCTGCTAATATCCTCATCCATCCTATTGAGGTCCCTGGTATAGAGTTGCTTATGAAAAAGCAGGCTGTCGGCCCTATAAAACTCCAGGGTTGCCTCTCCCGCGTTGGAAAAGTTCAGTCGGGCGAATCCTTTTTGTGTAGTGCCAAAAGCTTCCGGGCCGGGATTAACGTAGTCCTGATGCACCATAGAGCCACTAATGATGTGATGCACACCCTCATCCTCAAAATACTGCAAATTTCCATCTCCCGACGAAAGATAGATTACGTTCGGGTACAATTGTAACATGTCGAGCATTGCATCCCGAAAGGCTTTAAATTCAGGATGATTATGGTCTGTGCGCAGTCCCAGGGCTTTGCGGTAAAGGGTGTAAGGTGCCTTCAATACCGACTGTTTCCATGAGAAATGCCCGCCACTGTTTCCATAACCTTCCAGCGACTGATGTCCTGCAATCACCACATGTTTTGTGGGATAGTGGCGCCTAATGGCATCCTGAATCAATATCAGCACATCGGCATCGGATTCAATGTCGCATTTTCGGTAGCGGCGGTCGTGTTTATACACCCACCAGTAGGTGTCGAGCAAAATAACCACCAGGTGGTCGTTAAGCACCACCTCTTCAGGGCCGGGGCAGGCCGGCTCCGGCAAAAAAACTTCGCCACGATATTGTTCTTTGAGGGCATCTTCCACCTTTTTTATGACCTCTTTTCCGTGAAGCCTGCCATTGTCCCATTCGCTGCGACCGGGAGCCAAAAGCAGGGGGAGGTCGAAACCATCGTAAAGCGTTGCCGGGAATCGGTTTTCTCGTGCATCATACAGGTTTCCCGTGAAAAGAAAGGCAGAGGCAGTATTTTCCCGTGCCAACTGTCTCCATTTTCTCAGCAGCAGTGTATCCACGGTTCCGCCGGCAAGGTTCCCGCTTGTTAGCAAGGTAAAGTCCTGATGCTGGGCATAGGCTGTTTCATTCGCCATTATGGCAAAACAGAATAAAAGTGAAACAAGGATTCTTGATACGGGTCGGGCCATGATTAAAGGGATAGTTTTAAATCTTCGGCATTTTCCATGATGGGCAACTGCACCCCTGCTTTGTAGCGATTTCGCTGCAATTTTTTTAAAATGCTGTCCAGCACATCCACGGTTTTTTCGATATACTCGCCTTTGTTGAGCATTACGCATTCGGCGCGCTGTGCCATGGCGGCATCGGTAATTTCGGAGCGGGTGGGCACACCGGTTTTGGCCATGCGTTCCAGCACCTGGGTGGCCCACACGGCGGGGACATGGGCTGCTTCGCCTACGCGCATAATTTCTTCCTGAATGCAGGCAAAATCCTTCCATCCGGTTTCAACCGCCAGGTCGCCACGGGCTATCATTATCCCCACCGGAAATATCTGCATGGCATGCAACAAAATTCTGGGCAGATTGGCAAATCCTTTGCGCGTCTCTATTTTCAGGATGAGCCCCGGCTTATTTTCTTTGGTTTCAATTTCCCTGAGATACGTTTCCACATCGGAGGGGTGATTCACAAACGACAGATTGACCACATCGGCCCATTGAGCCACAAAATTGAGGTCTTCTCTGTCCTTTTCGGTCAATCCACTTACTTTCAAATCACTTTCCGGGAAATTAATGCCTTTCCCGGCCCTTAGTTTACTGCCTGAATTTTTGGCATGTATAATCTTTATCCTGAACTGATTTGTCTCTTTTGTTTCAATGATGCCTTCAATTTTGCCATCATCAAAAAACACCGTTTCTCCTGGTAGGACATCATCAAAGACCTCTGGCAGGGTGCAGGAAATATGTGCTTGTGCCACAAGGTTCCCATGCGCATCATATTGAGCCGGTTCACCGGGCCGGGGGTCTTTATGCAAGATAAGGATGTCGTTTTTATGCAGAAGTATAAATTGTTCTAGTGGTAATAAGGTACCTACAAAGTCAACTTCTTTTCCGGACTGCTTTACTTTGTTGATTGTTAATCGGGTTCCGGTTTTCAAATAGGCAGAATCATAGCATAACCCCCACTTTCCATTGCCCTGCTTCCGCTCGATGATAATTTGGTTTTTCTTTCCGCGTGCATCGGTAAACCGGATGATGTTACCCCGCTTTATCTTTTTTACCAGGGATTCTTCCACCGGGATAATGGCATCTGCGCTATTATCCGGCGGAAGTACCGTGGGTGGGGCAATCCAAACCCTGGCCGGTTTTATTACATTTCCCGAGAGGTCACGCTCGGGTTTAAAGCGCAATATTTCGGGGCCGGGCTGCATGGCACCGGTGCGTATCTTGGGCCCCGCAAGGTCCATCATCACTTTACAGCGCTTTTTGGAAGCCTGGTTCGACTGCTTAATATGCTCTATCATTTGGGCCCATACTTCGGGACTATCGTGAGCACAATTGATTCTTGCACTGTTCATTCCCTTGCGTATCAGGCGGTTAATCAATCCGTAATCTTCCGCAGCCGAGGTGGGCAGCGTGACCATAATGCGTGTCCACCGGTTTTTCGATTGATATCCAAAGAGCTTTCGGGTGTTCATTCTAAGTAGTTTTTCGCTTTTCTTTACGGATAGGGTGGCAGCCGGTTGCACAGCATCGGGTATCCCACGCAGGTGGTTTACAATGTTCTGAATAGACCACAGACTGCTTAATACATGTGCTTCGGCCGAATCCAGGGCCGGAAGTCCCAAATATCTCAAGCGGGTTTGCAACTTTTCGAGGTCAAAACTGCGAAGTGCCAGGTAATGAACCAGATTGAGAGCGCTTTCACGATAGAGCGGGTGCACCTGTTCAATTAATTCCCGGTGATTCTCTTCCATTTCATAGGCTTTGGCGATGATTTCAGCTATCTGATTGCTTATGCGCAGTAGCTTGTCTTGTGTATTCATAATATTTATTTTTTTGCTTATACTTTTTATCTTTATTTCTGGCAAAGCATTGGAATTCAGCGGTAAATGATTTTTTAAACCGGCAGAAACACCAGCAGAAAGGCGATTACTGAAACCACTATCCCTACCATAAATATATTGTAGGCCCAGCGCAGCAGCTTGTACTTTTTGGCCAATACTTTCCCAAGATAGTACTGGTCTTTAATCATGGCGGCATACAGGTATTTGTCATCGTTAATCATTTCGCGAATGGCCCATTCATATTCCGGTAAGGGCATGTTGTAGAAATTCCCGAAAAACAGCAGATTGACCTTCTTTTTTTCTATGTCGGCCCTGGTAAACTTTCCGGTGGTGATGTTTGGACGGGTTGACAGTATGGCCAATACTATGGTTGACAAACTAAATATCAGGAAAATTATGGTGGGAAGAATGATGGCCGGATCCTGTTTGAACCGGCTCACCAGCGCTGCCAGACCCAGTGAAATGATGATACCGTTAAGCGAAATCAGTATATTGGATTTGTTATCGGCAATAGAACTGAGGTTTATCTGTGTGCGCGCAGTAAGCCTGAGCATGGAGTCTGCCCCGCGGGAATAGGTATTTCTTTTGCCGGATGACTTTTTGTCTTTCTTCTTCTTTTCACCACGTTTTTTCACAGATGCTTTCAGGATCTCGAGATTTTTCTCTTTAATACCTGTCAGTTCGCGGCGACCATAGTCCGTGTAAAACATATGGTCATGAAACATCTGTACCGATTCCTCTTCAAATTCCCCCTTTTTGATGATTCTTACACCCGCATCATTCCATTCCCGGCGTATCAGTTCAGCATATTCAAAATAATTTTCCTTGCCCAGATGCATGAAATCAGCATCGCGCAAAGCTTTCTCGATTTTACTGACCGGCTTTTGGGTATAAATGGTCGCCTTAATGCAGTTGGCAATCACTTCAATGATAGCCTCATCCACCTTTTTCTTTTTCAAAAAACCGGTCGCAATGGCTATGCTCTCCTGCTCGTGCCCGCTGTATGTTTTGACATACCCGGTATCGTGAAACCAGGCTGCGGTTAACAGTATGTTGGTTTCATCGGGAGTGAAATTTTCATGTTTGGCGATACGCTTCGCGTTCTCCACCACTTCGCGGGTGTGGTCAAGATTGTGATATCCCAGGTAGGGGGGCGTGTTTTCACGCAGCAGTTTGCTGACAAACGCTTCACTTTCCATCAGCAGGGTTGAATCGATTTTCATATTGCTTCGTTTTTGAATTCGGGGTTAATATCGTTTTCGCTTTCACGGAACTTGTAGATGGTAATTTGGTTGTTGCTTCCTTTCAGCAGCGCATTTTCGGCAAAAGCAAAGTCTTTTTTAGCATCATCCTTTAGCTTGTCATACACCTCCTGCGAAATAAGCAATTGCGACAGGTGCTTTTTATTGAGTTGCTCTATGCGTGATGCGATAATCACCACGCTGCCGGTAATGGAATATTGCTTGCGCAATGAGGAGCCAATGTTTCCGGTAACGGCTTCGCCATAATGAATGCCAATACCTACCCGTGTTTCTGGTAGATTGCCGGCGGCCAGTTCGTTTTTCAGTTCGGTAATTATTTCGGTGGCAGCCAACACCGCATGTTCCGAAATATTTCCTGTGGAGACCGGTGCCCCGAAGGTGGCCATAAAACCATCACCCACAAACTGGTTTATCACCCCATGATGCGCTTCAATGATCCGTATCATAAATCTGAAAAGGTCGTTGAGGTAGGATACCACTTCTTCGGGCTGGTGGCGTTCCACAAAAGGGGTGAAGTTTCGGATGTCGAGAAACATCACACAAACATTTTTCTTTATTCCGGTAAGTTCGTCTCTTTTCTCCAATATGCTGTTGGCTATCTGTTGAGATATTTGCTGTCCAAACAAGTCGATGACCTCATTTTTTTCATTCACCACCCTAAATGAAGAGTGTAGTTTCTTCTTAATCAAATCGGCCACAAAGCCGGCGGCAATACCCGTGATAAGCATGATAAGCCCCTGCCCCAGATATTGCATGCCTGTTAAGTTCAGGGCCGCTTCCCGCGGTATGTCTCCACTAGCACTTACCGTCGAATAGTAAATAGAAATCGCAACAAATTCAATGGCGGCAAGCATGCCGGTGAACACCGAAAGTTTAAAGCTGAGCCGCAGTGTGGAAAGTACGATGAATATAAAATAGGTAAGGGTAGCCGGGGTTTGCAAAATGGTGGTCTGTTTGGTGTATTCCACCACGAAGATTAACAACAGGCTGAGCAGGGTAATCTCTGAAAATGCATTGAAATAACTGAAAACCCGGGGATTCAAAAAGAACAAACGGCTGTTTCTGCCAATCAGAAAATGAACCAGCACTTCGTAAGCAATCAATAGGGCTGTAAACATAAGGATGGCATATATGGCGATGTAGCTATGAAAAAGCTGCAGGTAAGCCTCTTTGTAAAACGAGTAAATAATAATTAAAAGTGCAGCCTCAAGGCCCAGCAGACCTATAAGTATAAGGGAACGCCTGCGCTCGCTTCTGAACATTTCTACACTGAATTGTTCTGCCAGTTGATTGTTTGGGCCCTGCATAGCACAAGTATTTATTGGATTTAAAGTTGCAAAGTTAGTGAATGTTCACACTAAATACAAACGTTTTAACAATTATTTTGTTCGATTGGTCATTTTCTCCTCCGGAAAGAATCCTGTTGAATGATTTATAGTGCTGGTGACAACATTGGACTCCTCACTCCTCCAAAAGAATGCACAACTTTCGGAATGACAGATAAATGCAGGTTTGCAGGGCAGGTAGGGAGGCAGAGCGGTGGAGTCGCTCTGCCTCCCTACCTGCCCCCTGAACAATACTAAATTGTCGTTCCAAAACAAAGTGAGGAATCTTTAGGTTATTAAACGCTCCTTTCACCCGAAGAGACCTGTGATTCTTTATATTTATAAATAATTATTTATTTAATTTTAATTACATAATAATCAAAGTATTACGCAGAGTTATCATTGGTAACAAAGCGATAAATCGTATAAATTTTCGCGGCCACTTTAATAAGAAATCATAATAATATAAAATAAACTTGACAAGTGAGCGAACATTTACTAACTTTGCTGCGTTTTATATTTCATTCCCTGGAATCAGCTTGTATTGATGTGCAGGTTTTAAATCACTAAACAGAAAAAGCTATGGCCAACCCTAATGAAGATATTATAAAAGCAGCAGGGCGCATCATGGTTCATTCCGGTATTGCCGGTTTAACCCTGGATACACTTATGCAGCAACCGGAAATCTCCCGGAAGAGACTTCCAAAGGAGATGAAAAGTGAAAGTGAGCTTTTTGAACTGTTGCTCCTGGATTTTGAACGGGAATTAAAGGCATTGGTTTCAGAGATAGCAATGAAAAAAGACCACCCGGATAAAGAGATTGATTTACTTTTTAAAGGTTTATACGAGCTGTTTAAAAAGAATCAATGGTACCTCGACCTGGTTTTTGACCCGGCCTTAAAGGCACGATGCACAAAGGCTGAGGACATTATTTTCAGGGTAAAAAGGATAGCAAAGAGTTATCTGACACGATTGATACAAAGGGGCAAAAGAGAAGAGGTGTTTGCAACGACCGAAAGTACCCATGTACTGGTAAATGAAATTCTGGAGAGTTTCCGGGCATTGATGAATGACTGGCAACTGACCGAAAAAATGATAAAGGATATTAAGTATGCACAGGCAGCAAAAGACTGAGCGGTTGCCGGCAAAAAGTTTCCTCTGAAAAACCCAAATACATCATAAAGTTATGTGGAGCACCCTAAAAACAAACGCGTACACATCCATAACACCCATAGTGCGTATGCTGAACAAAACCGGTATCACCCCCAATGGAATTACTACCATTGGGTTAGGGATTACGCTGGGTTCAACCATTGTGCTGATTGCCGGTGGTGAAGTGGGCAACCGGGGCGATTTCAGATACGTATTCTGGTTTGGGGCCATCACGCTTTTTGCCGGGATGTTCGATATGCTCGACGGACAACTGGCCAGGCTCACCAATACATCAACAAAATTTGGTGCATTATACGATTCCGTTCTGGATAGATACAGTGAAATGTTCATGTTTCTGGGCATCTGCTACTACCTGGTGGCACACCATTACTTCCTGAGTTCGCTGTTTGCATTTATCGCCATGATAGGCTCTATTATGGTGAGCTATGTGCGGGCCAGGGCCGAGGCGTTGGATGTGGAATGCACCGTAGGCATTATGCAACGGCCCGAACGGGTGTTAACCATTGGCATAGCCGCTTTACTTGCCGGAATTGTTTCCTTTATGTTTGGCGATTTTAAATTCACGGTCTCCTGGCTGCCATTTCCCTTGTTCGAAAATATATCTGTTTTTATCATCCCGATATTTATCCTTGCCATTTTGACCAATTTCACTGCTTTTCAACGAATAAATCACTGCAACAATAAAATGTAACTCAAAAACAAAAACCCATGAATCACAAAAAAAGTATTCAGGCTGCCACGGGTAAACTTGGCATTCTTATTCCCGGTATCGGAGCTGTTTCAACCACCTTTATAGCCGGGACACTTGCCGCCCGGAAAGGCGCAGGTCAACCTATTGGTTCCATCACCCAGATGGGCAAAATCAGGTTGGGCAAACGTACTGAAAACCGCAACCCGGCCATAAATGATTTTGTCCCCCTTGCCTCCTTAAACGACCTGGTTTTTGGCGGATGGGACATAACACCCGACAATGCATATGAAGCGGCCATGAATGCCGGCGTGCTGGACAAGGAGTTGTTGATGGACCTGAAAGGGGAGCTGGAGTCCATACAACCCATGACAGCCGTTTTTGACCATAAATATGTGAAAAACCTTGATGGGGAACACATCAAACACGAAAAAACAAAAATGGATGCCGCCAAAGCTTTGATGGCCGATATCGAAAAATTTAAAGTGGAGAATGGTTGCACCCGCCTGGTGATGGTGTGGTGCGCTTCCACCGAGATTTATGTGGAGCAGCAGGAGATTCACCATGACCTGCTTCAGTTTGAAAAAGCGCTCGAAAACAACCACCCCGCCATCGCGCCAAGCATGATTTATGCTTACGCAGCCATCAAAAGCGGGGTGCCTTTTGTTAACGGAGCGCCTAACCTCACCTGCGATGTTCCCGCTATTGTTGACCTGGCCAATGAATTGAAGGTGCCCATTGCCGGTAAAGATTTTAAAACCGGCCAAACTCTGATGAAAACCATACTGGGCCCCGGATTAAAAACCCGTTTAATTGGCATTGATGGCTGGTTTTCCACCAATATTCTGGGCAACCGGGATGGCAAAGTACTGGATGATGCCGATTCCTTTAAAACCAAAGAGGTATCCAAACTAAGTGTGCTCGAAAGTATTCTGGAGGCTGACCTTTATCCGGAACTCTATAAAGATATGTACCACAAAGTGAGGATAAATTACTATCCACCCAAAGGGGACGACAAGGAGAGCTGGGACAACATCGATATTTTTGGCTGGCTGGGGTATAAAATGCAAATCAAGGTAAATTTTTTGTGTAAGGATTCCATCCTGGCCGCCCCGGTAGTGCTGGACCTGGCGTTGTTTATGGACCTGGCCCATCGCGCCCAAATGAAGGGCATTCAGGAATGGCTTTCATTCTATTTTAAGTCGCCCCAAACCATGCAGGGACTACCACCCATTCACGATATATTTCTACAAAAAATAAAACTCGAAAACACCCTGAGATACCTGATGGGCGAAAACCTGATCCACCATCTGGGCCTCGATTATTACGAAGAAGAGCAATGAAATGGCATAAACACATAGCTGCGGTCCTGGGTACAGGATATTCGCCTTTTGCTCCCGGAACAGCAGGGTCAACAGTAGGTATTGGAATGCTTTTCCTTACAAACTGGCTCTTTAATGATTTGGGTTTTGAGCAACCTGCTGTTCCTTTTTTCAACCTTTTTTAAACTTAATCAATGGAAACCACAATGTCCTCCAATTTCACTTCATTCATACGTTACAACATTGTTGCAGGTCTGGCTACAGCAACCGATTTTTTAGTGTTGGTTCTGCTCACCGAAGTATTTCAGTTGTGGTACATGTTTTCTGCTGTAACGGGGGCGGTGAGCGGGGGGGTGGTTTCCTTTATTTTTGAAAGAAACTGGGCATTTCACAAGCGGCATGGCAACATCTATAAACAAACGCTGAAATATTCAACCGTTTGGGTTACAAGCATCCTTTTGAATACATCAGGCCTTTTTCTTTTGGTGGAATATGTTAACATCCACTACATCCTATCAAAGGTGATTGTGGCGGTGGTTATCGGGATGGGATTCAACTTTTTCACCCACAGGTATTTCATTTTCAATTAAGTGTTCAGGAATAATGAAAAGATTGCTCTATATATTACCCTTCGTAATTTTTAACCTGTATTCAACAAACGGAGTTGGCCAGAAATATGTGAATATAAAAGGCCGGGTTATCGATGCCAAAACCAAAGAACCGTTGCCTTTTGTGAATGTTGTATTTGTAGGGAAAAATATTGGTACCATCACCGATTACAATGGTGATTACAGCCTTGCCACCCAATGGGCTTCCAATCAGTTGCAGGCCTCATTTATTGGATATAAAAGAGAGGTAAAATCAATTGGGCAGGCCAAAAACCAAACCATCAACTTTGAATTAGAACCCGAAAGTATTTCATTGAACGAAGTGGTGGTAACCGGCCAACGGAAGCGCTACCGCAACCGCGATAACCCGGCGGTGGAACTCATTAAAAAAGTGATTGAAAACAAGGACTCCAACAGTAAAGATGTGTTTGATTATTATGAATTTG
>SWCE01000747.1_pt1 | contig 100826 bp, 82 predicted proteins | sample 4690061 | NCBI WGS metagenome assembly SWCE01 (sample SAMN10267279, study PRJNA491770) | bioreactor metagenome | isolation source: DHS bioreactor inoculated with subseafloor sediment | place: Japan: off Shimokita Peninsula | collected 2012-10 | reverse complement strand
CCCCCCCCACCTTCCTGCAGGATACCGATCCCGGCATCCGCCCTTATCATCACACCCGACGCCGTATCGGCTCCGCCAGGCTCATGCCGCAAGATCCCTGACCGGTTCGTCCTGCCATGTCCCGTTCCGCTTGTATCGTGCGCTGACCCGGCCGTCTTCCAGGGCGAACAGGTGCAGCCAGCCATTGTCGAAAAGCGCCTGTACCTCCGGATGAGCACCCAGGATGGCGGAAATGGCCTCCTTTGGCGCCTCGATCAGAACCGAAAGCCGCAGCGGGGTGTGAACGAGACCGTCACCGTCATGAAGTGCCTGCCACGGCAGACCGGGGCGCAGGCGGCCGCCATTGCCCTCCAGCACGCCGATGCCGCCGACCACATTGTGGATGAGCTTGTTTCCGCCGCCGAAAACGTCCGGAGCAACGGCGGAGCCGTAATATTGCAGGCTGATCCAGCTGGCCACGACGACCGGGGCGGTCAGGATGAGTTCGAGTGTCTTGAACCCGCTGTCGGTCCTCCAGTCGTAGCTGTGCAGAAAGGCACGCCCTTCGAGATCCGCCGAGGAGGTCACGTTTCTCGGAGCGGCGATAAAGGTCGCGCAGCCGGCCAATCCCCATTCCGGCCGGATTTCCGACCAGTTGTGCGCCCTGAAAGAGATGGACGCCGCGTCCACGCCCGGCAAATGGACGGCCCGTTCGGCCCGTGCCTGCTGACCGGTCCGCTCCAACCACGTCTTCACAAGGCCGATGTCGCCGCCGCTGGTGCCCGTGTCCTCGTCGAAGAGCGATATTTCATCCGTCGTCGTATCGTGCAGACCGGCCATGAAGCAGGTGTCGGACGGGACCTCGATGCCGTGCTCGACAAGCCCGGCGCGCGTTTCCGGATCGTTGAGCAGCGCCGCAAGCAGCCGGGCCGACACCTCGCCGGAATAGCCGCCGCAGGCGCCGCAATGGTACGCGCTTTCATGCGGGTTGTTGGTCACATGGGCGCCATGGCCGACAAGAAGCACGATCGGGGCATGGCCTTGGGTGAGGCCCATCGCCTTGAGGACCGTTGCGGCCGTTTCCGCCTTCGTCTCCGCGCTCAGGGCGGGGTCGAGACGCGGCGCGAACGAGACCCGAGTCCTTTTGCCGGACAGGCCAAAGGCGTCCCGGATCAGCTTCAGCCCGTAAAACGGCCCGGCCGCCTCGACAAAGGCGAAGGAGGAAACCGCGGCCTGGCGGAACCGGTCCAGCGCCCGAACCGCCCGTTTGCCGATGCGGGTCGCGTGTTCCTTGCCGGCCGCGCACCGGCTTGTCGACGACAGCCCGGGTTTCAGCAGGACGGGCAGATGGTTCTCGACGACGTCCGAGCCATGGTCCGTATGAGCGACGGACAGGCCGAAGAACCCCGCGAAGCCAAGGGTTTCGATTGTCGGGCTCTGGCTTTCGAGGGCGCGCCGGATGACTTCCGAGCGAACGTCGATGCAAAAGGCCGCCTGGACGGCGGGGCGGACTTCCCGCCGGGGCGAAGCGCTCAGTTTCCGGCCAAGATCCCTTTGGAAGGCCCGTTCGGCCGCATCCTGCAAGATGGCATCGACCACCAGGTCGGGCGATGGCGCAATAGGATCCTCGTGTGCTGCGACCGTTTCACGCCAGTTTTCGCCGATCTCCGGAACATGGGTCAACAGGGCTTCCTCCCAGATCAGCCGGATCGCCAGCAGATCGGCAAGCGTGCTGTCGGTCCTGCCGTCCAGTTCGGCCTGCCACAGCAGCCAGCGGGCGTGTTGCGCCCATCCGCCGAGATCCATCAGCAGCCGGTGGAACAGGGTCTCGGCCGCCTCGAGACTAACGCCAAGCCGGTCCGTCGCCCTCAGGACAGCCTGTTCGAAGGTGTCCGGGGCCGAGGCCACATGCGCGCAGAAGCCCGAAAGCCCGGCAATTTCCGGCGTCAGGTCGCAGCTCGCCCAGGACCGCCACGCGGTATAGGCGTTTACGCCCGGCTTTGGCGCCCACAGGGCCTGTCCCCGATCGAAGAAGCCGGCGGCCCAAAGTCCGACCGATTTCTCGACGACGGAAGGCCAGTCGATTCCCGTGGCGGATGCGGCAAGGTCGGCGATGGTCGGCAAGGCTTCCGGGGCAGGGGCTACCCCGGCCGCAAGTTCCTTGAGTTGACCGAGGGTCTCCGGCTTTAGCGGCGACGGGTGCGCCTCAAGGGCCGCTTTCAGATCCGCGTCGGTGATGCGGCCCGCAGCGATATCTTCGACATAGGATGTCCGGGGCCGGGTGATGCTGGCGCCTGCGACGCGCGCAAGCCGGGCCGAGGCCGTCGCGAGGTCTTCGCCGGTCTGGCCGAGAAACGGATTGACGGCAACCGTCGCGTCGAGCGGGAAGGCCGGAGGGATGGCGCGAATGGCCGCTGCCGCGGCATCGAGAATGCCGGAGATCCGTGCCGCTTCGAACTGGGTGTGTTTGATGAACATCGTAGGTCCCTCGTCTTACTTGGATTTGGCGACCCGGTATCCGCCGATGAAGCGGTCGAGGAGCGCGTTGAGGTAAAGTCCGTTCGCCACATGCACCCGCAGGCCGGCGGTCGCCGGATGGTGGGCCCAGAGCGGAAACAGGGATTGGGCGAACGCGACGAGACCGAAGGAGAAGACCGTCAGCACGATCAGCGCCCATTCGAGCGGTCCGGCTACCGGCGTTTCGGGCAGGGCCGCACCCCAGATCCGGTGGGCCACCTGCTGAAAGGTGAAATAGGCCAGCGCGACCGCGCCTGCGGAAACGGAGGTTCGGTAGGTCAGGTCGGCCGGGGCCGTATCCGCAAGGCCCTGTGCCACCAGATAGGCCACACCGAAAACAAGCACGGCGCCGAGGGCGAGGGCCTGCGGTGTCTTTGGGCCTGCGACGACGGAAAAGGCGACCGAGACCGCGGCGTAAAGAACCAGGGCAATTGCGAAGGACTTCGCCACATTGGTCAGGCCGGGCACGGCGATCGGGCCGGGTCTGCGCAGGCGGGCGACGGCTTCGACGGCACCGCCGGAGGACAGGAAGGCGTGGGCCTTGTAGAGCGAGTGGGCAACGATGTGCAGCAGCGCAAGCGGCCACAGGCCAAGCCCGCACTGGAGCAGCATGAACCCCATCTGGGAGATGGTGGACCAGGCGAGCGCGGTCTTGACCGCGCTTTGGGTCAGCATCACCACGGCGCCGAAAAGCGCGGTCAGACCGCCGATGGCGACGAGCGTGCCCATTGCGCCGGGGCTCGCCTGAACGAGATCCGCCGTCCGGATCAGAAGGAAGCCGCCTGCATTGATGATGCCCGCATGCAGAAGGGCGGAGACCGGCGTCGGCGCCTCCATGACTTCCGTCAGCCAACCGTGCAGCGGGAACGCCGCTGTTTTCAACACGGCTGCGAGCACGAGAAAGACGACTGCCAGATGCGCGGGAAGCGTGAGGTGGGGGCTGGCGAGCTCGATCAGCCGGGCAAACTCTCCTGTACCCAAAGCCGCCGCAAACAGGATGGTGCTGAGGGCAAGCGCAAGATCGCCGGTGTGCCACACGAGGGCGAATTTGGTCGAGGCCCGCCGTGCGGCGGCCCGCTCCGGGTAGAACAGAAGCAGCCTTCGCACGCAAAGCCCGATGCTGACGAACCCGAGCACCAGAACCAGCATGCTTCCCGACTGGACCAGGATCAGGACGGCGGCGAGCGCGGCCAGCATCAATCCGTGAAACGCGCCTTCCCGTGCTTCGCCGTCGAGGTAGCTGCGGGAATAGCGCAGGACGATCCAGCCGATGAACGCGACCAGCATCGTCATGGTCGCGCTGATGGCGTCGAGACGGAAGACAATCGAGAACGGCCCGTCGAGCAGGGAAAGGCGGGTCGGCCCCGCGACGAGCAATTGCACCGTTCCGGTTGCCGCAAGCACCAGCGCCAGAAGTGCTGCCCCTTCGGACAGCCGGGGCAAGGCGGCCGGGCGACGGCCGCTGCGAACCGCTGCGACAAGGGATGTCGCTATAAGCACGACAGGCGCCAGAAGGCCCAGAGGAATGAGCTGGTGGATGAGCGGAGGGAGGAGGGGCGACATGGAAGCCTCGCGGTCGGTTCGTGGATCGCCGTGGATATATCGTCTCGCTTTTATCTATAAAAATACATATTATCTTCGATATCGTTCTATATTTTAGAAGAGTGAATGTGCTGAACGAGGTCGACAACAAACCCTGATTTCGTCATCCCGGACGAAGCGCGAGCGTAGATCCGGGACCGGAGAGCCTCGGCTTTGATTATGTAATGTATTGAAAACGAGAGGCTTTTGCCTCGCCGACCCCGGCTCGCGATTTCGCTTGGCCGGGGTGACAATGGAGAGGAGAGAGCTTTGTCGGCGGTCTGGCTGAACCTTCATCACCTGAGACTGTTCCGCGCGGTCGCGCGAGACAGCACGCTGACCGGCGCGGCGCGCACGCTGAACCTGTCGCAGTCGGCGCTGTCCTCGCAGATCAAAACGCTGGAAGCCTCGCTCGGTCACGATCTCTTCGAACGCCGGGGGCGCGGGCTGGTCCTCACCGAAGCCGGCCGGATTGCCCTCGATCATGCCGAGGCGATCTTCCGCACCGCGGACGACCTGACGGCGACCTTGAGCAACGCGGGCACCGGGCGCAAGGCGCTCAGGGTCGGGGCGCTGGCAACGCTTTCGCGGAACTTCCAGATCGGTTTCCTGGAGCCGCTGATCGGGCGTTCCGACGTGGAAGTGGTGCTGCGCTCCGGGGCGCAGGCGGACCTGCTGCGCGCGCTGGAGGCGCTTTCGGTCGACGTCGTCCTGACGAACCTCGTCCCGGCCCGCGACGCATCGAGCCCCTATCTCGTCCATTCCCTGTCCGAACAACCGGTCAGCCTGATCGGCCTGCCGGAAGCCTCCGGTTCGGCGGACCGGCCCCTTGCTGACCTGCTCGCCGACGAACCGCTGATCCTGCCGACGCCTGAGTCCGCATTGCGTGCCTCCTTCGATGCGCTTGTGGAGCAAATGGGCATCACTGCGAAAATTGCAGCGGAAGCCGACGACATGGCGATGCTCCGCCTTCTGGCCCGCGCCGGCGCCGGCATTGCCGTCATTCCCCCGATTGTCGTCAGAGACGAATTGTCGACGGGAATGCTGGTTGAACTGGGACGGCTCGAGGGCATCAAGGAGGAGTTCTTCGCCGTAACCCTGCACCGGCGCTTCCCGAATCCGCTCGTCGCCGACCTGCTTCAGTCGTTCAGGAACAGGACGGATTGAAGGTCCGGGCCTCCGGGAAACGGCGGGGCAGCCGGAATTCAGGGCGCGCTTTACGGTTTCAAACAGTTCCAACCGCAGACACAGAGCGCCACTTCCGGCGATAGACGGAAGCGGATACGCCGACCCGTTTTCGAAAGGCTGACCGGAAGCTGGAAGGTTCCGAATAACCGACCTCCGCCGCAATATCCTCGACCGACATGTCGGTCGTCTCGAGCAGCTGCTTGGCTTCCTCGACCCGCAGGCTCTGAACATAGTCGGCCGGCGACTGGCCGGTTGCCCGGCGGAACCGGCGCAGAAAACTCCGTTCCGACAGGCCGCTGCGCGAAGCCATCTCCGTCACCGGCATGGGACAGGCGTAATTGTCCGCGGCCCAAAGCTGGGCTTCGCACACAATCCGGTCCTCGGTCTGGCGTCCGGCGGTGAGCGATGCATAGGTCATTTGCCCGTCGCCATGCGGTTCGATCAGGTGAAGCTTGGCTATGCGACGCGCCGTTTCGGCGCCCGCGAACCGGCCGATCAGATACAGCAGCAGATCTTCCCACGCCGATGCCCCGCCTGCGGTGATCACCCGGTGCCCTTCGCCGGCCGGCACAAGGATGCGCTCGCGCCGGACTTTGACCAGAGGGTAGTCGCGGGCGAGCATGTCTGCGAATGCCCAATGGGTCGTTGCTTCGTTGCCGTCGAGCAGACCGGCCTCGGCCAGCAGCAATGCCCCCGAACAGACCGAAGCCACCGTCGCGCCGTCCTCGTAAGCCGTGGCGATCCATCGGGACAGGGCGACGAGATCCTCGGGCAACGGCAGGCTCGGATCGAATAGCAGTTCCGGCACGATGACAAGATCGGGCTTTGGATGCTCGTCCAGGGTCGCGTCGGGCGTGATCCGGCGCCCGTTGATGTCCCAATAGGGCGCCCCGTTCGCAGTGATGTAACTGACTGTGAAGGTCGCGGGTGACGGGGGTGTGCCGTGCAGGGCCTCCCAGTCCCGCCCGACGGAAGCCAGGACGTCGAGGATGGAAAAAACGGTCGCGGTTCCGGCACAGGATGCGCCGATGATAACCGAAACAAGCGGATTTTTATGATCAGTCATAGGAATCTTGTCCGATAATCACCGGTTCTTTCGTTTCTTCTTCTATCGAATTTCGCCCCCGTCGTCCATCTCCTTGGCCCTCGAACGGGTCATCAGAAGGAGATCTCCCATGAAACCGACAAGCGAAACCCCGGTCATCGTGATCGGCGCGGGCGTATCCGGGCTTGTCTGCGCGAAAACCCTCGTCGACCGGGGTGTTCCGGTCACAGTGCTTGAAGCACGGCAACGGATTGGCGAGCCGTGGCGGTCCCGTCATCCCGCGCTCCGCCTGAACATCCATCGCCGCTTTGCCCGACTGCCGGGCCAGGACGCGCCACGCTGCGACGGACCCTTCCTGAGGCGCGATACCGTCGTCGCGCATCTGGAACGCTATGCGGACCGGCTTGGCGCGGAAATCCGCTTCGGCACGGACGTGACCGCCCTTGCCCGCGAGGGTGGTACGTGGCGCATCGAGACGAACCGCGGGACATTTCATGCCGCGCATGTCGTCATCGCGACCGGACGCGACCGGTTTCCCCACATCCCCGACTGGCCCGGGCGCGCCGGCTTTACAGGCGCATTCCTGCACGCGGCCGACATCGGCGATGTGTCCCGGTTCAACGGGAAGCGGGTGCTGGTGATCGGGGCGGGAAATTCCGGCTCGGATGTGCTCAATCACCTGTCGCGGCATGCACCGGCGGAAGTCCTGGTTTCGGTCAGGTATGGCCCGGCGATCGTTCCCACGCGCATCTTCGGCTTTCCGCTGCACCGGATGGCCCGTCTGTTCGCGGCCATGCCCCTGAGCCTCGTCGACCCGGCCTTCCGGCTCACGCAGCGCCTGTTTCTGGGCAATCTCGCCCGCTACGGCCTGAAGAGCCATCCGGAAGGCGGCGGCACGCGGCTTTTACGGGACGGTGTTGCCTTCGCCATCGATGACGGCTTCGTCTCGGAGCTGAAAAGCGGGCGGATGCAGGTGGTCTCCGAGGTCGTCCGCTTCGACCGGGGGCGTGTGATCCTGGCAGGCGGCGGCGAATGCTCTCCGGACGTGGTGATCGCCGCGACGGGCTATCGCTCCGGGCTGGAGACGCTGCTCGGTCCGCTTGGTGTCCTGGATGCCGACGGTCAGCCGACCCACCCGATGGGGGAGCCGGATCCTGCCAATCCCGGGCTCTGGTTCGCCGGTTTCCAGCCGATCTTTACCGGCTATTTCGACGCAGCCCGTATCGCCGCCGACCGGATCACCGGCGCCATTCTGGCGCAGAGATCGCCAACGGGAGCGCGATCCAAAAGACACACCGGGCAGCGCGCCGCCTTTTCCCAACCGCAACCCGCATTCGGGGGCGGAGAGGCCCGGTCCGATTATCTGAAAACAGGAGAAACGAAATGAACAAGATGACGATTACCGACACACATCCCGAAGCCTTCGCCGAACACGTCGGCACGCTTCTGAATGCGGGCGCCGTGGCGACAATGCTGTCGGTCGGCCACCGCGCGGGTCTCTTCACGGCCCTGTCGGGGCAGCCTCCGGCCACGAGCGACGAGATTGCAGAGCGCACCGGTCTGGCCGAGCGATATGTCCGCGAATGGCTGGCCGTGATGGTGACCGGCCGTATTATCGAATACGACCCCGCGGACGGAACCTACACGCTGCCCGACGCCCACGCCGCCTGCCTGGTTCCCGGTGGCGCGCTCGGGAACCTGGCGGTCTATGCGCAGCACGTTGCCCTCCTCGGCAAGCTCGAAGACCGGATCCTGCACTGTCTCAAGACAGGGGAAGGCACCGGATATTCCGATTATCCCTGCTTTCACCAGATCATGGCCGAAGACAGCGACCAGACGGTGAAGGATGGCCTGTTCGAGGCGGTCCTGCCGCTCATTGACGGTATCGACGTGCGTCTCGAGGAAGGCATCGACGTCCTGGATGCGGGCTGCGGCCGGGGCCATGTGCTGATTGCTCTGGCCGAGCGCTATCCGGCAAGCCGGTTCACCGGCTACGACCTCTGCGCGGATGCGATCGACCATGCCCGTAATCGGGCACACAGCGCCGGGTTATCGAATGTGGTCTTCGAGCAGCGCGACCTCACCGGTTATTCAGAACCCGGACGGTTCGACCTCGTCATGTCCTTTGACGCGGTGCACGACCAGAAGGATCCCGAAGGTCTGATCAACGGCCTGAAGGCCTCGCTCAAGCCCGGCGGCGTCTATCTGATGCAGGATATCGGCGGCTCGGCCTATCTTGAACAGAACCTGGACTTCCCGATGGCATCGCTGCTCTACGCCGTCTCCTGTGCCCATTGCACACCGGTTTCGATCGGCCAGGGCGGCGACGGGCTCGGCACCATGTGGGGCTGGGAAACGGCACAACGGATGCTGGAGGACGCGGGCTTTGCCGCAGTCACCCGCCACGTCCTGCCGCACGACCCGATGAATGTCTGGTTCGTCAGCCGGGTTTGACGCTTAGCCGCGGCATGGTTTCCCTGAAATTGCCGGGGGCCATGCCGCTGCTCCATCCACCCGCTCAAGACGCATCCAGAATCGCATGTAGCAGGCCCGGAAAGCGTCGGTCCAGCTCCTCGCCTCTCTTGGCCCCTGATCAACCGCGCCAGACGGCAGCTGTCAGGATGAAGGTTCCGGATCGCAAACGGCCGAAACGGGACGCTTGTCAGAACCTGATATTGACCCTTGCGTTTGCGCCCTGGTCGCTTGCCTTTTCTCCGAAGGCTCCCTGGTAGGAGAGGCCGAGGGTGGCGCGGTCGGAGAGGTTCAGGGCAACACCTGCCTCGATGAGGGCCGTGTCGCGGTCGAGAGGCACGCCCTGGACCGTGAAGGGATTGAGACCCGAAAGGGTCATGCGCTGATCGAACGTCAGATCACCTATGGCGTGGCGCCAGCCGAGGGTGCCGGTCAGAGCCGCAGAGACACCGTCTGCGGTGGCGAGGGTTTTCGACATGCGAAGGCCGAGCGTGCTTGAACCGAGAAACTGGCCGGAGCCATCCCCGGTCAGCGCCAGGGCCGCGGAGCCCCGCTCCTTGAAGGCGTCGGTCTGCTGATGCAGGAGCGCCAGTCCGGCAATGGGGGAGACCTGCAGCCAGGGTGTTTCCAGGGAATAGGAGACTTCGCCGAAGACCTGGGCGGTGCGGGACCAATAGTCTGCGGTGAGCGTGTCCCGCAGGCCGCCGACGGCGACGGCGCGTTCGCTTGTCACATCGTGCCAGCTATAGGCGGCGCCGAAGGTGAGACCGAGGTCGGCGAGTCGCACCCCGCCATAGGCCCCGAGGGTGTAGCTGTCCGCATCCGCGGATGAGGCGCGCGCGGAGACGCTGGCCTGGCTCTGGCCGAGACCGGCCAGCACCCCGAAGCGGGCCCGGGGCCAGGCGGTTGCCTCCAGGCCGATGAGGGCGCCGCCGGTGCTGCGCGACAGCGTGGCTGCGTTGGGATCGCCGGCGAGCCGGCCATAGGCCCCGTAGGCGCTGCCCCAGGTGCTGAGGTTGAAGCCCGACCCGGCGCCCATACCCGGATCCCCCATGCCGGCCGGACCGTTGAAGGCGATCTCAGGCAAGTCCGAAAAGCCGGCAAAGGCATCGTGAATACGGCTGGTCACCGTGTCGCGCAGCCGGGCACTGTCGTTGAGGAACATGGCCGGCAGAGAGGCGTGGATCTCCCCGGACAGGCTGTCGAAAGCCGCCCTGGCGCCATCGGCGCTGAGCCCGACGACTGCGTCGAAAACCCCGTTGCCGGTGGCCCCGCTGCTCACGGCATTGGCGACCGCCCGCTGGTTTGCCGTCCTGCCGACCGAGGCAAAGGACGAGGCATTGCGGGTCAGCGTCAGGGTCACGGCCTTGGCCTCGTATCCAAGTGCAGCATCGAGGAAAGCGAAGTCCTCGCTGACAGCGCCAAACATGCCGGACCGCCCCGTGTCCGAAGTTATGATCGTGTATGTGGTGGACGGAGCATAGCCGGAGCCATCGTCCGTGCCGTTTTCCGCCAGGATCCTGACTGTGGCGCCACCGTCGATGCTCACGCTGCCGGTGGCGTCGACCCTGTCGGAGTTCCCGGCGGCGTCGACTTCCACGTCATAGGTCGAGCCAGCGGCGAAGGAAACGTTGCCGGCGACATTGAGGGTACCGATGGAATTGCCAGGCGCGATCGTGCTGCCGGCACTCGCGGTCAATCCGCCAATTGTGCCTGACCCACCGAGGCTGCCGCCAGACAGGGTCACCGCGCCGATGCCGCCGTTGACCACGAGCTTGCCGCCGGAAACCGTGGTGCCACCGGTGTGCGTGTTCACCCCGGTCAGGGTCAACGTGCCCGCGCCGGATTTGGTCAGCGAACCGGTGCCGCTGATTGCCCCGCTATATGTAAGCGCGTCACTACGGTTGAAGATGAGAGCTGCATTGTTGGTGATATTACCGGTAAGGCTACCGCTGGTGCCGCCACTGCCAATTTGCAGCGTGCCGGCGGAAATCGTTGTGCCGCCGGAATGTGTGTTCGTCCCGGTCAGGGTCAACGTGCCCGCACCGGTTTTGCTCAGCGAACCGGTTCCGCTGATCGCCCCGCCATATGTCAGGGCATCACTGCGGTTGAAGATGAGAGCCGCATTGTTGGTGACATCGCCGGTCAGGCTACCGCTGGTGCCCCCATTGCCGATTTGCAGCGTGCCGGCGGAAACCGTGGTGCCGCCGGTATGAGTGTTCGTCCCGGTCAGCGTCAACGTGCCGGCACCGGTTTTGGTCAGCGAACCGGCGCCGCTGATCAAACCGCCATAAGTGGTGCTGCCCGACTGGTTCACCGTCAGCCCCGCACTTCCGAGCGAGACAGTACCGCCGGTACCGGAAAGCGCCGACATCGTGAGATCGTGCCCGTTGAGGTCGAGTGTGCCGCCATTGACCGCATAGGCCGTATTCGCTGCGAATGCGCCAGCCGAGCCGGCGCGCAAGGTGCCGGCTTCGACCGTCGTGCCGCCGGCATGGGTGCTCGTGCCGGTCAGGGTCCATGTGGAGTTGCCTGTCTTCGAAAGGGCTTCGAAGCCGGTGTACTTGGTGCCGAATTCAGATGTATCGAAGCTCGCGTCCGGGCCGGTATCGCCTCCCAGAACAAGCGTGTCGCTGGTGCCGCCCGCGACGACATTGCCGGTGATCGTCGAACCCGCTCTCAGCTCCAGAATGTTGGTGCCTGAGGTGAATTCGATGGCATTGGCGCGGTTGCCTCCGCTGTGTGAGAGCCCGCCGGAAATCGTGCCGCTGTTGACGATGGTGAGGCCGGCGCCCCTGACGCCGGCGCCGCCTGCGGCGTTCGCCTGGCCGGAGCCGCCGTTGCCGCCCGTAATTGTGGACGATGTGGTGTTGATCACCCTCACGCCGGACACCGAGGTTGAGAGGCCGACCCCGCCGCCACCGCCAAAGCCGACGGATCCGGCGCTGCCTCCGGCGTTTCCGGCTCCGCGCTGACCGCCCTGACCGCCGGCGCCACCCGCGATGTCTGTGGTATTGGTGATCGTCACGGCGGCGTCCACGGCGACGCCATGGCCACCCTCGCCGCCGCCGCCGCCGCCGCCGCCACCACTGGTGTAGATCGTCGTGCCCGCCTCGCCATCGGTGCCATCGCCGCCGTCATTGCCCGTGGTGGCGCTTGTAATCGTTGTCGAAGTGGAGACCGTCTGCCCGTGCGTGCCGCCCGTCCCGCCATCGCCGCCAGCGCCTCCGGGGGCAACGCTGGCACCGGCTCCGCCCGCAAAGCCGCCGGCACCGCCACCGCCGCCACCGCCATTGCCCGTAGTCGCTGTCGCGCTCGTCCCGTTGTGGCCGGCGCTCCCGGTCAAACCGCCGGCGCCGCCACGCCCGATGCTGGAAAACAAGACCGCGTCGCTGCCGCCGTTGCCACCCTGGCCGCCCCTGGCCTGAGCGGTTCCGGAACTCATGGCGGCTGCGGCGACCAGCGCCGTGCCGAGCAGAAGAGCGGTTCTGAGAGTGTGTGACGCGCGCGCTCGCGCGAGGCTTGTCGTCTTGCAAGACCTGCAAGACATTGTGTCGTTGATGTCCATCTATCCCCCTCGTCGCGGCGCAAGTTGAGTTAGCGACCGTCTTTTGGCGTGAGAGAGGGAGAGGAGCTATCCCCTGTTCAGGGGTTGTTGTTTGAAATCAAGCCCTTGCCAAGCCAGAGCGCCATCAGCGTCGAGCGGCTGGACACGCGGTATTTGCGGAAGATCCGCTTCACGTGGTCGTGGGTGGATGGGGGCTCTGGTTGTTCTGTTCGGCGATCTGCTTTTCTGTTTGGACCCATTAAACACTTCTTTCAGACGCCTGCCGCGGGGAGCATGGATATGATCCGCCCGATAGAGCGGATGACGCTTGTTCTCAGGGCTTCCTTCGGTTCAGAAGCGGATCGACAGCCGTGCATTCACAAGGTGATTCTGCGTATCGCTCCCAAGTCGGCCGGAGTAGGAGAAGTCCAGATCCGCGTTTTCGCCAAGATTAATGCCAAGGCCGGCATCGACTTGGGCCGTGTCTCTTGATAAAGGCGCTCCATTGACCGTGAAACTGTCACCGCCGGAGGCGAATGCCTGATTGAAGGCAACGGTTTCTGCGCTTGCGTGCTGCCAGGCAATGCTTGCCTTTGCGGTTGCTTTTGCGCCGAACAGATCGAAAGCCGCCGCGGTTCTCATGCCGACCCACAGGAAGCCGGTGTCGTCGCCCTGACCGGTGGCGGTCAACGCGGCCGAGCCGCCCTCCTCGGTAAATCCGCTGCTTGCCAGGTGAAGCCGGGCGACACCGGCGAAAGGCTCCAGGGTGACGCCGCGAACGTCGAATTCATAGCCGGCTTCGGCAAACACTTGCGTGGAATAGATCTGCTGATCGGATGTGAGCGACTGCGAAAGCGTGCTCGTGGCTCTCACGTCACGGCTCACATCGGCATCGTTGTAGGCCGCCGCGACACCGCCTTTGTAGGTCCATCCGTTCCAGGCGCCGCCGGCATAGAGGCCGAGATGAAAGCTGTCGGCTTCGGCCCTGGAATTCAGTTGATCCACCGACACGTCGGTACGGGTGTAGCCGGCCATCACGCCCAGCGTAAGGGCTTGAGAGACGGTTTGGTCATAGCCGAAGAGGAAACCGCCCGTTGTGCTGTCGGCCTCGTAGGTTCCCTCGTTCGAGCCGTAGTGCCCCCAGTTTCCGATCGCGTTGCCCCACAAACCCGAGCCCGAGGAACCACTGTCCCGGAGCCGGGCCAGCGCCATGTCCCTGGTTAAATCGCTGTCGCTCACCAGCACCGAGCGCAAGGTCGCGTTGATTTCACCGGAGAGGCTGTCGAACGCAACCCGGGCCGCGTTTTCGTCGCCAACAGTTGTCACCACGGACAGATAGACCGGATTTGTGTTTCCCAACGATCCGATCGCCACCGCCGTTGCGGTCTGGTTGACCGTTTGTGCGGCGGCAACCATGTCGATTTCATTGCGAAACAGCGTCAACTGCACGTCATTGCCCGTTCCGGCTGTGTAGTTCAACGAAGCATCCAGGAACAGCAGGTTATCGTTGACGTCCGCGAACGGTCCCACAACGGCGTCATTGCCATCGTTCTCGATAATGGTAAACGGGCCCGTGGGTCCATAGGACCAGTACGCCGCATCGGTCGGAGACAGCACGAGATCCAGGGTCATGGCGCTGACGTCAACGCCCCCATTGACGATGAGCTTGTCGGCGCTTGGCGTTCCGGACGTGTTTCCGTCGACCTCGATATCGAGTGTACCCGAACCGGACAGATCGCCATTGATCGTCAGAGTGCCGATGGAGTTGCCCGGTGCAATCCGGCCGTTGTTCGTCACGGCTCCCGTTATCGCGCCATGTCCTCCCAGGATCGCATCTTTCAATACCGATACATCGGCGGCAAGACTTGCGGTCTTCCTGGTGGAGGCCGTTCCGACGATCAGCGAACCGTTTTGCAAGGTAACGCCGCCGCCAAGACTGTTTCCGGCCTGATCGATATTGAGGGTACCGGTACCGATCAGCGACAAATGCTGAGTGCTGTTGATGGCCTGCGCAACAGCCAGACTTCCCCCATTCAGCTTGAGGGAGCCCGAAGATCCAACCTTCAATTCGTGGATGGTCTTGGTGCCGCTGCCGGATATCGTCAAAGCTCCACCGGTCAGATTAAACGAGCTGGAGGAGTTGAGATAAGCGCCGCCGATCAGCAGTTCACCTCCCGACACCTTCGTTTCACCCGTGAAAGAATACGCACCGGTTAAAGAAAGAGAGCCCGCACCAAATTTCTCCAAGGCCCCGGACCCGGAAATTCCTCCGGAAAAACTGCTGTCCGTATCCTGGTCGAAGCGCATCGTCGCACCGGACCCAATGTCGATATCTCCGAGAATGGAAGTCGTGTCGGCGATCAAGGTCCCAGCCTTGATCGCGGTGCCGCCCGAATAGGTGTTGGCACCCGTCAGGGTCAGCATGCCGCTCCCCGACTTCCGCAACATTCCCGCGCCGGAAATCACGTTGGCGTTGGTGACATCGGAGGCTTCGTTGAAGTCCACCGCTGCTCCGTAGGAGACTGCGATGTTGCCCCGGATGGCGGAGCTGGAACCGAACAGGATCCCGCCTTCGATGGCCGTTCCACCCGAATAGGTGTTGGCGCCCGTCAGGCTCAGTGTCCCGCTGCCCGACTTCTGCAACCGGCCGGCACCGGAAATCACATTGGCGTTGGTGATATCCGACGTTTCCTTAAAGTCCACAACCGCTCCGGAGGAAACCGCAACGTTGCCGCGGATGGAGGAGCTTGAACCGGACAGGATCCCGCCTTCGATGGCCGTTCCACCCGAATAGGTATTCGCACCCGTCAGCGTCAGCGAGCCGCTGCCGGTTTTTTTCAGACCGCCCGCTCCTTCGATCGTGGCGGCATGGGTCGTATCGGCGGTCTGGTCGAATTGCAGGGTCGCCCCGCTCGAGATGGTGGTTGCGCCGGCAATGCCGCCGCCTTCGAGCTTCAGAACACCCGAGGACACGGTCCATGCCTTTGTCGACGTCGTATTGCCGGTTAACGTCCAGGTCGCGGTTCCGGTCTTTTCATAATTGCCGAAACCACTGAACGTTCCGCCGAGGCCTGACAGAGCGAAATCGGCATCGTTGCCCCCTCCAAGTTTCAGAACGTCGTTAGATCCACTATGGGAGATGCCGCCTGTGAGCGTGGCGACCGATCCGCTCGAGGTGGCCTGAAGTTCAAGCGAATTGGTGCCACCTGTAAACGCGATCGCGCTTCCATCCGAGCCAGCGCGCCCCTTATCTGGAACATCTGGAGTGCTCCCTCGCGCACCGCCCGTCCCCCCGGCAATTGTGACTCCGCCGGTCAGGACAACATTGATATTGGTGCCTTTCACCCCGTTGCCCGCATTTCCGCCGTCCGAATCGTAAAGTTCTGCTATGTCGCCGCCGTCTCCGCCATCGCCACCGGAGACGTCGCCCTGGATAACAACGGTGACAGGCGATGAATGACCCGTTACCAGGATGCCGTCTCCACCATCTCCACCGTCGTTATCTCGGCCGTAGTTACTGTCTCCGCCCTTGCCACCATCACCACCGGTGACGGTCGCACCGATCGTGTGGGTGCCGCTGGTGTTGTTCAGGGCGAGACCGTAACCGCCGCTCCCTCCGCCTCCGGCGTATTTGCTAAAATTGTCTCCTCCCGCGCCGCCCGCCCCACCGGCAATGCTGCCGCTTGTCACGTTCAAGGAAGAAGAGCCGGTCGCAACGGCGCCAAATCCGCCCCCTCCGCCGCCGCCAGCGCCGTAATTGGAATTCGTATCGGTGCCATCGCCACCATTCGTCCCCTGCATGGAAAGCGGACCGCTTTCCAGCGCGGCGCCGTTGCCGCTATAGCCATGCACGCCGCCATCGCCCCCGTCGCGATCTCCTTTGAGGGAGGCGCCGACGCCGCCAGTGACGCCGGCACCGCCGCCGCCACTGCCTTTTACGACGCTATCAGGAACGATCGCGTTGCCGCCGGCACCTGTTAGTGACGCGGTCCCCGGCAGCTCGCTGGAATGAGCAAAGCCACCTTTGCCACCGTCACCGGGGGCGGCCATGGCGGAAGACACGAGTGCGGAAGACATCAGTGCGGAAGAAAGCAACAGAGCGTTGCGTAGTCGCGAAGGGAGGGTCCGAGTGAACATTGATTTTGTCTCTGAGTGCGTGGCGCGAAGGGCGGACCGGACAGACACGCGGGGACCTCAGCCTTTGCTTCGAAAGGTCGTAAGGCGCTGCATGTTTTTGATTGTCCGGGAGGCAGAGACGAAAGCGGGCGGAGAAAGGGGAAGAGGCCCAGACGGCGTAGCGCTTCAGGCTCGCTGGAGCTGAGGGGGAGGCAAAACGGGGCATGGGGCCTCCCTGGTGGCTTCAGGTGGAACCATGCGGATGCAAAGGGGTTGTTGCTGTCCACACCGGCCCCGCGATTGCCGTTCATCGCGAGGCATGGTCCGAAACAGCTTTGTGCCGTTGCTGGAGGTGAGGCGCTATCCCCTGTTTAGGGGTTATTATTCGAGATCAATCCCTTGCCGAGCCAGAGCGCCATCAGCGCCGAGCGGCTGGACACGCCGTATTTACGGAAGATCCGCTTCACGTGGTCGTGGGTGGTATGGGGGCTCTGGTTGTTCTGTTCGGCGATCTGCTTTTCAGTCAGGCCAAGCAGCAGGCCTTGCAATACCTGCTGCTCGACCGGGGTCAGCGGGGCGCTTGCCACGCCAACGCCTTCTCCCAGCATCTGATGCTTGAAGAACCAGCGAATACCTCGCAACGCGTGGGAGACGATTTCCTGTTCGTCCGGAGTGAAGGGCTCACTGGCGAAGCTGCGATGAAAGCCGATCTGGATTTCCGCATCCGCATTGAGCGGGATGCCGGCCCAAAGGGAATCCTGCCGGTCGAGCGCCTTGTAGTAATTTCTGTAGGAAGGCCCTTCGAACCACTCCGGGGTGGCCAGTTCCTTCAGGCTGAGGACCCGGAAGGTCCCGGCCAGCTCCACGTTGCGCGTGGTGGTGATATCCGGTTCGCCCTTGTCCATTTCCTTAAAAGCCGCGTCAATCGCCGCGCTGGTGTGGTCGCAGGGGGTCAGGGTGAAGAGCGTGCGCGGGCGCCAGCCTTTCATCGGATCGCGCGTCCGGGGCGAGTTCAATCGCACACAGCCGATCCAGTCCGCGTTCTGCGCGTCAATCAGGCCGCAGACCGTCTCCAGCAGGAACCGGCGGGAGGCATGGATGTCACCGACGTCGTAGTCGGCCAGATTGTCCCAAAGCGAATAGATACGTTCGAGCGACATCGGCGTAATCGGCATGAGCTTTCCAAGCGAGACAGAACAGGTCAGTTGCAACGTGTCTGGATACCCCCCATCACCGGCAATAAAAAGCGCCGCATGGATCCTTCCCAAGGTTTTAGATTGGAAAGCACGGCTCTGGAGTTCAGCCGGTCGTGAGCCCTGTTTACGGGTGAATTCCCGGAGCACCTTTTCCCGGTCCCATAGAGCGCACGGATTTGTTCCGCGCGGACGTCGACTTTCCAACTTCCGAACGACCGCTCTCGATCATCGCGCCCAGGGTTCCCGAGTTCCGAAGTGGGGACGCAAAGCGATCATAGGAGTTAAGGGCAACACACGTCCGTTTCGTCGAATACGCTCCCAATCCCTCAGACTTCGCTAAGCCAGCTTTCTTCCAACGCGCGCCGGAGACAGCCCGCTCAAGACGCATCCAGGATCGCATCCAGCAGGCCCGGAAAGCGCTGGTCCAGCTCTTCGCGGCGCAGGGACAGGAGGCGGCCGCGGCCTTTGGGTTCGTTGCGGATGACGCCGGCTTCGCGCAGGACCTTCATCTGATGCGATTTCGTCGATTTCGGCAGTGAGGGATCCAGAAGGTGACAGCGGGCCGCTTCCATCGGCGCGTCCTTCAACTGCCGGACCAGCTCCAGCCGGGCAGGATCGCTCAGGGCGAAAAGAACCTTCGAAAGGTCGATTTCGTCTTCTGGCGGATGCTCCAGCCGTTCGGGGGCGGATTTTTCTGTCTTGCTCACGGTTCGAATATAGTTGAACCTTTGACGTTACGGAAGTATGTAATGGTTCGAATAATTTCGAACCATTGAGAGGTTCCCCATGTCCTATGCGGTTTCCGCCGCCCTGCCGCAGAGCCGGACCGGCTTTCTGGTTACGACCTTAGGCTCGCTGGCGATGATGGCGAGCGCCAGTGCGCCGTCGCCCTTCTATCCGGTGTTGCGCGCCGAAATCGGGTTCTCGCCCGCGCTCATGACCGTCGTCTTCGCGGTCTATGCCCTGGCGCTTCTGTCCGCGCTGCTGGTCGCGGGATCGGCATCGGATCATGTGGGGCGGCGACCGGTCCTGAGCCTGGGCTTCGCTCTGCTGGCGCTTGCCCTTTACGTCTTCGATCAGGCGACGACCGTCTCCGGGCTGATCCTTGCCCGCATCCTGCAGGGGGCGGCCTGCGGCCTGCTGGTTTCCACGCTCCCGGCGACGATCACCGACTTCGAGCCGCGCTCCCGGCCGGGGCTGGCGGCGGTGATCAACACCGTCGTTCCGCTTCTGGGGCTGGCGCTGGGCGCCCTGGTGTCCGGCTTTTTCCTCGACCTTACGGCAAGGCCCCAGGTTTTCGTCTTCGGCGGGTTCGTGGCGGTCAGCATCGTCTTTGCCCTGGCGATCTGGCTGTTTCCGGAAACAGCCCCGCGCCATGACGGTTTTCTGGCCTCGCTCAAGCCGCGGGTCGGCGTGCCGCCAAGCTCGCGCAAGGTATTCTGGGGCAGCGCGCCGGCGCTGTTTGCCAGCTGGGCGACCGGCGGCCTCTACCTGTCGCTCGGCGCCTCGATCGTGGCACAGGTGTTCGCCATCCACTCCGCCATCCTCCAGGGGCTGGTGATCACGCTGCTGGCCGGCATGGGGGCGCTTGCCTGCCTCGTCGCCCGCAACCGCTCGGGCCATGGCGTCATCCTCTACGGCACGCTGGTGATGAGCCTCGGCACGGCGATTTGCCTCGTCGCGCTGTGGAGCGGCAGCCTGACGCTCTACCTGGCCGCTCTGGCCTTCGCCGGCACCGGCTTCGGCACCTGTTTCTTCGGCGTGCTGCGCACGGTGGTGCCGACGGCGGCGCCCGACGAGCGGGCGGAGCTCTTCGCCTCGATCTTCACGCTCAGCTACCTCTCCTTCAGCGTGCCCTCCGTCATCGCAGGGATACTGGTTCCGATCATCGGGCTGAAGGTCACGGTGACGCTTTATGGCGCTGTCGTCATTGCGGGGGCAGGCACGGCCGGATTTTTACGCTGGCGCAGAGGTTCTGCATGACGGTTATGTGGCCTGGGTCTTGCGACCCAGATACACCGCCTGCGTGACCTCGCGCCCGTCCTGCAAGGGATTGGCAAAGACGACAGGCGCGGCCCAGGTCTCGGCAAAGGCCGTGCCGAGGAGGGCGGTGATGGCCTCGTCCGGCGGTTCGTCGGACCACAGACCGACAACCCCGCCGGGTTTCAAGAACCGCTGCAAGCCGCGCAAGCCGTCGGCCGTGTAAAACCCTTTCGACCCGCCATGCAGCAACCGCTCCGGCGTGTGGTCGATGTCGATCAGGATGGCATCGTATTGATGCCCCGGCCGGTCGGCATCGAAGCCCGTATCGGAGGCCGCCAGGGCAAAGAAATCGCCTTGCACCAATCGGCAGCGCGGGTCGTCGGCAAGTTCGGTTTTCATGGGCACGAGGCCTTCCCGGTGCCAGCGGATCACCGGCTCCAGAAGATCAACCACCGTGAGAGCGGCAACGGTTTCATGGGCCAGCGCGGCCTGGGCGGTGTAGCCGAGGCCGAGCCCGCCCACCAGCACGTCCAGCCCGTCGCCGGTCAAGGCGGCAAGCCCTTCGTCGGCCAATGCGACTTCGGAGGCGATGAACAGGCTCGACATCAGATGCTCGTCGCCGAGCAGGATTTCAAAGACGTCCGTGTCAAGGGCGAGGATGCGCCGCCGGCGCAGGGAGATCGCGCCGATGGGCGTGGGGGCGTAGTCCAGTTCTTCGAATAAGGCGCTCATTCCCGCACCATGGCCGTAAACAGGCGAGGGGGGAAGGGCGGAACCTTAATTAGATGGGTAAGGAATCCCTGTTGCTCCTTACGCTTCCCGGAGCTTGCCCCGCTTCAGATGCTCGTCCAGGCGCGGCATGATTTCCACGAAATTGCAGGGCATGTGCCGGTAGTCGAGCTGCCATTTCAGGATGCCGTCCCAGGCGTCCTTGCAGGCACCGGGCGAGCCCGGCAGGGCGAAGAGATAGGTGGCATTCGCCACGCCGCCGGTCGCCCGCGACTGGATCGTCGAGGTGCCGATCTTCTCATAGGAGATCTGGTGAAACACGGTCGAAAAGCCGTCCATGCGTTTTTCGAACAGCGGCTCGATCGCCTCCGGCGTCACGTCCCGACCTGTGAAGCCGGTGCCGCCGGTAGAGATCACCACATCGATCGCCTCATCCGCGATCCACGCCTTCACCACGTCCCGGATCGCGGGCACGTCATCGGTGACGATCTTGCGGTCGGCGAGGATATGGCCGTCGCGCGCGATCCGGTCGGCAAGGGTCGCGCCGGAGCGGTCCTCGTCCAGCGACCGCGTGTCCGACACGGCCAGGACGGCGATCTTGAGCGGAATGAACGGGCGGCTTTCGTCGATACGGGACATGAAAATTCTCCTCTTTAGAAGACATAGCGAAGGAAACGGGTTTGTTCCAGAGGTGCGTTGGTGAATTCTGATATGCATGAAAATTACAAAAAATAGCTCTTGAAAGACACAAACGAAAAGATTAGGTAAGTGTCATTGACCTATAATATCAAGCACAAGGTCGTCCTAAAAAGACGAAAACACCATGCAGGACTGGAGCCACTTGTTTGCCACGCGGTCGTCGCGAATGGCCGCATCCGAAATTCGCGAATTGCTGAAGCTGCTGGACCGGCCGGATATGATTTCCTTCGCCGGCGGCATTCCCGATCCGGCGCTGTTCCCTGCCGCGGCCTTCAGCGACGCCTATGGGGAGCTGTTCGCCTCCGAGACCTGCCAGACGGCCCTGCAGTATTCGGTGAGCGAGGGCTATCCGCCGCTACGCCGCTGGATCGCGGACCGGATGGCAGAGCTGGGCATCCCCTGCGGCATCGACAACATCATGATCACCTCCGGATCGCAGCAGGCGCTGGACTATTTGGGCAAGCTGTTCCTGTCGCCCGGCGACACGGCGCTGGTCGGATGGCCGACCTATCTGGGCGCGCTTCAGGCCTTCAATGCATATGAACCGGCCTATGACCGTCTGTTGCCGGCGGCCAACCGGACCGCTCAGGACTATCGCGACACGGCGGCGGAGAACGGCGGCGCGGTGAAATTTGCCTATGGCTCCGCCGATTTCGCCAATCCGACCGGTCTGACGCTGGATCTGTCCGAGCGCGAGAGGATCCTGGATCTGGCCACCGAACTCGACATTGCCGTCATCGAGGATGCCGCCTATCAGTCCCTGCGCTATGATGGCGCGCCGTTGCCGCCGATCCTGGCACTCGACATTGCCCGCAACGGCGGCATCGACAACACGCGGACGATCTACTGCGGCAGCTTCTCCAAGACCCTGTCTCCGGGCCTGCGCGTCGGATGGGTCTGCGCGGCGGCTCCGGTCATTCAGAAACTGGTTCTGATCAAGCAGGCCTCCGACCTGAACTCATCGACCATCAACCAGATCGTGATGGCGACGGTCGCCGAACGTGCCTTCGACGCGCAGGTGACCCGGATTCGCACAGCTTACCGCGCCCGCCGCGACTGCATGCTGGACGCCCTTGATCAACACATGCCTGAGGGCGTGTCCTGGAGCCGGCCGGAAGGCGGCATGTTCATCTGGATGGAACTGCCGGCAGGCGTCAATTGTGCGGACCTGCTCGCCCGCTCCATCGCCGAGGCCAAGGTCGCCTTTGTTCCCGGTGGGGCGTTCTTCCCCGACGGGACCGGTGCCAACTGCATGCGTCTTAATTTCTCCGCGCCGAGCGAAGAGAAGATCAAGGATGGAATTGCCCGCCTTGGACGATTGATCAGGGAGACCATATGCCGATAGTCTGCGCCCGAATCCGCCGCGACCGCCGGCGGTAAACGGGAGATGAAATTGGACCTCGGCGCACAGGTTGATCGGTATTGCGAAAGGGTTGGTCCGGAGTTCTGGGCCGAACCGCTGAATGCGGTAACCAATGCCGCGTTTCTGATCGCGGCGATCGTCGCCTACTTCATGTGGCGGAAGAAGACGCCGGACGACAGGGTCGGGCTTCTGCTGATCGGCATCGTCTTCCTGACCGGGATCGGCTCCTTCCTGTTTCACACCTTCGCGACCCGGTGGGCCGGGATGGCCGACGTCATTCCTATCGTCGTGTTCATCCATCTCTATCTTCTGATTGCTCTGAAGCGGTTCCTGGGAATGTCCTGGGTTCTCGCCGGAGCGCTTGTCATCGGCTTCTTCGTGATGTCACCGGGCCTGGGCGAGGTCTGGGCGCCGATCCTCGGATCGTCCGCCTTCTATCTGCCGGCGCTGCTTGCGATCTTCGCGGTCGGGATCGCCTTCTGGCGGATCGACAACAGGCTTGGCCGGGATCTGCTGCTGACCGGTGTCCTGTTCGCCGTCTCCGTCACCTTCCGGGCGATGGACATGCCCTTGTGCGCCGACGTAACGGTTGGGACACATTTTCTATGGCATATCTTCAACAGTCTGGTGCTGTTTTCGCTTCTGCGGGTTCTCATTTTACACCGCAGCGGGTAATCCCTTTGTCTAATAAGGAACTTGGATTACGCGTCGGCAACGCACAGGCAGGCCGAATGCGATTTGGTATGATGGAAGAGAGGCGGCAGCCATGAGCGACGACAAGACCACCGGCAGCGACCTGACCGAAGCCGCCCTGTTCTATCACCAGCATCCAAGGCCCGGTAAACTCGAGATTCAGGCGACAAAGCCGCTCGGCAACCAGCGCGACCTGGCGCTGGCCTACTCTCCTGGCGTTGCCGCTCCCTGCCTGGAAATTGCCAAGGATCCGGCCAAGGCGGCCGATTATACCGCGCGGGGCAATCTGGTCGCCGTCATTTCCAACGGCACCGCCGTTCTGGGTCTCGGCGCCATCGGTCCGCTGGCCTCCAAGCCGGTTATGGAAGGCAAGGCGGTTCTGTTCAAGAAATTCGCCGGCATCGACGTTTTCGACATCGAGGTCGATGAACGCGACGTCGACCGGTTCGTCAATGCGGTCGCCGTGCTCGAACCTACCTTCGGCGGCATCAATCTGGAGGACATCAAGGCACCGGAATGCTTCTTGATCGAAGCCAGGTTGCGGGAGCGGATGAACATTCCCGTCTTCCATGACGACCAGCACGGTACGGCGATTATCGTCGGCGCCGCCGTCCGCAACGGTCTGGAACTGGCGGGCAAGAAGATCTCCGAGGCGAAGATCGTCGCATCCGGGGCAGGGGCTGCAGCCCTTGCCTGCCTCAACATGCTGGTGAGCCTGGGCGCAAAGCTGGAAAACATCTGGGTCACGGATATCGAGGGTGTCGTCTACGAGGGCCGCGAAGCGCTCATGGACGAATGGAAGGCGAAGTTCGCGCAAAAGACCGACAAGCGGACCCTTGAGGAGGTCATCGACGGCGCGGACGTCTTCCTCGGCCTGTCCGCCGCCGGCGTGCTGAAGCCCGACATGGTCGCGAAAATGGGCAAGGGCCCGCTGATCCTGGCGTTGGCCAATCCCAATCCCGAAATCATGCCGGAAGAAGCGCTGGCCGTGCGACCGGACGTGGTGATGTGTACCGGCCGGTCCGACTATCCGAACCAGGTCAACAACGTCCTGTGTTTCCCCTATATCTTCCGCGGAGCGCTCGATGTCGGCGCGACCACGATCAACGAGGAGATGAAGCGCGCGGCCGTCGAGGCGATCGCGGGTCTTGCCCGGGAAGAGCCTTCGGATGTCGCCGCCCGTGCCTATGGCGGGGCAACGGAAACCTTTGGACCGAACTACCTCATTCCCTCACCCTTCGATCAGCGCCTGATTTTACGGATCGCGCCGGCCGTCGCCAAGGCGGCCATGGAAACCGGCGTCGCCACCCGGCCGATCGAGGATTTCACCGCCTATCTGGACCGGCTGAACCGCTTCGTCTTCCGCTCCGGCCTGATCATGAAGCCGATCATTCAGGCGGCGACCCAGGATCCGAAGCGGATCATCTACGCCGAGGGCGAGGACGAGCGGGTTCTGCGAGCCGCCCAGGTGCTGATGGAGGACAACATCGCCCGCCCGATCCTGGTGGGCCGGCCGGATGTCCTGCAGGCCAGGTGCGAGCGTTTCGGCCTCAAGATCCGGCCGGGAGAGGATTTCGAGTTCATCAATCCGCAGGACGATCCCCGATACCGCGATTATGTCGACGAGTATTTTTCCTGCGTCGGCCGAAAAGGCCTGCCGCCGGATGCGGCGCGTACGATCGTGCGCACCAATTCGACCGTCATCTCCGCGCTTGCTGTCCGCAGGGGCGATGCGGATGCGGTGATCTGCGGTCTCGAAGGCCGCTTTATCCGTCATCTGCGGGATATCCGCCAGGTCATCGGCATGCGCGACGGCGTCTGCGACCTGTCGGCGCTTTCGCTGTTGATCAGCAGCCGCGGCGCGGTGTTCCTGACCGATACCTTCGTGACGGAGGATCCCGGTGCGGAGGAACTGGCCGAAATGGCCCTGCTGGCGGCGGAAGAAATTCACCGCTTCGGCATCGAACCCAAGGCCGCCCTGCTGTCCTTGTCGAACTTCGGGTCGCGAGATACGGCATCCTCACGCAAGATGCGGGAGGCGCTGGAAATCCTCTGGCAGTCTCATCCGGATCTGGAAGTGGACGGCGAGATGCACGGCGACGCCGCGTTGAACGAGTTGCTGCGCGAGCGCGTGATGCCGAACGGCAAGCTGAAAGGCGAGGCGAACCTGCTGCTCTTCCCGAACCTGGATGCGGCCAATATCGCTCTCAACCTGCTGAAGGTTTCCACCCAGGCGCTTCACGTCGGACCGATCCTGCTCGGAACCGCGAAACCGGCGCACATCCTGACGCCGTCAGTCACGTCCCGCGGCGTGGTGAATATGTCGGCCCTGGCATGTGTGGAAGCCCAGAAGCTAGCCGGCGCCTGACGGAATCCGTTCGTCGCGCCGCACCCTGTGCGAGCCGTCGTCCTTGTGGATCAGGCAGACACCTGTCGGCTCTGCTCTGTACCGGATGCTGAGCCCGTATTCAGCAAGGCCAGGGCCTGCTCCGGCGGGACCGCCTTGCCGAACAGGTATCCCTGGCCGAAGCTGCAGCCCAACTGCTTGAGATAGTCGAGCTGGCTTTCCTGCTCGATGCCTTCTGCCGTCGTCGAGATGCCCAGGCCGCTCGCCAAAGCAACCGTGGTTCTGACGATCTTCGACTTCTTTTCGTCCTGCTCCAGGCCGGAGACGAAAATCCGGTCGATCTTGATCTTGTCGAATGTCAGGACGGAAAGTTGCGCCAGGCTGGAATAGCCGGTGCCGAAATCATCCAGAACGACGCGGATGCCTGCGCCGCGAAGATCTCTGATCATGGCCGCGGCCAATTCGGTGTCGCGCACCAGGGCGCTTTCGGTGATCTCGATTTCCAACCGATGGGGGTTGAGGCCGGTTTCCCCCAGGATCTTGAATATTTTCAGGCCCAGGTAACGGTCTTCCAGCATTCGGGGTGAGATATTGAAGGCAAGACCCACCTGTTTCGGCCAATCCATGGCGTCCCTGCACGCCTGGCGGAGCAATTGTTCAGAGAGCTCCGAAATCAGGCCGGTCGTCTCGGCCATGCGGATGAACAGTTCCGGCGAGATGAAACCGTCCTCGGGCGTGTTCCATCGGGCGAGGGCTTCGAAGCCGACGATCGTGCCCCTCTTCAGATCGACGAGAGGCTGGTAAAAGGGAACGATGTCACCATTTGCCACCGCGTCTCGCAACTGGCGCTCGATACGGGTACGGCGGGCGAGATCCTCGTTGATTTCCGGTTGAAACTCCACAAAGGAATTGCGTCCCTGCCGTTTGGCGACGCTCAGCGCCAGGATGGCCTGCTTGACGACGTCTTTCAGCCGGAGGCCATGTTCGGGGTAACTTGAAAGACCCACGCAGGCTCCGACGGAGATCTGCATCCCTTTGATATCGAAAGGCCTGTTCAGCAAGTTTATCAGGTCTTCGGCCAACTTGCGGGCCTGCTCGGGATCGGAGCAGTTCTGGCAGCGGTTCGTTGCCGTGCAGCCGGCGATGAGGAGAAATTCGTCGCTGCCGAGCCGGACGAGAATGGCCTCGGGCATAAAGGCGGAAAGTCTCCCGGCAAGATCGATCAGCAGCGTGTCTCCACCGTCAGGTCCGACCGTTTCATTGACCTTCTTGAAACCGTCCAGATCGAACGCCAGGACCCCGTAGCCTATCTTTCCGAAAGCCGTTTCGACGATATCGGGAGCCTTTTCCTTCAAGAACCGGCGGTTGGGCAACCGGGTGAGAAAGTCGTGATAGGTAATCCAGTCGGCTTTGGATTCCGCAAGCGTGCGGCGTCCCTGCTCGCGTCTGAGGTCGAGGATTTTGCGAAAGCCGAAGGCGTAACCGGCGCATCCGACCAGAAGCGCACCGATAATGATGCCGTCGATATTGGAGTGTAGCTGTGCGTGCCAGCCCACCTGCAGAAGCTTGAGAGCGCCGGCGGCCCATATCGCGACAAATGCAAGACAGACGAAAAATCCAGCCAGCAATCCGTAGCGCATGATTTTGCGCTTGTTGGGTATTTGGAATTCTTTTCGCATCAGGACGGCTCGGATAATTCCGAATAATTTTCAGGTGGTAATATTGACATTGCAATACTTTGGATTGTCTTAACGCTCAGAGCTGGCCCCCTCATTTTTAAAGGGGTGAGAGATAAGGTCCCTTGACTTTGCAGTGCACAAATCCCATAAAGTGATCATCGCATTCGACCGCCGCGTGAGCGGTCCGCACAAAAGCGCTGACTTTCTAGCGCTGGATATTGTGCAAGATGCAGTCTCAATCGGTTTTCGTAAAACCGGCATTTTCCCGAGTTCCCATTTCACGCGGGGTTCTGACGATCGGCGCGACCTGAGCGGACAATCCAGTCCCAGGTGAGTGTGCCAGTCGTAACCGCAATCTCAGACTCCACCGCCGATAGGTCGTGGGGATTTGGCGCATTTTGCCGCAATCCGGCGGAATGCAGTTCCAGAAGGGTATCACTTGACAGAATTTAAATCGCTTGGCCTCTCCGACCAACTTCTGAAGGCCATCGAGGCGAACGGCTATGAAACGCCGACGCCGATCCAGAAAGACGCAATCCCGCTTATCCTCAAAGGCGAAGACCTGATGGGTCTCGCGCAGACAGGGACCGGTAAAACCGCTGCCTTCGGTTTGCCTTTGGTTGAACGGCTTCTTGCCGATCCCAGAACGCCGGAGCCCAGGGGAGCGCAGGCGCTGATCCTTGCCCCGACACGCGAGCTGGTCAGCCAGATCGCGAAGAACCTGGTGTCTTTCGTGCGCGGCACGCCGCTCAGGGTGACGTCCGTCGTCGGCGGCGTGTCCATCAACAGCCAGATCAAGCGCATGTCGCGCGGAACGGATATTCTTGTCGCGACGCCCGGGCGTCTGCTCGATCTCGTCGACCGGAATGCCGTGACCCTGAAGAGCGTATCGTTCCTGGTCCTCGACGAAGCCGACCAGATGCTAGATCTCGGCTTCATCCATGCCCTGCGCAAGATCGCAGCGCTGGTTTCGAAGAAGCGCCAGACTCTCCTGTTCTCGGCAACCATGCCGAAGCAGATCAACGAACTGGCCCAGTCCTATCTCACCGATCCGGTCCGGGTCGAGGTCGCGCCCGTCGGCAAGACAGCGGACAAGGTCGGTCAATGCGTCCATTTCATGGACCAGAAGGCCAAGACGGACTTCCTCGTTTCGACGCTGTGCGAGCGGCCCGGTGACATGTCTCTCGTCTTCTGCCGCACCAAGCACGGTGCCGAACGGCTGATGCGCAAGATGGTCTCATCCGGCATCAAGGCAGGCTCCATTCACGGCAACAAGAGCCAGAGCCAGCGTGAGAAGGCCATCAAGGGTCTTCGCGAAGGGCAGATCAAGGTTCTCGTTGCGACAGATGTCGCGGCCCGCGGCATCGATATTCCGGGCGTCAGTCACGTCTATAATTTCGAGCTGCCGGAAGTCGCGGAAGCTTACGTCCACCGGATCGGCCGGACTGCGCGTGCCGGTGCGGATGGCGAAGCCGTGGCGTTGTGCAGCCCGGAAGAAATCGGCCTGTTCCGTCAGATCGAAAAGCTGATCGGCATTTCGATCGAAGTCGCCAGCGGCGAAGTTCCGCCTGCGAGCGCCGCCGTTTCCCCCGGCAAGGGCCGGGGCGGAAACCGCGGGCGCCAGAACAATGGTGGCCAGAACAACGGCGGCCGGAACAACGGTGGTCGGAACAATGGCGGCCGAAACAATGGCGGTCAGGGCAGAGGCGGACAGTCGTCTCGCTCCAATGACAACGACAATGCGGCGTTCAAGCCGCGTGGGGCGAAGCCGAGACGGCCTGCCCGCCGGCGCACGGAAGCTGCATAAGCAACAGCTTGGGGACGGTTCCTCGACCGGTGGCAGATAAGCCGCCGGTCGCTGCTTCCACGCCGCAATTTTGTGCGGATAAGAAATCTCCATATTCATTCGAAAAAGCGTTTGACCGTTTTGTCACTTGTATGTATACAAACGAAAATGGTTGACGCAAGGGAACTTGCGGGTGTCTGCGGTAGCCGAATTGGTCGAGCCGGACACTGATTGGTGAGGCGCATTTTACCGTCCGGTAAAGTCTGCCTTATCGCATATTGAGCTTCGGTAGCTTTAAAGCCGCGGAATACTGTGTATCAGAGTCAATTCAGTCCTCTTGTCCGTGCATACCCGGATGAGGCGCGGTCTGTATTGCTGTTTGTAATAGTGAGGGGACGACCAGGTCGTCCGATCATGGAAGAATGCTCAGGTGAGGGCGCCAAGTCCACACTTGAATGTATACATAATATCTTGTGGTAGCGGGCAAAGCCCGGGTTCCGGTTCAACAAGACGAACAAGCAGTTCGCGGGAACCCATATGGCCTTTGACAACCGCGACCGGCTGCTCCGACTTGTGTCGGCAGCCTGCCGGAAAAGACCCATCGGCCACAAGCAAACGGCACCGGGATCCTCCCCGGTGCCGTTTTTGTTTGTCCGGTGCTTTGTTCCTGGGCCGTCCGGCAGACGTTTGCCTTACATATTCGGATAGTTGGGGCCGCCGGTCCCTTCGGGAACCGTCCAGGTGATGTTGCCGTTCGGATCCTTGATATCGCAGGTCTTGCAGTGGACGCAGTTCTGCGCGTTGATCTGGAACCTCGGCGCGTCTTCGCCTTCTTCCACCCATTCGTAGACGCCTGCGGGGCAATACCGGTTCGAGGGGCCGGCGAAGATGTCGTGTTCCGAGGACTTCTGCAGCGCTTCGTCGCCCACCTTCAGATGGATCGGCTGATCCTCCTCGTGGTTGGTGTTCGACAGGAACACGGAGGAGAGCTTGTCGAAGGAGATCACGCCGTCCGGCTTCGGATAATCGATCTTCGGACAATCCTTGGCCGGCTTGAGGGTGGCCGCATCGGTCTTGCCGTGCTTCAGGGTGCCGAAGAAGGAGAAGCCGAACAGTTCGTTGGTCCACATGTCCATCCCGCCGAGCGCGATGCCAAGCACGGTGCCGAACTTCGACCAAAGCGGCTTCACGTTGCGAACCGTCTTCAGATCCTTGCCGATTTCGCTCGCCCGCCAGGCGGCGTCATAGCCGGTCAATTCCGTATTGGCTTCGCCCCGGCCGATGGCTGCCATGACCTCTTCCGCCGCCAGCATGCCGGACAGCATGGCGTTGTGGGAGCCCTTGATCCGGGGCACGTTCACGAACCCGGCCGAGCAGCCCATGATGAGACCGCCGGGGAAGGAGAGCTTGGGAACGGACTGGTAGCCGCCTTCGGTGATCGCCCGTGCGCCATAGGCTATGCGCTTGCCGCCCTCGAAGGTGTCGCGAATGGCCGGGTGGGTCTTGAAGCGCTGGAACTCGTCGAAAGGCGACAGCCACGGATTTTCATAGTTCAGGTGCAGCACGAAGCCGACCGCCACCTGGTTGTCCTCCAGGTGGTACAGGAACGATCCGCCGCCGGTCTTGCCGTCGAGCGGCCAGCCGAAGGAATGCTGGACCAGTCCGGGCCGATGCTTCTCCGGGTCGATCTGCCACAGTTCCTTGAGGCCGATGCCGAACTTCGGAACGTCGCAGTCCCGGTCGAGGGCGAATTTCGCGATCAGTTCCTTGGCAAGCGAACCGCGCGCACCTTCGCCGATCAGCGTGTATTTCGCCCGCAGTTCCATACCGCGGGTGAACTGGGCGTTCGGCTTGCCGTCGCGGCCGATGCCCATGTCACCAGTGGCAACACCGACGACGCGACCATTGTCGTCATAAAGGATTTCGGCGGCCGCGAAGCCTGGATAGATCTCGATACCGAGCGCCTCGGCCTTTTCCGCCAGCCAGCGGCAGACGTTGCCGAGCGAGACGATGTAATTGCCGTGATTGTTCATGAGTTTCGGCATGAACATGTTCGGCAGGCGCAGGGAACCGGCCGGACCGAGAACCAGGAAATGATCGGCGGTGACCGGGGTCTTGATCGGCGTGTCCTCGTCGCGCCATTCCGGCAGCAGTTTGTCCAGCCCGATCGGGTCGATGACGGCACCGGACAGGATATGGGCGCCGACTTCGGAGCCTTTCTCCAGAACGACGATGCTCAGCTCTTCGCCCTTCTCATCGGCGATCTGCTTCAGCCGGATCGCGGCAGCCAGACCGGCCGGGCCGGCGCCGACGATAACGACGTCAACGTCCATGCTTTCGCGTTCGCCAAGCTCTGCCCCATCCTGTTCGGACATTGAGTTCTCCCTCGCTTGATATCCGGTCATGGCCGGATACTACCCCTTTTGCATCATCGGCCTTAAGTACGCACGACCCTACCGGCAGCCTTGCCCCGATCAAGTGCGAATTTCGGCTTATGTCATCCGATTGGCACATAGACTGAAAAGTCGTTCCGTCGTCAAGTCCATGGCTTACGCTTACGTAAGCGGAATTTTTAGTCCGGGTGAGGCGCCCGAAGGGAGTCATTCTGTTGGACAAGCGGCTTTACGCGGATAAAACATCCCGCCTTCGCTTTGTCACAGGACGTGGGAGCGAATAGAATACCTGCGGAGGCCATAAGGTGCAGTCGATGGATCAGGCAAACAGGGAACTTGAAGCGCTGCTGGATTTTTATCTGGCAAGCGGAATCGATTGCCTGCTGGAGACGGATCCGGTCGATCGTTTTGCCGAAACCGCAAGGCTCGCCGAAAGGCGGGCGGGCGAACAGATGTTCCGCCCCTCCGACCGTCAGGTTCAAGGGCCAGGCCCTGCCGCAGCCCAATCTCCCCTGTCCCGGATGCCGGGAGCGGATAGACCCTTGCCGCAAACGGCCCCGCACTCGATATCGTCTAACCCGGCAGCGCAGGCGCAGGGTGGCGAAGCTTCCGGGGGCGGGGCTTCGGCGGTTCTCCCGAACGCATCAGTCGTGGAATCCGCCCGCGATGCCGCCGGGAACGCTTCGACGCTTGAGGAGCTTCGCGCCTGCCTGGAAGGGTTTGACGGCTGCAATTTGCGTCTGACGGCCAAGAATCTCGTTTTTGCCGACGGCAACCCGCAGGCCCGGGTCATGTTCGTCGGCGAGGCTCCGGGCCGGGATGAGGATTTGCAGGGCAAGCCCTTTGTCGGCCGCTCCGGACAATTGCTCGACCGGATGCTGAACGCCGTCGGCCTGGACCGGTCAGGCGCCTATATCGCCAATGTGGTGCCCTGGCGCCCCCCCGGAAACCGGACCCCGACACCGCAGGAAACGGAAATCTGCAAGCCGTTCATCATGCGCCAGATCGAACTCGTAAAACCGGATATTCTTGTTTTTCTTGGATCAGCCTCCGCGAAAACCTTGCTGGGCACCCAGGAGGGCATCAGAAAATTGCGCGGTCGCTGGATGAATTTTTCCACCGGAAATGCAGAGATTGCGTGCGTTGCAACCTATCATCCTGCCTATCTTTTGCGCAGCCCGCTTGAGAAAAGGCAATCCTGGCAGGATTTTCTGTCGATTAAGCAAAAGCTTGCAGAAAAACGGACCAACTAAAGTTAATATGGTTTAAGACTGAATATATTTTCTCAATTAGAATGCGGATGCTTGAAAATCCGCTATATGGAGAATTTTTACAGGGCCGTTAACCTGAAGTTTGCATTGGGCGGGTATCTCCTTACTGAGAAGTAAGGGAAACCACTCGTGACCGCTTTGGCCCAAAACATACCGGAAGGCGCAACGCTGGCCGTTCTGATCGTCGATCTGGAGCGCCTTCTTTGCATCGAGGGATCTGCGTCAGGGTTTTCCGGTTCCGGCTGCAGTATTCTTTCCCACCGCGTGAACGAACTGAACGAAATGATCGGTTTGCGCGTGGACGGCCTGGAAAAGATGATCAAAGGCCGGATCACCTACGTTTCGGACGGTGAAGCCAAGGTTCTCTTTGATTTCAGTGAATCCAGCAAGGACCAGGAAAAGCGGAAGGAGCAGCGCCGCCCCGTTCATATACCGGCACGTGTCAGCGATCTGTCCGGAAACGCCTCGATCCATTGCATCATATCCAATGCCAGCAAGAACGGATGTCGTCTCGAGGGGAAGGGGGTCGGGCATCTGCCTGATGACATCTTTCTGCGCATAAACGGGCTGGACTTGCCCGTTCGCGGCAGCATTGCGTGGCGTGGACCCGAATGCGCCGGTGTCCGCCTATGTTGGCAGTTTACGTCTGGCAAGGAAATGAAGCCCGTGCTCAATGACATGAACCCCATGCACAAGGGTGTGGGGAGACGGGCGGCAGGCTTCGGGTCTGGCAAAAAGCGCGTGAATACTGTCGGCAATGCCGGCGACGCAGAACAAACCGCCGAAGACATCGAAAAAGCTGCCGAAGAAATTACCCTTCGCGAACAGAAACGAGCCGAACGCAAAGCCCGCCGCGCGGAGGCCGGTGCGTTTGGAGCGCGCAAGGGCGCCCAGCTCTGATCCCGGTCGAGCGTTATTCCGGTATTTTCCGATACAAGAGAAGCGTCGCATCCTCCTGCGATTGGCGGACGTCGTTTCGAAATCGCGGACGACGGGTTATATTTGCGCCCACTTGGCACTATATGCCGTTAGATACCCTCTTCCGGAGCTCCCGCTTACGTGTTCGATAAATTGCGCAACTTGCTTCCCAAAGCCTTTCGTAGCGACAAGACGATTATCCCGGTCGTCCGCCTTCAGGGTGCGATCGGAATGGTGACGCCGCTCCGTCCGGGCCTTTCGCTTGCCTCCGTTTCCCAACCGCTGGAAAAGGCGTTCGCGATGAAAAAGGCGCCTGCCGTGGCGCTGATCGTGAATTCGCCGGGCGGGTCGCCGGTTCAGTCGCGCCTGATTTTCAAGCGGATCCGCGATCTCGCGGAGGAAAAGGAAAAGGACGTACTCGTCTTCGTGGAAGATGTGGCAGCGTCCGGTGGCTATATGATCGCCCTTGCCGGCAACGAGATCTACGCGGACCCGTCCTCCATCGTGGGGTCCATCGGCGTGGTTGCGGCCGGTTTCGGCTTTCCCGAACTTCTGAAGAAGATCGGTGTCGAACGCCGGGTCTATACCGCCGGCGAAAAGAAGGTGATCCTGGATCCGTTCAAGGAAGCCGATCCGGACGACATCGAGTTCCTCAAAGGATTGCAGCAGGAAATCCACGAGGTTTTCATCGATATGGTGAAGTCGCGCCGCGGTGACATTTTGTCCAATGACGAAGACCTCTTTTCAGGTAAGTTCTGGACCGGCGGAAAAGCCCGGGAACTGGGTTTGGTCGACGAGATCGGCGACCTGCGCGGTGTCCTGAAAAAACGGTTCGGCGACAAGGCGGAGCCCAAGCTGATTTCCGCGCCGCGCGGACTGTTCGGCCGCAAGAGCGGGGTCGGTGTCGCGGCACGGTTTCTGGAAGGCGAAGGCGGGCTTGCCGACGAGATGATATCTTCGCTTGAAGCGCGCGCATTATGGCAGCGTTACGGGCTTTGAGGCTTCAGACCGGGCAGGGCCGGCGAGGGAGGTGACATGACGGAATTACTCGGATTTGCAGCCCTCGCCGTCGGCGGTTACTGGGTCGTGAACCGCATGAAGAAGAAAATGGCCGAGGTCGAACGACGGCTGTCCGAGGCAGCCGCCGCGGCCAAAGGCCCCAACGGCGAGCCGGTTCGGACCCTGAAGCAGGATCCGGAGACGGGCCGCTACCGGCCCGAACAGTAACCCGGCTCACTCAGAAGAAGATCCGGCTTAGCCCGCCACCTTCGAGAAATCCGCAACCACATGGGTGGCGTTGCGGATTTCGGACAGGAGACGCAGCCGGTTGAGACGGATTTCCGCCTCTTCCGCATTGACCAGGATATCCTCGAAGAACCGGTCCACCGGCGCGCGCAGCTTCGACAGCGCTTCCATGGCGCCCGCAAAATCTTCTCGCTCCACTGCGTTCTCGGCATCGGCACGCGCAGTGTCGATCGCCGCGGCGAGGTCGACTTCCGCCTGTTCCTTGAAGTGATCGGCCTGCGGCCGGCCCTCGACAGGTGCGCCGTCCTTCTTTTCTTCCGCCTTGAGGATGTTGACCGCACGCTTGTAGCCGGCGAGCAGATTGGCGCCGTCCTCGGTCTCCAGGAACTTGCCGAGCGCCTCGACCCGCCTGACCACCATCAGCAGATCGTCCTGGCCTTCCATGGCGAAGACCGCGTCGATCAGGTCGTGGCGCGCGCCTTCGTCCTTCAGATAGACCTTGAGCCGGTCGGCCAGGAAGGCGATGAGGTCGCCCACAATTGCATCCGGGCTCGAAACGTCCGACTGGATCAATCCGAGCGCCGTGCGAATGAGGTCCGACAGGCGCAGGCGCAGATTGTTCTCCAGAATGATCCGGATCACGCCGAGCGCGGCGCGGCGCAGCGCATAGGGGTCCTTCGACCCGGTCGGCTTTTCGTCGATGGCCCAGAAGCCGGCCAGCAGGTCCAGCTTGTCGGCAAGGGCAACGGCGATGGCCACCGGATCGGTCGGCACCGAGTCCGAAGGCCCTTGCGGACGGTAATGATCCTCGATGGCCGTTGCGACGGAGGCATCCTCGCCCTGGGCCGTCGCATAGTAGCGGCCCATCAGCCCCTGGAGTTCCGGGAATTCGTAGACCATGGCAGAGACAAGGTCTGCCTTGGCGAGCGTAGCCGCCCGTTTGGCCTTGGCGGCATCGACGCCGATCAGGGACGCGATCCGTGCGGCTAGGTCTTCTAACCTCTTCACTCGCTTGCCCTGGGAGCCGAGTTTCTCGTGGAAGACGATGCCGTCCAGTTTCGGCAGATTATCGGCGAGTTTGGTCTTCAGGTCGGTGTCCCAGAAGAAGCGCGCGTCCGAAAGCCGGGCACGGATGACCTTCTCGTTGCCGGCGACGATCTCCTTGCCACCATCGGAGGCTTCGATGTTGGAGGTCAGGACGAAACGGTTCGCCAGCTTTCCGGACTTCGGATCCTTGAGCACGAAGCACTTCTGATTGGCCCGGATGGTCAGCCGGATGCATTCGTCCGGGATCTCCAGGAACGCCTCCTCGAAGGTTCCCGTCAGCACCACCGGCCATTCGACCAGGCCGGCGACCTCTTCCAGCAGGCCTTCGTCCTCGACCAGTTCGAGACCGAGGGCAAAGGCGCGGTCGCGGGCATCATGGACGATGATGTCCTTGCGCCGGTCGGCGTCGAGGACGACCTTGTGCTTTTCGAGCGCCGGGGCGTAATCGTCGAAGCGGCGCACGGCGAAGGCCTCGTCCGCCAGGAAACGGTGGCCGCGGGTCGTCTTGCCGGACACGATGCCGTCCACCTCGAAGGGAACCACGTCCGGCTCCTCGGTTTCAGGACCGAAGGTCGCGATGATCGAATGCAGCGGCCGGACCCAGCGCATCTGGCCGGTACCCCAGCGCATGGATTTCGGCCAGGGGAAGCCACGGATGATGCCGGGCATGAAGTCGGCGATGATGTCGATGGCGTTCCGGCCGGGCTTTTCGATCACGGCGACGTAGAACTCGCCCTTCTTCGGGTCGCTCTGAATTTGCGCCTGATCGATCGATGTCAGACCCGCTCCGCGCAGAAACCCTTCGACTGCCTTTTCCGGCGCGCCGACGCGCGGGCCCTTGCGCTCTTCCCGGGTTGCCGCGGAGGCAACGGGAACACCGGCGACATGCAGGGCGAGCCGGCGCGGCGTCGCGAAGGCCTTGGCGCCTTCGTAAGTCAGGCCTGCCTCGACCAGGGCGTTGGTCACGAGCGACTTGAGATCATCGGCGGCGCGGCGCTGCATGCGCGCGGGGATTTCCTCGCTGAAAAGTTCAAGCAGGAGATCTGGCATCGGAATTACTAGCCTTCGGTAGAGCGGGATCCTTCGGATCGGTCGGCCCGTCCGTTAGCAAGTCCGCCCGGTCTTGTCACCCCCTCTCGGCGATGCGAGGGAAATTTGCCGCCGCCGGTTCCGTTTGCGCCCTAACCTTCAGGGAGACAAAGGAGGTTTCCAAATCGGGAATACTTTCAATGTCTTTGAAATTTCGGCATTAAAGCGTCAAATTTAGGTAATCGATTTCATTGTTCCTAAAGGAAAAGCGGCGAAAATCTAGGGTTCGAGCAATCGAATATCAGAGCGAAACGGCGCAAAGTGAAAAATCCCTTTAAAAGGCTCTCCCGGTCTCAATGGTTGGTGCTTTGCGCTGCGGGTTCGGTGCCTTTATTCGGATACCTGATCGCTCAACTTCACCCGCTTTCGTTCCTGCCCGCAGAAGGCAGTGCCCGGCATCATTTCGTGGAGGTGCTGGTCAGTGTTCTGGCGTGTCTGATCCTGTTCGGGCTTTTCCTGGGTGTCCGAGCGGTGTTCGGACTGCGGCGGGAATTGCGCGAGCGCAAGGCGGAGCAACAACGCACGCTTGAAATGGCGCAACATGATGCTCTGACCGGTTTGCCGAACCGGCGGAAATTTCAGGAAACCCTGATCGAACTGACCGCGTCTCTGGCGCCGGAGAAATACCGCGCCGTGATGATGCTGGACATGGACGGGTTCAAGACGATCAACGATGTCTACGGTCATGGTTTCGGCGATGCGCTGCTGACCAGCTTCGCCGAACGTCTGCGCAGAACGGTTGGCGAGGATGGCATCGTTGCCCGTCTAGGTGGCGATGAATTTGCGGTCGTCACCCCCGAGATCAGCGAAGTAAGCGAAGCGTCGGCTCTGGCGAACCGGATCCTCCAGCGCATTCAGGAAGTCTTCGTCCTGGAGTCCCGGCAGGTCACGATCGGCAGCGGCATCGGGATCTCCATTTTCCCGGATGATGGGTATTCGCCGGCCGAATTGCTTCGGCGCGCGGACATCGCCCTCTACCGAGCCAAGACCTCCGGCAGGTCGTCCTACTGCTTCTTCGAAGTCGATATGGACGCGACGATCCTGCACACGACATTGCTCGAGCAGCGGCTGCGCAACGCGATCGAAAACCGGTTGATCAAGGTCTACTACCAACCGATCCTCGATCTGGGAACACGGGAAATTGTCGGCTTTGAAGCCCTGGCGCGCTGGTCGGATCCGGATTTCGGACAGGTCTCGCCCGCCCAGTTCGTGCCGATTGCCGAGGACTGCGGCCTGATCGGAGAGATGACCGAAATTCTTCTGAGCGAAGCCTGCACCGTCGCGAAAACCTGGCCCCGCTGCATCGGCCTGAATTTCAACATATCTCCGCTGCAGTTGCAGGATCTGTCGTTCCCGCTGAAGATCATCTCCGTTCTGGCAGAGACTGGCCTGCAGCCCGAACGGCTGACCCTGGAAATCACCGAAACGGCATTGATGCGCAATGCGGACACCGCGCAAGTCATTCTCCGGCAACTGTCCGATGCAGGGGTGAGAATAGCCTTGGACGATTTCGGAACCGGCCACTCAAGCCTGACCTATCTGCGCGATTTTCCGATCGACAGGGTGAAGATCGACAAATCCTTCACCATGCATCTGGCCGACAGCAAGGAATGCGAGGCCATAGTTGAATCGATTCTGGTGCTCTCCAGGGGGCTCGGCGTGGAAGCCGTTGCCGAAGGGATCGAGCAGCAGGAGGTCCTGCGGAAGCTGAGCGACAGCGGCTGTAACCTCGGACAGGGCTTCCTGTTCGGTGCCGCCCGGCCGCAGGAGAAACTTGCCGAGATGCTTCGACGCGCCGATGAGCCGGAAGCGGAGCGCGCCCGTCATTCGGCCTAGCCCAGAAACAGCCAGATGATCGCGGCATTGCTGAGGTCGACGAAAAAGGCCGAGACCAGCGGCAGGATCAGCAGCGCCTGGGCGGCGGCGCCATATTGTTTCGTCACGGCGGACATGTTGGCAATGGCCGTCGGTGTCGCCCCCAGGGCAAAGCCGGCAAAGCCCGCCCCCAGGACCGCTGCGATATAATCCCTGCCCATGACGGGAAACAGTACGAAGACGATGAACAGCGCGGCGCAGGCGACCTGAACGGCCAGAATGACCATCATCGGCGCGGCAAGCTCCGCAACGACCCACAATTGCAGTCCCATCAGGGACATGGTCAGGAAGATGCCGAGCGCCAGATCGGAGATGACCGCCAGGGATTTCGATCTGGCGGGCCATTTCATGTTCGGGAACGCGAACGGCACGGTGTTCGACAGGACAATCCCGCAAAACAGGCAGACGACAAAGAGCGGCAGGTCCAGTCCGGTATTCGACAGGATCTCCTGAAAGGCGACCCCGAGCGCGATCGCGATATTCAGGACCAGAAGGCTGCGCATCAGGCCGGTGTGGGTGACTTCGGCAGTCGGCTCCGTATCCCGCTCTAGGCCGATGATCGGAATTTCCTCGTGGACGGACGGGTCCGGCTTCGCGCCCTTGCGATTGATCAGGTAATCGGCAACGGGACCGCCCAGAAGGCTGGCCGCGATCAGACCGAGTGTTGCGGTGGCGGCTCCGATCTCGACGGCGCCCGTTACGCCGTAGCTGTCTGCCAGGGTCGGGCCCCAGGCGATCGCCGTGCCATGGCCGCCGACGAGCGCGATGGTTCCGCCAATCAACCCGAAACCGGTCGGCTGGCCCATGGTCAGCGCGAGCCCGACGCCGATCCCGTTCTGCAGCACCATGTAGCACAGGGTCAGGAGCAGCAGTTTCAAAAGGGGGATGCCGCCGCGCGCCAGGTCTCCGAACCGGGCGTTCAGGCCAATGGCGGTGAAGAAGTAGAGCAGCAGGAAATCGCGGGTTTGAAGGGAGAAGGCGATTTCGCCGCCCGTGATCAGGTAGTAGCAAAGGGCGCAAACCGCCACGAGCAGCCCGCCTGAGACCGGTTCGGGGATGTTGTAGGCATTGAGAAACGGAATGGTCCGGTTGAGGCGCACGCCGAGGAAATAGACGATGATCGCAATATTGAAACTCGCGAACTCGCCGATCGTTACAGGACCCTGCGCCATGCCTGTTCTCCTGGTTGCCCGATCAAACGCTGCCGTTCATAACTTCCGGCTTCGGTCGGCGCGCCGGTTACCATCCACCGCCGCCGCCTCCGCCTCCTCCTCCGCCGGAGAAACCGCCTCCGCTGGAAAAGCCCGAACTCGATGACTTCGGGGCGGGCAGGGAGGTGCTGAAGCTTCCCGCCATCGCGCTGGTCACGTCGTTCATGGAGCCGGCAATGTTATGGGCGTCGAACACCTGCCCGGAATACCACGCCGGAGCATAGGATGCGGCGACCGCAGCCCCGGCCGCCGTCAGCAGCCACGCCTGGAAGGCGTTCGACCAGGGTTTTTCCACGCCGAGAGCAACCGCATAGGGCAACAGCGTTTCAAAATGGGAGGGGCTCATTTCCGGGGCGCCCTCCATGTTCATCCGGTCCTTCTCGGCAACCGTCAGATAAAGCTTCAGACCTTCGATCTCGTCGAGGACCTGACGGCCGGCAACCGTCGGCGCCCCCAGCAGGTAGTAGAACAGCAGGTTGGAGGCAACCAGGGCGACGGCAAGAGCCGGAAGCAGCGGTATTCCGAAGCTGCCGCTGAAGAGGATCGGAACCGCGCTGACAAGAATGGACATGCCGAAGCCGAAGATCATGAAAATGGCAGCGATCTTCGCGAAGATATTGCCGGAGCGCCGAAACAGCTTGCCGAAATTGACGGAGAAAACCGTTACGAAAACCCCGATAAAAAGGACCGGCATGAACAGCGCAATCTGATCTTCGGACAAGTTGCCGAAGACCACCAGCGCGATTGCGGCCAGAACGCTCAGGATCGCGCCGGGGATCACGTAACCCCAGTTCTTCTTGAAATACCGTGCCCGGCTTTCAGACTCGATCGCGGAGCGGAACTTGCGTCCGAGCGTCTGGACCGACTTGCCGTTGTCCTTGTTGATCGTGAGCGGGCTGCCGCGATTCCGCAGCCACCGGTTCACTGCGGATTCGCCCCTGGGAAGAGGATCGTCCCATGCATTTCTCGGATTGCCGTCCGGCTTCGGAACAAGCGTGACCGTATCGCCGGGCGCCTCCAGCACCAGCCGGCCTTTCACGGCGAGGTTCAGGCAGGCAGCCGACAGCGCCTTCCAGCCGCCGTCGCCGAAACCGCGGTTGGTGACGTAATTGGCAAGGGCCGGAGAAATCCCTTCCGGCGCCTTGAAGCGCGGGAAGATCACGCCTTTCGGCGGATCGCGGCCGACCTGCCACCAGGCGATCAGATAATAGGCAAGCACCAGAAGCACGCCGATGCTGCCGATGATCTCCGCCCGGTAATCCATCAGGAAATAGGCCGCTTCCTGTTCGCGCGTCGGCGGCGCGACGACACCTTTGGGCATCGCCACGACAACGGTCAAACCTTCCTGCGGCCCAAGTCCACGTGTTGTCTTGAAGAGAACGCTGTTGTCGCCGTCTTCGGATGTCACCGTGACGGCGGATTCCCTGGAGCCGTAACGCCCGGTAAAGGCGGTCCATCTGGTGGCCTTGTCGCCTTCGGGCAGGATCACCCGCGCTTGGGCCTGGTCGATCGGAAAGATCCATTCGTTGCCGGTGGCGTTCCAGTAAACCTCGTCATGATCGTCGAAGAACCGAATCTGACGGGTCGTCTCGTAACGCAGCGTGTAAGTGTAAGTGCCGGGCCGGAGTAAGACGTCCTCCTTGCCGACATAGATGCGCACACCGCCGTTGGCGCGCTTGACCGTATAGGAGTCCGGCCTGCCGTCGCGCAGAACTTCCAGGAGTTCGAACCCGGCTTTTTTCTCCCGGCCGTCCGCGTCCTCGAAGGTCAGGGGAATGTCCCTGTAGATGCCGCGCTTGATCTTGTTCCCTTCGGCCGTGACGGTGATCTTTTCCGTGACGGTCAGGGTGCCGTCATGGGCGACAGCGATGGTGGAGCCGAAATTCAGGATGCGTTCGTCGGCGAGAGCATGGGTCAGGGCCGCGAAGAAAGTGAGACAGCCAACGACAAACGCTGTCAGGCGGCGGGAAATACGGAAGCCCGGCATGGCCAGCCCCTTCAGAAACTGACTTTGGGAACGGCCCGGTCGGCGGCGTCCTCGATTTCGAAATACTCGCGTTTTTCGAATTTGAACTGCGAGGCGATCAGGTTGGAGGGGAAACTCTCGACCATGACGTTCAGGCCGCGTACGGCGCCGTTGTAATAGCGCCGCGCCATTTGCAGGGCGTCCTCGATCGAGTCGAGTGAGGCGTGGAGGTCCTGGAAATTCGCGCTGGCCTTCAGGTCGGGATAGGCCTCGGCCACGGCAAAAAGCCGACCGAGCGCCTGGGACAGCATGCCTTCCGCCTGGGCCCGACCCGCCACATCGCCGGAGGGGACATTGGCCGCCCGGGCGCGCATTTCGGTGACCTCTTCCAGTGCCCCGCGCTCGTGTTCCGCGTAGCCCTTCACGGTCTCGACAAGGTTGGGAATAAGATCGGCCCGGCGTTTCAGTTGGACATCGATGCCGCTCCAGCCTTCCTCCACCATCTGCCGTTTCGTGACGAGCTGATTGTAGAGGTAGATGACATAAAGGCCGATCAGAACCAGTAGGCCGAGGATGATCCAGGTCGTCATGAGGGCGTGCTCCGCAATCGATTTTCGCGAAGGCTAGCCCCTCAGCGTAAAAAAGTCATCCGTAAGGGTAACGAGTTGCGCCCGATCAGGGACGGTTCAGCCCTCGTAGCCGACGCCGCCGGCTTCCGTTTCCAGGAAGGCCGCGCCGCAGGCTTTCGCCAGCTCGCGGACCCGCAGGATATAGCTCTGGCGCTCGGTCACCGAGATGACGCCGCGCGCGTCCAGCAGATTGAAGGCATGGCTGGCCTTGATGCACTGGTCGTAGGCCGGCAGCACCACCTGATGCACCGGTGCGCCGGCGTCTTCACGGGCCTTGGCACCGGCGGCAAGCAGCGCCTTGCATTCGTTTTCCGCGTCCTTGAAGTGGCGGAACAGCATGTCCGTGTCGGCATGTTCGAAATTGTGCCGGGAATATTCCTGTTCGGCCTGCAGGAAGACGTCGCCATAGGTGACCTTCTCGTCGCCCTCGCGGCCGTTGTAGTTCAGGTCGTAGACGTTATCGACGCCCTGGATATACATGGCGATGCGTTCCAGGCCGTAGGTGAGTTCGCCGGAAACCGGTGAGCATTCGAAGCCCGCCACCTGCTGGAAGTAGGTGAACTGGGACACTTCCATGCCGTCGCACCAGCACTCCCAGCCAAGGCCCCAGGCGCCAAGCGTCGGGCTTTCCCAATCGTCTTCCACGAAGCGGATGTCGTGGACCTTTGGGTCGAGGCCGATGGCGTAGAGCGACTTCAGGTAAAGGTCCTGCAGGTCGGCGGGCGACGGCTTCAGGATCACCTGGAACTGGTAATAGTGCTGCAGGCGGTTCGGATTTTCGCCGTAGCGCCCGTCGGTCGGCCGGCGCGACGGCTGCACATAGGCCGCCTTCCATGGACGCGGTCCGAGCGAGCGCAGGGTGGTGGCAGGGTGAAAGGTACCTGCACCCACTTCCATGTCATAGGGCTGAAGCACGACGCATCCCTGATCGGCCCAGAACCGCTGCAGGGTCAGGATCAGGCCTTGAAAGGAGTTCTGGGGGCGCATGTGCGCCGGGATGGCGTCGTTCGACATGAGAAGCTTTTCCGCGTGGATATAGGCAGGGCCGTTATTCGGCGCGACACGTGCCACGGCGGGGGCGGAAGGTCAAGCACCGGAGAGCCGATGCATTCCCTCAAGTCCGGGTCTGCTCTTATTGCGCCGGTTGTCCGGCAAGCCGGGCGACGGGTTGCTCCTTGATCGGCCAGTGAATGACCGCGGCAAAGAGGCCGAGCGCGATGCCCATCCACCAGATGGCGTCATAGGATCCGGTGGTGTCGTAGAGATAACCGCCCAGCCAAACGCCGAGGAAGGATCCGATCTGGTGAGAGAAGAAAACGAAGCCGAACAGGGTCGCCATGTAGCGCGGGCCGAACATGACCGCGACAAGGCCGGAGGTCGGCGGCACCGTGGACAGCCATAGGAAGCCCATCGCGGCAGCGAACACCAGAACCGTCAGTGGGGATGCCGGAACCAGAATGAACACCGTGATGACGATCGCCCGGGCGAAATAGATCAGCGACAGGAAATGCGACTTGGAATAGCGCCCGCCGATATAGCCGGAAACCAGCGAGCCGACGATGTTGCACAGGCCGATCAGAGCGATCGCGATCGCGCCCCACGACGGGTCCAGGCCGAGATCGGCGATATAGGGCGGCAGATGGACGGTGATGAAGGCAACGTGAAAGCCGCAGACGAAGAAACCCAGGGTCAGCAGAAGGAAACTGCGGGTGCCGAAGGCTTCCGCCATGGCCTGTGTGAGACTTTGGTCCGGACCCAGGCCCATGCTTGCCGGTGCGTGCGGACGGCCCCTGAGCGCGATGGCCAGCAGCGGGATCGCCATGAGCAGGCCGGAAAACACGATCAGCGTTTCCTGCCAGCCGACGCCCTCGATCAGGGAATTGCCGAGCGGGGCGAAGACGAACTGTCCGAGCGATCCGGAAGCCGTCCCGATGCCGAAGGCGATCGACCGCTGTTCGGGGGTCACCACCCGTCCGAAGGCGGCGATCACGAGAGAAAACGAGGAAAACGCGATGCCCAGCCCGATCAGGACACCGCCGGACAGGTGCAACGCCATCGGCGTTTCGGCATTCGCCATCAGAAGCAGGCCGGCTGCGTAGAGAACGGCGCCCAGGCTCATGGTCTTCCAGGTCCCGTAGCGATCGGCCATCATGCCGGCCACCGGCTGGGCCGCACCCCAGATCAGGTTCTGGATGGCAATGGCAAGCGCGAAGATTTCCCGACTCCAGTCATGGGCCTCGGTCATCGGCTGAAAGAAGAAGCCCATGGCCGAACGCGGGCCGAAGGACAACAACGCGATCACGCAGCCGCAGACGATCACAAGGGGAACGTTCGGACCGCTTTTGGCAGGGTAGAAAGTATCGTCGGACATGAGATCCCGCAGCTGCGGCCTTGGCCGCTGTTATTCATCGTTACCTTACGATAAACGCGCTAACGGATAGGAGAAAGCGATTTTTTCTGATCGATCCATAAATGTTTGGAATGAATTAGGGGATGGATCCGGACCGGCAGATACAGGGGCAATTCGTCGGCTGGAGCGGCGGTCGTCCAGCCCCCTTTAGGGTTTGACTGTCTCTGGAAATTATCTAAGGCTTTGAAAAGATTGATGATGTTCCAAGAAGGAAAAATTAGGCGACGAACCCGGTAGATTTCAGGGGAGGAACCGCCTATATAAACTCAATCAGAGCAAAAGACGGCAGAGGGCCCTTGGCCCGTTTTCTTTTGTCATTGATATACTCAAATTGAGTATATATAGGGAGGTCCCCATGACCATAGCCAGGAATGCAGCGGCACCGCGTGCAGGGTCCCATTCGGCAGAGCGTGCCATCGACCGGTTCGGGAGGATCGAACGCCCGGCGCTCGACTATACGCCCGAGGTGGCGGAAGCGACCGCGCCGATCTACGAAAAGGTCAGACACATCGTCCCGGCGATTGAATGGCCGGTGCTGGCTCCCACGATCCATGCCATCAACCGGCTGAAGAAGGAGCGCAACGCGGTCGTCCTGGCGCACAACTACATGACGCCGGACATCTTCCATGGCGTCGCGGACATCGTCGGCGACAGCCTGCAGCTTGCCATCGAGGCGACACGCACCGATGCGGACATCATCATCCAGTGCGGCGTCCACTTCATGGCCGAGACGTCGAAGATCCTGAGCCCGGAAAAGACCGTTCTGATCCCGGATATGCACGCCGGTTGTTCGCTGGCCGAATCGATCACGGCGGAAGATGTGCGTGGCCTGCGGGCCCGCAATCCCGGCGTGCCGATCATCACCTATGTGAACACGTCGGCCGATGTGAAGGCGGAATGCGATATCTGCTGCACCTCCTCCAACGCCCTTCAGGTGGTCGAGAGTTTCGGCGCTGATCGGGTGTTCCTGATCCCCGACAAGTATCTGGCCGCCAATGTCGGCAACAAGACCGATGTGGAGGTCCTGGTCTGGGACGGCGCCTGCGAGGTCCATGAACGCTTCACCGCCGAGGAGCTGCGCGACTATCGCAGGATCGATCCGGGCGTGAAGATCATCGCGCACCCCGAATGCCCGCCCGAGGTGGTCGCGGAAGCCGATTTTGCCGGATCCACCGCACATATGATCGACTGGGTGAAGACCGAGCAACCCAAGAAGGTGATGATGATCACCGAGTGCTCCATGGCCGACAACGTGGCGAGTGAGACGCCGGATGTGGAGTTTGTCCGGCCGTGCAATCTCTGTCCGCACATGAAGCGGATCACCTTGACCAAGATCCTCGACTCTCTGGTCGAAATGAAGGAAGAAGTGACGGTCGATCCGGTGGTGGCCGAAAAGGCTCGCGTTGCGGTCGAACGTATGATCAATCTGAAAAGCTGACCGGCCACTCGCCCTGAATCGGCTTGTCTTGGGAAGTATTCCATGAGCGTATCGCTTGAGGATTTCGCGCCTGCGCGGGCAGGCAAGGATGTCGATGACGTCGTCATTCTGGGCGGCGGCCTTACGGGCCTCTTCTGCGCCTTGAAACTGGCGCCGAGACCGGTGACGGTGATCACCAATGCGCCGATCGGCAAGGGCGCTTCGTCCGCCTGGGCCCAGGGCGGGATCGCTGCCGCCGTCTCCGAACACGACAGCGCGGAAAAGCACCGGGACGATACGCTCGCTGCCGGCGATGGCCTGTGCGAGGAAAAGATCGTCGAGCAGATGACCCGCGAAGCGGGCGAACGGATCCGCGACCTCTTGTCCTACGGGGTGCCGTTCGACAAGGACCTGGAAGGGCGCCTGCAGCTCTCCCGCGAAGCGGCGCACTCGGAAAACCGCGTCGTGCGCGTCCGCGGCGACATGGCCGGCAAGGCCATCATGGATGCCCTTGTCGCAGCCGTTCATAATACGCCGTCCATCCGGGTCATGGAAGGCTATATGGGCGAAAGCCTGATGGTCGAAGGCCGTTATGTAACCGGCGTTCTCGCCCGCAAGCGCGGCGGCCTGGAGCGCATGGCCTTTCCGGCAAAGGCGGTTGTGCTTGCGTCCGGCGGCATCGGTCACCTCTATGCGGTGACCACCAATCCCGGCGAGGCGAACGGCCATGGCCTTGCGCTCGCCGCCCGGGCCGGGGCTGTCATCGCCGATGCGGAATTCGTCCAGTTTCACCCGACCGCGTTGGATGTCGGCAAGGACCCGGCGCCGCTGGCGACCGAAGCCCTGCGCGGCGACGGCGCCACGCTGATCAATGCCGCCGGCGAGCGTTTCATGGCGAAGATCCACGCGGACGCGGAGCTCGCGCCGCGCGACATCGTCGCCCGCGCGATCCACCGCGAGCGCGTGGCCGGACGCGGTGCGTTCCTGGATTGCCGGACGGCCATTGGCGCGAAGTTCAAGGACCGGTATCCGACCGTCTATGCCGCTTGTGCGGAAGCCGGCATCGATCCGGTGGCGCAGCCGATCCCGGTCACCCCGGCCCAGCACTATCACATGGGCGGCATCCTGACCGATGCGAACGGGCGTACCTCCCTCGACAACCTGTGGGCCGCCGGCGAAGTCGCCTCGACCGGCGCTCACGGCGCAAACCGGCTGGCATCGAACTCCCTGCTCGAGGCCGTCGTCTTTGCCGCGAGGATCGCCGAGGATATCCAGGGCCTGATGCCGACCCCGCGCAGCGCTTACTGGAATGCGCTCGACAGCGAACCGGGCCTGCCCAGCCAGCGCAACATGGAAGAACGCGACGCCATCACGGTGCTGCGCGATACCATGAGCAATCTGGTCGGCGTGGAGCGGGATGCGGCCGGTCTGAAACAGGCGCTTGCCACCATCACCAGTGTCGAGCAGGCCTGTACCCGGATCTCCATCCGCAACATGATGATTGCCGGCAAGATCATCGCCGCTTCAGCTCTCAAACGCACCGAAAGCCGTGGCGGGCATTTCCGCTCCGACTTCCCCGACGCCGATCCGGTACAGGCCAGACGGTCCTTCACCACATTGAGTGAGGTCGAAGCGATCGCTAAGGCGGCCTGTGAGGAAATCGCCACAGCCTGACCGTAACAACCAGAAACGGACCGATCCATGACCGCCCAGCTTCCCGTTCTTCCCCGTCTGATCGTCGAGGAGGCCGTCAAGGCCGCCCTTCTGGAAGACTGGGGCCGGGCGGGAGATCTCACCAGCCAGGCGACGATCCCGGCCGAAGCCACAGCCACGGCAGTCATTGCCGCCCGCAAGCCGGGGGTCCTTGCCGGACTGGCGCTGGCCGAAAGCGCCTTTCGCCTGACCGACGACGCGATCAACTTCGAGACCGTTGCCGCAGACGGCGACCGGTTGGAAAAGGGAACGGTCGTTGCCCGCATTTCGGGGCCGGCCCGCGCCATCCTGTCGGCGGAACGGGTCGCGCTGAATTTCCTCGGACATCTGTCGGGTGTGGCAACGGCGACCGCCCGGTTCGCCGATCTGATCGCCCATACCAGCGCCGATATCGTCTGCACCCGCAAGACGACGCCGGGGCTCAGGACTTTCGAGAAATACGCCGTGCGTTGCGGTGGCGGATCGAACCACCGCTTCGGCCTCGACGATGCGATCCTGATCAAGGACAACCATATCGCCGTCGCCGGCGGCGTGACTCAGGCGATCGAGGCGGCCAAGGCCTTCAAGGGCCATCTGGTGAAGCTCGAGGTCGAAGTCGATACGCTGGAACAGCTGAAGGAAGCCCTGGCCTGCGGGCCGGATGTGATCCTGCTCGACAACTTTGATCCGGACCGTCTGAGAGAAGCCGTTGCGATCACCGCGGGCCGGGTTCCGCTGGAAGCCTCCGGTGGCATCGAGGCCGATACAGTCAAGGCGATCGCCGAATCCGGCGTCGACCTGATTTCCTCCGGCTGGATCACCCATTCGTCCCCGGTACTCGATCTCGGGCTTGATATCGAAATCGGCTAGGACAAATGAAAAAGGCGTGCCCGATCGGCACGCCCTTCTCAATTTTCTGGCGTTTGTTCCAGCTAGTTCCAGCTGCCGCCATAGGTCTTGTAGAAAATATGCTCGCCGATCTTGCCGCGCTTGACCATGGCCTTGGCCCAGCGGGGCTTGACGTAGGTGGCGTGGTAGTGGGTCGAGGCATCGACCATTTTCAGATACTGCTTGCCGCCGATGACGTCCTTGGCGATTTTCTCTGCGGTTTTCCAGGCGCCGGGCTGTGAAATCCGGTCCGCAATGCCGTCACAGGCAAAGGAGAACTGACAGCGGTTGCGCCTGTGCTTGTTCTGATAGACCACGCCGCAGATCGAATCCGGATAGGCCGGGTTCTTGACCCGGTTCAGCACCACCTGGCCGACGGCTACCTGGCCTTCCTCGCTTTCGCCGCGCGCTTCGAAATAAATCGCTTCCGCCAGGCAACGCTCTTGCTTCGACTCCCACACGGATTGGGGCAGGGGGCGCTGTGCCCACCAGTGCGGATTGTCCGGATCTTCCGGCGGCGGCATGTCCTGTTCGTATTTGGCGGCCCCGAAGAGCGCGTCGAACGGCTCCTTGGTGTCCTGGACGGATTCGGGCGCATAGGCCGAAACGAGGGAGAAACTCGCGGCGGCCGCGTTGCGGGCCATCATGACCTTCTGAAGGTCGATCGGGCCGTTTGAGCTTCCTCTCCTGGCCGCATTGTCGGCAATCGCGCTCGATTGCGACTTGCTCAGTGGCTGAGCCTTGACGAAGGCCACGCGCGGCATTCCCGCCTTTTTCTCGCCGTCGATCAGGCTCGGCATGGCAAAGACGGTGCCGGACGCCTGTTCGACCATCTGCCGGTCCGGCGCCATCGTGATCAGGCGGTTGCCTTTTCCGGCCCGGTTGACGGCCATGACATCCGGTATTTCCGTGGGACGGGTGTCGCGGACGATGTCGTCGAGGCCGCCGATCGTGGTTCCCGGGTCGTTCCCGATCCCGGAAGCCAGCCGGAACTGAGGACCGGAAGCCGGCGCTGGTGGACGGACGTCCTTCAGGGAAAGCGTCGGCTTCAGGGTTGTCATGAAGTTCGCCGGCTCCAGCGCCATGGTCCAGCGAGGCGCTTCCGCCTTTTCCGCCGCAATCAGCGCGATGATGTCCTGTTCGCCGGTGGCCTCCGTCAGGAAGGCGAAGGCGAAGAAACTGGCGATGGACAGATGTTTCAACCGCCGCCAGGACATGCGGCTTGCGCGTTTTCTCGAAGAAATCGGGGAAGAGGACCGCCGGCTCGGGCGGTGACGACGGCCAGACATACGCAGCCAACTCCAACTCGTTACGCGTGTCCGACCTATGCGGACTTGAACTCACTAACGGGGCATGAATGCCCAACCTGAAATTGAGATTGGCCGCTTAACCTTGAAAGACCGTTAATAAGCGCGAAAATCGCGGAAATTCGCGCCGAGCCTCAGCAGAGTTGACAGGCTATGGTTAACCGTCCGGCTGCCGGTCGATTGTCCGGCTTTGTCTGATTACCCTATCCGGTAATCAGGATAGCGGTTCCTGCCGTAGTGACGACGGCCCCGACCCAGGCCGTCCACGGTATGGTTCCCGTACCTGTCAGCCAAAGCATCGGCAGCATGAGAACAGGCGCGGTCGCTCCGAGCACCGCGACGACGCCGGCATGGCCCTGACTGAAGGCAAACAACAGCAGGGAAACGGCACATACGTAGCCGAGCAGCCCCGGCAGGACGGCCCGCAGGATGAGAGACAGGCTTGCGACCGTCTCGGTTCTCGCGCCGCGAATGGGCAGGAAGCCAAGGAACACGATCAGAACCGCTGCTATGCCGGTTCGTAGAAAGGATGTGGCAAGGGGGGACATGCCGTCCGTCATGACCGGCTTCAAAAGGATAAACCCGACGGCTTGGCAGAAAGATGCGATCAGGCCGAAACCGATTACCGGCATCAACGAACCGCCCGGTTTTTCCAGTTTCGTGACCTGGATTTCCCGCTTTCGGAAGAAGATGGCGATGATGATCCCGAGCATCGTCACCACACATCCCGAGGCTTCGGTCAGTGAGATGTTCTCGCCCAGATAAAGGTTTGAAAGAACAAGGGCCCAAACCGGACTGAGTGCCATCAGGAGCTGCATGTAGCGGGGGCCACCGCGCCGCAAACAGGCCATCATGGCCAGATTGCCGAGAAGAACGCCCAGAAACGTGCTGCTCAAAAGCGCGGGCCAGTGAGACAGGGAAACCGTTCCCCATCCACCGGTCCAGCTGACCAGAAGAGCCAGCGGTGGTGCGGAACTGACAAGTTGAATGCGGGTAATGCGGAAACTGCCGAGTTCCCGGGACGGCCTCTCGGCGAGAATGGCGCCGACAGCCCAGCATCCGGAGGCGGCAAGGGCTGTTGTGGAAGCGAGAACCGACATTGCACTTTCCTGAACGCATGCTATTAAAAAAGTAGCATTTGAATATCATGCAGAGCGTTGGATCGCTATGAAAAAAGTAGCAAAAAAAGAGACTCGGATTCCGAAACCCGGTTCACCCGTACGCGGGTCCAGATCCGGCGAGCCCATCATGGCGGTGTTCGATCTGCTTGGACGGCGCTGGGCGATGGGGGTGCTATGGGTCCTGAACCGGAACGGTTCGTGCACGTTTCGCCAGCTGCAAGCGCATTGTGAGACCGTGTCGCCGTCGGTTTTGAACACACGGCTGAAAGAATTGCGCGAAGCCGGCCTGATCGAGCATTCAGGATCGGGATACGAAGCGACGGCCGAAGGCGTAAAGCTTTACGAGTTGCTGCGGCCTCTTGGCCAGTGGGCTCACGGATGGGCTGCTCGGCTCGACGAGGAAGGCCGGAGCTGAGCGCCTGGAGCGCATCGCTCTAACTCAACGCCCGCCGACACGAAGGCCAAGGGCCGGGCGTTCTGTCAGGATCTCGTGCCGGAACCGGAACAGGGCGGCGGGCCGGCCGCCGGTGGCGGTCGAAGTCGCGCCCGTCGGCTCGACCAGGTTGGCGTTTTCCACCAGCCTGCGGAAGTTCTGCTTGTGCAGATGACGGCCCGAAATCGCCTCGACCGACGTCTGCAGATCGGTCAGGGTGAAGGTTGCCGGCATCAGTTCGAACACCACCGGCCGGTATTTCAGTTTGGCACGCAGTCTCGAGATCGCGGTCGCCAGCACCCTGCGGTGATCGAACCGCATCGGCCGGCCGAAGGCGGGCAGGATATCCCGGTTCCGGGCCGCGGGCCGTCCGTCGCGCAGGGCTTCCGGGACCAGTCCGGCTTCATAAAGAAGCTCGTAACGGTCCAGCGTTCGCTCCTCGTCCCAGGCGGACGGATCGTTGCCGAAGGCAAGCCGCAGCCGTTCCGGCCGGCTCAGGGCCCGTGCCGGCGTATCCTTCGGGGGCGCTTCTCTGGACCATTCCTGAAGGGCGGGAAGAAGGTCGGCATCGAGCAGGGCCGGCCTGCCGTCGCGCCAGTCTTCCCAGGGAAAATAGTCGTACCAGGAGCGCCAGGCGGAGTGGTGCCGTGCCAGCATCGTCTCCGAATCCGGTGTTTGCCGGGTTAGCGCCAGATAGCCGACCGAGACCATGTGAGGGCCGGCATCGCCCATGTGCCTGTGCCGGCCCCGGTCGCCGAAGGTATAGAGTTGTTCGATATAGCCCAAGCGCAGGGCGGTCTGCTCTTCCACCCAGGTCCTCAGGCCGATTTCGAATGTACGGTGGTGCAGCGGGTCGAAGGGGCCGAACGGCAGGCTGTCAGGCTCCTTTCCCTCCGGGTCGTTGACTTCGACGATCTGGGGCATGCCGGAAGAAACGGCAACGATGACGGCGTTCAGTCCGATTTCGATCGCTGCTTTCTGGTCTGGCATTCGCTCTCCCGGCGTCCTTGAAGCGGCGTCGTTCAGTCCATGGGCATCAGGAAGGGCGTACCTTCGAAGGCGGAGGCGCCGCGTCCGATCTCCCGGATCGCATCGATCATCCGCCCGTCCCGGTTCAGGATCTTGTCCGCCATGGCAACCAGGCGGCTGTTCGGCGTCGCCGACGGTGCGCGCTCGCGCAGGCGGCTTGCAAGATTGTATTCGTCGGCCTCAGGGTTGAGCGCGCAGGCGGTGATATAGGCGCCTGCCGTGGATCGGCTTATGCCGGCCCAGCAATGGATCACCAGGGGGCCTTCACGCTCCCAGCTCCGGACGAACTCCAGCAGACGGACGACATGGACCTCCGCCGGCGGCGTCAGGCCTTCGACCGCATCGACGATGTCGTTGAAGCCAAGAAACAGGTGCCGGTCCGGATCGATGCCCGGAGGGGTCGGGACCGGCGTGTCCGCGTTGATCAGGGTCACGAGATGGGTCGCGCCCGTCTTTTCGACGGTTTCAGGAAGGCGCGAAAGCGAGCACACATGGAGCATGGCGATCCATTGATTTGTTCTTTTGATGAATCGTACCTGTCTCCGGGAGCAAGGTCACCCGTCAGGTCGTCTTCTTTTTTCCGTTGTTCCCATTTTTAGCATTTGCGTCTGCCTGGCGGAGAGCCTCAATTTGCTCGAAACGCTCAAGGAACAGGCTCTGCGCCTTGGCGACGGGCATGGGGGAGAGACCGAGTCCGGACGCCTTGCCGCCTTCCGGCGCGAATCCGCGCGGGCGGCCGAAAATCTTCGCCGCCTCCTTTTCATCGAATCCCGCAAGCTCGATGGCCTCGTAATAGGCACAGATGATGTCCGCTCGCTTGGCAAGCTTCTTGATGGTCTGGGGAAGTTCCGCCGGCAGGCCGAACCGCAAGTGGATCGCGGCCTGCAAGCGGCTCTCGACCGCCTTGTAGGCGCCGCCCATGACCGCCTTGAAGGGCGAGATCATGTCGCCGATCACATATTCCGGGGCATCGTGCAGCAGAACCGCCTGGCGCCAGTCGGGCGTGAGGTCCGGCTTCAGCTTCAGGGCGATATCTTCCACGATCAGCGAATGTTCGGCGACCGAAAAGGCATGCTGGCCCCGTGTCTGCCCGTTCCAGCGGGCAACGCGGGCGAGACCGTGGGCGATATCGGAGATCTCCACGTCGAGGGGAGACGGGTCCAGAAGGTCGAGCCGGCGTCCGGACAACATCCTCTGCCAGGCTCTGGGCGGCTGGTCCGAACGGTCTGCGGCCATGAAAGATCTTCCCTGGAAACGGTGTCAGTCGTCCCCGGCAGTCTCCTCCGGCCAGCCGAAGCCGGCCCATTCGGGCAGGCTCAACGTGACCTGGTTGGAACCGCATTGGAACGGGGTGCCGTTCTTAAGCGCGGCGGCCGCCTTGTCAAGACGGACAAGAGCAAGCCCCAGCGTTCCGCCGGTGCCCGAAGCGCTTAAATCAGGGGCAATGGAGCCGAGCGTTCCCACAACCTTGCCGTCCGCCGTGATCTCGGTACCGGATGCAGGCAGGGCCGCGTCGCTCGATACCCGGATTATCCTCTTGCGCGCCGTGCCGCGGTGATGGACGCGCGAAACCACCTCCTGTCCGACGTAGCAGCCCTTGGAAAAGGAGACGCCGCCGAGCTGATCCATGTCGGCGTCATGGGGAAAGACGTCCGAGTAGGCGTAGTCAGCAATGCCTTCCGGAACGCCGAGCGCGATCCGGTGTGCGGCATAATCGGCGTCGCTGGCTTCCGCAAAACCGCTCGCCTCGAATGCGGTTTTGACCGACCCGACTTCGCCGATGACGCGCCAGCCGAGGGCGCCAAGCCGGGGGTCTTCTGCCTGAACCCCGGGCAGGTCTGTCGGGGGCGTGCCATTCCAGCAGGCAAAGACGCAGAGATCCGTACTTGCATCCGCGATCTCGACCTTGGAACGCAGCCTGTAGAAGGTCAGCCGCTTGGCAAGGTCGGCCAACGTCTCTGCCGGCGTGTCCAGCAGGTAAGCATCACCGTCCTTCAGGATCAGGAAATCAAACAGGATCTTGCCCTGCGGCGTCAGCAGCGCCCCGAAGCCGGCACCCTTCTTGTCGATCTCCTCCATGTCGGCGGTGATCAGGTTCTGCAGGAAATGGTGGGCGTCGGCACCGGAGACACGGATCACGCCGCGGCTCGGCAGTTCGGCAAACTGCGGTTTCGTCATCGGGCAATGTCCTGTGTGAAAAGATCCATCTCTCATGGGAGATAGTCGCCCATATGAAACTGGGCAAGACCGGAAAAGCGGTGTGTGCAACACTGGTCCTTAAACGCTGAAGCGCGTATAAGCCCGTTCATTACAAATTGGCTGCTCCAGGAGACCCGAAATTGACCGAGACCTATGACCTGATCCTCAAGGGCGGAACCGTGGTCAATCAGGACGGCGAGGGCGTTCGCGATGTCGCCATCCGCGGCAACCGGATTGCCGGTCTCGGGAGTTTCGACAGGACACAGGCAGGCGAGACCATCGATTGCACCGGTCTTCATATCCTTCCCGGCGTGATCGACAGCCAGGTGCATTTCCGCGAGCCGGGACTGGATCACAAGGAGGATCTGGAATCGGGATCGCGCGCCGCCGTCATGGGCGGGGTCACGGCGGTCTTCGAAATGCCGAACACCAATCCGCTGACCACCTCCGAGGCGGCGCTTGCCGACAAGGTGAAGCGCGGCCATCACCGCATGCATTGCGACTTTGCCTTCTGGGTCGGCGGCACACGCGAAAACGTTGACGAGATTCCCGACCTGGAACGCCTGCCGGGTGCCGCGGGCATCAAGATGTTCATGGGCTCCTCGACCGGCGATCTCCTCGTGGAGGACGATGCGGGCGTGCGCGCGGTCCTCGCCAAGACCCGCCGCCGGACTGCGTTCCATTCCGAGGACGAATACCGTTTGCGCGAGCGCAAGGACCTGCGCGTCGAGAACGATCCGACGTCCCATCCGGTCTGGCGCGACGAGATTGCCGCCCTCCAGTGCACCCAGCGCCTGGTACGGATCGCGCGCGAAGTCGGTGCCAAGATCCACATCCTGCACCTGTCCACGGCGGAAGAGGTCGACTTCCTGATCGACCACAAGGATATCGCCTCCATCGAGGTGACGCCCCATCACCTCACCCTGACCGACGAGGCGTACAAGACCCTCGGCACGCTGGTGCAGATGAACCCGCCGGTGCGCGCGGCACGCCACGGGGAACGCCTGTGGTGGGGGCTGGAGCAGGGCATCCTCGACATTTTCGGGTCCGACCACGCGCCGCATCTTCTGGAAGAAAAGCAGAAGCCCTATCCCGCCTCGCCGTCGGGCATGACCGGCGTGCAGACGTTGGTGCCGATCATGCTCGACCACGTGAATGCCGGACGCCTGAGCCTTGCCCGGTTCGTGGACATGACGAGCGCCGGTCCGGCCCGCCTGTTCCAGACGGCCCGCAAGGGCCGGATTGCGGTCGGCTACGATGCCGACTTCACCATCGTCGACATGAAGAAGCGCGAGACCATCCGCAACGAATGGATCGCTTCCAAATGCGGCTGGACGCCATATGACGGCAAGGAGGTCACCGGCTGGCCGGTCGGTACCTTCGTGCGCGGCAACAAGGTCATGTGGGACGGAGACCTGACGGCGCCGTCAGCCGGTGAAGCGGTCCTCTTCCAGGACGGGTTGCCGCGCGGCTGAAACAGTGGTCAGCGTTGCCTGACCAATTCGACCAAGCGTTCCGGCCCCACTCAGAGGGGGGGGAGTGTTGCCTTCCGGGCACGCCTGAAGGCCGGATTGCCCCTCGAGACCCAAAACAAACTCCTGTGATGTTTATTACAGTTTCCCATGCGGCATTATGGGAGTCTTGGGGCACGACAAGGTTTGGATACGGTTTAATAACCTTATCTCATAACGTAAAATACACAGGTCGCCTTTAAAAGTTCATTCGGGCTTTTAAGAGTTTTGCGTAAGAGGGCTCAAAGGGATGATTGGTTTTGTAAATTCATTTGCCGCACAACGCGCGACCGCGCGTTTCGCGGGTATGGCCACCGCGGCGTTGTTGGCGGTTTCGGTTTCAGGCGCGGCTTTGGCGCGCGACGCCGAAGATGCCAGACAGGTCGAAGCCGTTGGCCCGGAAGTGCCGCTGCAGATGCTGGTTTCGCTGAAAGAGCAGAAGATCAATGTCTACCGCGGGACGGAGCTGATCCGCTCGGCGCCGATTTCCTCCGGCAGTCCCGGGCGCAGCACGCCGTCCGGCGTGTTTTCGATCCTGGAAAAGCGCCGTAAGCACTTTTCCAACCTCTATAACAATGCGCCGATGCCGTATATGCAACGCCTGACCTGGTCCGGTGTGGCCATGCATCAGGGGCGCTTGCCGGGGTATCCGGCTTCCCATGGCTGCATCCGCCTGCCGCGCGACTTCGCCAGGGATCTGTTCGGAATTACCGAGCGCGGCCTCCACGTCGTGGTCACCCAGGAGCCGGCTCAGCCGGAACCGATCCGACACGCCATGCTGCCGCAGCCTCTGCAAGCCGGCACCTCGGTCGCGAGCCTGTCTTCCGGAACCATCGCCGCCGATCCGGCTTTGCGCGGAACCGTTGCCGCAACAGACGCGGACCGCGAACTGGCGCTCACTCCGGAAAATCCGGATTTCGACAAGCCCCTGCGCATGATCATCACGCCGCGCCAGGAGCCGAACCAGATGAAGACCCTGCAGAGCCTGCTGAACAAGATGGGCTATGACGCCGGTCCGGTTGACGGCGTGGTCGGCCGCAAGACCCGTGCCGCCATCAGCCTGTTCCAGGAAGGGGCGGATCTGCCCGTAACCGGGAATGTGACCACGGCTCTCGTCAACCGGATCTATCAGGACGCGGGCTATGAAGAAGGGCAGAACGCAACCCTGCGTATCCGCCGCAGCTTCCGCGACATTTACGAAGCCCCGGTCACGCTGAAGGATGCGGACAAGAAGATCGGCACCTTTGTCTATACCGCGCTTGCTTTCGAACCGGGCGATGCCCACGTCGACTGGATGGCTGTGCCTGCCGAAGGCGAGCAGTACGGCACGCCGACGGAAATCCTCGACCGCGTGGTCCTGTCGGACAAGGTGCGCCGTGACCTGTCCAGGATGCTGACCCCGGGATCCTCGCTGATCGTGACGGACCGCTCCTTTGCCCGCAACACGGGTCTCGGTACGGACTTCGTTGTCGTCACCAAGTAACCGATCAACATCCCATTGAGCGAAAAAGGCCGCCTGTTTCGGGCGGCCTTTTTTGTCGGACAGGGATCGGAATCGCCGCGGCGTCACCAAACTGTCGTCTCACTCCCGTATCGCATCGTAAATTTTTTAAACGAGCGCCGAATCGGAGAGAACGATGACGCCTAGCCCACGGGCCGACACCCTCAGTGCCTCCAAGGTCCGATTGAAGAATGCCGTTCACCGGTCCGAAGCGACGTCCCGCGACGGAATTCTGGAACGCCTGTTCACCTTCGCCTTCAAGGGTCTGGTCTATCCGCAGATCTGGGAAGATCCGGACGTCGATATGGAAGCGCTGAAGCTGACCCCGCAATCGCGCATGGTGACGATTGCCTCCGGCGGCTGCAACGTGATGTCCTACCTGACGGCGGATCCGGCGGAAATCACCGCCGTCGATCTCAACCGGGCCCATGTCGCGCTCGGCCGGCTGAAACTGCTGGCGGCTCAACGCCTGCCCAACTACGACAGTTTCTACCGCTTCTTCGGCGAAGCCGACGAAAAGGCGAATATCGCCGCTTATAACCGGTTCCTCCGCGATGAACTGGACGGGGACTCCCGCGCTTACTGGGAGGGCCGGGATCTGGTCGGCTGGGGACGCAAGCGGATCACGCTCTTCTCCCGCGACCTTTATCATCATGGGCTGCTCGGCTATTTCATCGGCATCGGCCATTTTATCGCCAAGCGCTACGGCATCGATCCCAAGCATTTCCTCAAGGCTCGCTCGATCGACGAACAGCGCAGCTATTTCGAGACGGCCCTTGCCCCGCTGTTCGACAAGCGGCTGGTGCGCTGGGCGACGTCGAAGAAAATGTCGCTTTACGGTCTCGGCATTCCGCCGGCGCAGTATGACGCGCTGGTCTCCGCGAATGCGCAAGGCAACATGTCGGAGGTCCTGAAAGAACGTCTGAAGAAGCTCGCCTGCGACTTTTCCATTCAGGACAACTACTTCGCCTGGCAGGCCTTCAGCCGCGGTTACGCGCCTCAAGCAGGCGAGTCGACCGGAGAAGCCGGTCCCCTGCCGCCCTACCTGAAGCGGGAGCATTTCGACGCAATCCGCCAGCGGGCCGACCGGGTTCAGGTGCTGAACCGGAACTTCACCGAGCACCTGCAGGGCGAAGCCGACGACAGTCTCGACGCCTATGTCCTGCTCGATGCCCAGGACTGGATGACCGATGCCCAGCTGAACGCGCTGTGGAGCGAGATCACGCGGACCGCACGGCCGGGCGCGCGGGTGATCTTCCGCACGGCGGCCGAGCCCACGCTTCTGCCGGGACGGGTCGCGGACGAGACGCTCGATCGCTGGACTTACGAGGAAGCCGAAAGCCTGCGGCTTGGACGGCAGGACCGTTCATCGATCTACGGCGGGTTCCACCTGTATGTCTATAACGGATAAATCCCCGGCGGCCGCCACGGAAACGGCGCGGCTGATGGATGCGGTCTACCGCAACCAGCGTCATTTCTACGATCTGACCCGGAAATACTATCTTCTCGGGCGCGACCGGCTGATCGAGCGGCTTGAGTTGCCCCGAGGCGCCACTGTGCTGGAACTGGGCTGCGGCACCGGCCGCAATCTGATCGCGGCCGCGAAACGCTATCCGGACGCCCGCTTTTTCGGGGTCGATATTTCCGAACACATGCTTGAGACCGCCAGGCACAATGTTGCGCGCGCGGGACTGGGCGACCGGATTGTGTTCCGCCAGGGAGATGCCGCCGATCCTTTGGCGGCGGACGCCTTCGGCCTCGATGTCTTCGACCGGGTGATCTATTCCTATACGCTGTCTATGATCCCGGTCTGGCGCGAAGCGCTCAAGGCGGGCATGGCCCGGCTTGCTCCGGGCGGGCGCCTGTCCGTGGTGGATTTCGGTCAGCAGGACCGGCTGCCGGGGGCCTTCAGGAAGCTGTTGTTCCTGTGGCTTGCGAAGTTTCACGTCAGCCCGCGTGCCGACCTCCCGCGGGAACTCGAACAGTTGTCCGCCGAAAATGGCGCAAGCCTGAACGCGTCGGATCTCTACCGCGGATACGCCTGGTACGCGGAAATCAGTCGTCCCGTGGGCTACTCGCCCGCGACGAAGTAGTGCAGGGTTCCGTCCTTGCCGATGCCGACCCGGTAGAACAGCCAGACGCCATAGTCCTCCATTTCCGCAAAGTCGGCGGAAGTGATCAGCCGGTACATCTCGACCTTCTGCTGTGGCGTCAGCCGGGTCAGCGGGTATCGGGCGAAGTAAGGCCAGATATACATTTCCTGAGCCGTGCCAACGTCCACATGAACGAAACCGGCCGACAGCGTGTCCGCCAGAATTCCCAGGACCTCCAGTCCGTCATCGTCGCCGGAGCTCTCTTTCAGAAACTGGATCGGGTCGCCGATTTCCGTCAGCGACAGCGTCGGCGGCATCTCGTTGCTTTCCAGCACCATGCGCAGACGGTTGAAATCGGCTCCGAGCGCGGCTTCCAGCAATTGGGCATGCATGCGGGCCGCCGGCGGCGGCAATTGGCCGAGATCGTAAAGAACCTCCGGCAATGCCACCTGATCCTGGTTTGCCGGAGCGCCGGCTTCGGCCTCCGGTTCTGCATCTTCGGGAGTGGACGGCATCACGGAAGGAACGTCGCCTTCCGGAATGGAGGAGCCACCCGGGGTTTGTCCCGGAGTGACCGTAATCGTATCCGTCTTGACGGTTTTCGCCCCGGCCACGCAGGGCACGCCGCCCGCAATGGCGACACTTGCGGCGACCAGCAAAATTTTCAGGCGGACAATCACGGCTCTCACTCCCTCCAGTCGCGAATGACGGACTTTCAATACACGCAAAGGCGCCCCGCTGACCACAGATATTCCCGCAGTGCACATCCATTCTTGTCATCCGGCTGTTGCAGCGGTATCGACAGGCACGACAATCCTGCAAATGAGGGGCCCGGGGTTTGAGCTTTCTGGAATTCGCCTTGATCGGATTTGTGATTGGCGTCATCACGACCGCACCGGTCGGACCGGTCAACATCATGGCGATCCAGCATGCCGCCCAGCAGGGCTTCCGTCAGGGGCTTTACGTGGGGCTCGGGGCGGTCGTCGCCGACGCCATCTACGCCGCGGCCGCCATATTCGGCGTTTCGGCGGTCACCCGGTTCGTCGAAGGCCAGTTCGATCTGATCAAGACGGCGGGTGCGATCCTGCTCATCGTTTTCGGTCTGAAAATCATGAACACCCATCCGCATCTGGAGCGGGAGGACGGCAGTCGGATCAAGGGGCTTTGGAGAGAAGCGACGGCGGCATTTTTCATGGTTCTGACGAACCCGGGGGTGGTGCTGGCTTATGTCGCCATCATCGGTGGCCTGGGAAAATGGCGTCCTCAACCCGGCGATCACAGCGGCGCATTGGCGATGGTTCTGGGCGTCGCATTGGGGGCTGCCTCGTGGTGGGCGCTGCTATCTGCGATCGTCACGCGGTTTTCTGAAAAAATGGATGATCACTGGCTCGACCGTGCCAATCGCATTGCCGGATATATCCTGATCGCCTTCGGACTTGTCATTGGCGCCGACCTGGCTTTCGACCTGTTCGGTTGAATAGAACGAACGCAGAAAATAAAAAGCCGGCACGATGCGCCGGCCTTTTTAGTGTCTCGTCTATGCCGATTACTGCAGGATACGGTTGACCGTGTAATCGCCGCGCTGGATCCGCTCCGGAAGCCCTTCCGCAAGCTTGGAGACCGCATCTTCGCCATAGGTCGCCACCAGATCCGCAAGAGCGGTAAACATGGCCGCATGGGCGACCGCATCCGCATCCACGCCGCAGGCGATCGCCTCGGCCCAGGCATCTGAAATAAAGCCCAAAGCGGCGCGCCGAATGTCCTCGTCCTCGGCAAACTCCGCTTCCATCGCCGCATCACTGTATTCGTCGTTAATCATTGTTCCCTTACCGGTTCCTACCCATCCTTGGCCAAATCAGCGGCGGATGAAGCCCTTCGAATCTCTTGATAAAAATCCTAGCACGGCGAACCGCGAGGATAACCAACCGTGAACGCAAACTTAACAAGCATTCACAAAATTGACGAAAAAGGTTAACCAATCGGTAAGAGTTAAGGCACGGCCTTCTGTTTACCGGCCGTAACGGCTGGTAACGTCGCTGATGATCGTTTCGCCCTCGGATATATACTGTCTCAATGCGAGACGCGCGGAGATTGTGCAATCTCGGTAAACGGTTGAGAAACCACGATATCCGCGGTTAAACCGCGCGATGAAGCGTCGCCGGCGGTTTTCTTCCACAACTTCGGTGTCCAGGAGCGTGGTCATCCGGTCGCGCCAGGAGGGCTCGTCGTCATTTCCGCACAAGGGGCGGAGGAAGTGCAAGGCGCCCATAACTTCCGCGAGCCGCAGAAGGTCCTGCTCGTAAGGCGGCTCGGAGCCTTGCGCCGGTTGCGCCTGCGCGACGGAAGGAGCAAGCGCCAGACCTGCCCAGAGGGCGGCAATCGTGAGTGTGCGAAGCAGGAGCGTCATGGCCGGATGATGTACATGGCCCGCCTCCCTGCGCAAGACCAAACACCGATCAGTCGCCTCAACCTGAATAGGAACAATCCGCTGAAAGCTCACATCTGGTCCAGCCCCAGGATCCGGCGGATGCGCGGTGGCGTACCCGGCGTCGTTTCGAGGTTCTCGAGGCCGGAAAGCGGTATCCAGCCGGCGTCGGCGGCATCGTCGCCCGCATCCACAGTGCCGGATACATAAGGTCCTGAGAACACCACCAGGACGAAATGGGATGCGACCCGCCCGTCGCCATCCTTGCGGATACTGTCGAAGGTGTCGACCGGCGCGCCCAGGTCCGCGTGGACCCCGGTTTCCTCAAATAACTCCCGTTCGGCTGCGGCCTTCAGGGGTTCGCCCAGATCGACGAGACCGCCGGGAAGGCTCCAGCATCCCTGATAGGGTGGCTTGGAACGCTTGATCAGGAGAACGTCGTCATTGCGATGACATACAACGCTGACGCCCAGAAGCGGAACGGGTGGATAGTGGCGCGGAACACTCATGCCGCCGTTTGTGCCACAACCGGGATGCCGTCGCCATCGGCCAGAGCCGTGTCAGGCGAACATCGCGTCGATTTCCGCTTGGGCGGCTTCGCCTTCGGGCGCTGTTTCCAACGGTTCCACATGTCCGTGGATGACACCGCTGGCGACGGAGATCAGCGGCTTGATCACATTGGTGGCCGCCTCCGCTATTTCGGCTGCGACCATGCTCGGGTCCGGCGCATTCCGCAATTTCTCCTGGGCCGCCAGAACTTCCGCGTCGATTTCCGCGACACGAGACTCCAGATGGGTCCGCAGCTTGACCGGGGCTGCGTGATAGGCGGTGATCGCCAGTTGTTTGTCGGAAAAGCTAGAGTTTTCGAAATGGGATTCGTAGTCGAGCGGCTCCCATTCCAGAACGTCCTCGGCGCAATCCGGCATGGCAGGAAGCATTTCCAGCAGCATGACGACTTCGTTGAAATGGTTCAGATAGTCCGTCGCCAGCCCGGTGTTGGGATTGATATTCGCCCGCTCCAGCCTGTCGGCTGCCAGGATACCGGCGCCTAGAACTGGATCTTCGGATTCCATACTTTTCCCCCAACGGCTAAACTCACCAAACAAGTTAGTATGTCTTTGTTGCCAATTGCCTAACTTAAGGGGAGAGTCCCCGGACGGGTGGCAGGAGACACCAGTACAGGATATGACATGTGCGGCCGCTTTAGCCTGACAGCCACACCGGAAGATGTGCGCGCGCTCTTTGCCTATATCGATCTGCCGAACTTTCCACCGCGCTACAACATTGCGCCGACACAGCCGATCGCGACTGTGCGTCGGGAACACGGCGAGCGGCATTTCGCGCTCGTGCGCTGGGGGCTTGTACCCTCCTGGGTGAAGGATCCGGCAAGCTTCTCCCTCCTGATCAACGCCCGCGCCGAGACTGCTGCCGAAAAGCCCTCGTTCCGCGCCGCCATGCGCCATCACCGCTGCCTGATCCCGGCCTCCGGGTTTTACGAATGGCGCAGGACACCGGACGGCAAGCAACCCTACTGGATCAGCCCGGCCGACGGCGGTCTCATGGCTTTCGCCGGCTTGTGGGAGACCTGGTCCGATCCGGACGGCGGCGACCTCGATACCGGCGCGGTGCTGACCACGCCTGCCAACAGGACGATCGGCCGGATCCATCACCGCATGCCGGCGATCCTGATGCCCGAAGCCTTCGATGACTGGCTTGACACCGGCAATGTCATGGCAAGGGATGCAAAGAAGATGCTGGGGCCGGCGCCGGAGGATTACCTGACAGCGGTTCCGGTGTCTGCCAGGGTGAACAAGGTCTCCAACGACGATCCGGACCTGCAAAGCGAGGTCGAACCTGAAGAACCGGCCACCCAGTCCACAAGATCTGAAAAGCCGAAACGGGCAGCCGCCACTTCAAAACCCGGCGACGGGCAGATGGACCTGTTTTAACGGCGCGGCCCGGAAATAGCTCTGTTCAAACGATCGCGCCTCGACTATCTGGGCAGTTCGATTTTCAAGAGAAAGCGGACGCATGAGCGATATCGACGAAGACGCCCTGGCCGAAGTCTATAACCGGGGGCTGGATCTGGAGAAATCCGGCGACCTGGAAGGTGCGGCCAAGGCGTATCGCGAAGCGCTCGAGCTCGATCCTTCCGATACGGGCGGGGTCTCGATCCGCCTGGCCGCCATGGGCCGGGGCGAAACGCCGGAAAAAATGCCGGACGCCTATGTGGAAACGCTGTTCGACCAGAATGCGGATGTGTTCGACGACATTCTGGTCGATCAACTCGGCTACTGTGTGCCGCTGATCTTGCGCGATAAGGTGCGCCAGCTTGGCATTGGTCCTTTCCAACGTCTGCTGGATCTGGGCTGCGGCACCGGCCTGACCGGCGTGGCCTTCAGCGATTGCGCCGATCATCTGACCGGGGTCGACTTGTCCGAGCGCATCGTCGAACTCGCCTTCGACCGGGAGGTCTATAACGATCTTTATGTGGGCGAAGCGGTGTCTTTCCTGGAGGAGTTCGAGGAAGACGACGGCAGCCGCCCGTTCTGGGACATGATCGCGGCAACCGACGTTTTTCCCTATCTCGGCGCCGTCGAACCGATCCTGAAGGCGGCGGCCGACCGGCTGACGCCCAGCGGGTATCTGGCCTTTTCGACCGAAACCCTACCCGACGACTTCCTTCAGGGGAGGCCCTATATGGTCGGGCCGAAGCAACGCTTCGCGCAAGGGGAAACCTATTTGCGGCAACGTCTGGCGGCGGAAAGCTTCGAAATCCTGTCCTTCGACCCGATCACCGTGCGGCTCGAAGACGGGGAACCGGTGCCGGGTCATCTGGTGGTCGCCCGAAAATCCTGACAGCGAAACTTTTTGAAAAAAATTTGTCCGACCGCCAAGGATCGGCCGTACGGATTCGTCTAAACTTTCAAGATGGACATGCAGGCGAACGACGAGGATCTGGCAGAACTGGCCGCGGCGGGCAACGCGGGCGCGTTCCGTTGCCTGCTCGAACGCCATTACGACAGGGTCTACCGGCTGGCCTTTCGTCTCACCGGCCTGCGCGAGGACGCGGAGGATCTGGCGCAGGATATCTGCGCGTCCCTGCCCAAAAGGCTGCAGAGTTTTCGCGGGCAGGCGAAATTCACCACATGGCTCTACAGGGTCGTTCTGAATGCGGCCCGGGACATGCACAGGCGCAAGGCGTCGGCAAACCGGGCCTCCGACGGCTTTGAAGAACTCGCCAGGCTTGAGAGCGACGCCCGCGACGACGCGGAAGACCAGACCGCCTGGCTCTACGATGCGCTGGACCGGATCGGCGGCGATCTTCGTGAAACCGCGATCCTGGTATTGGCCGAGGACCGAACCCATGCGGAAGCCGCTGAAATCCTGTCGGTGAAGGAATCGACGGTTTCCTGGCGCATGTCGAAACTGAAAGAAAAACTCAAATCCATCGCGAAAGCAGACGCATGACGGACGAGTTGGAAAAACTGAAGGCGGCTTTCCGCCAGGAACGGGCAAGCGACCCCGATCCTGAGGCGCGCCATGCCGCGATCCACGCGGCGATGCTTCAGTTCGAGGCGCTTGAACAGGAAAAAAATCGGACTGCCGACCAAGGATCGGCGGCGCCCGTGCGTCTCAAGACACGAGCCTGTGAATTTTCGGCTCGGATCTTGAGGAGATTTTCAATGACACTGACCCGTTCAAGGCTTTCCTACATTCTGGCCGGCGGCGTAAGCCTTGCCGCTCTCGTCCTCGTCGTCAATCTGAATTCCCAGAACCTGCCCGGCCTGTCCTCGTGGCAGGGAGATAAAGATCAGTCGGCACCCGCCGGTGGTGGATTGCTGAGCCGGGATTCCGCTAAGCCGGAAGCGCCAGCGCCTGTGGTTGAAGAACAGGCCGGCCCCGATGTCAGCTATGATGTGGCTGCGGAACCGACGCCTGCTCCGGCATCAGGCGCAATCGCGCCGATGGCGCCGCCTCCGTCGATGGCAGCCCGGAAAATGACCGACGGACGGGCGCGGTCGATGGGACCGATGCGCATTCAGCAATCCTTCGGCGATCAACTTTCTTCCGGTCTCGCGCCCCAGTCAGAGGTGTCTCCGCCGGTCTATCAGGACCAGGGCCGCGACCGGTTTTCCAACGTGCCCGACAATCCGGTGAAACGGGTCGCAGATGATCCCGTCTCGACCTTCTCCGCAGATGTCGACACCGCCTCTTATGCCTTCATCCGCGGTTCTCTGAACATGGGCGTCCTGCCGCCCAAGGATGCAGTCCGGATCGAGGAGATGGTGAATTACTTCGACTACGATTATCCGTTGCCGGCGGACCGGAGCCAGCCGTTCAAGGCGGACGTTTCCATCATGCCCACGCCCTGGAACGCGGAAACGCGTCTGATGCGGATCGGGATCAAGGGCTACGAGATCGAACGGGCGGAAGCGCCGAAAGCCAATCTGGTGTTCCTGATCGACACCTCCGGGTCGATGAACGCTCCGGACAAGCTGCCGCTGCTGCGCCAGGCCTTCCGGATGCTGGTGTCCAATCTCCGGCCCGACGATGTGGTCTCAATCGTGACCTATGCGGGTAGCGCGGGAACGGTGCTGGAACCGACGAAGGTTTCCGAAACCGGAAAGATTTTCGCGGCGCTCGACAACCTGTCGGCCGGCGGCAGCACCGCAGGCGGCGAGGGCATTCGTCAGGCCTATCAGCTTGCCGGAGAACACATCGACAAGACCGGCATCAACCGGGTCATCCTGGCGACCGACGGCGATTTCAATGTCGGCATCAGCGATCCGGAGCAACTGAAGGACTTCGTTGAGCGAAAGCGTGAAACCGGCGTGACCCTGTCCGTGCTCGGGTTCGGACGTGGCAATTACAACGACCTTTTGATGCAGGAGTTGGCACAGAACGGCAACGGCAACGCCAGCTACATCGACACGTTGAGCGAGGCGCGCAAGGTGCTGGTCGACGAGGCAAGCTCCACGTTGTTCCCGATTGCGAAGGACGTAAAATTCCAGGTCGAGTTCAACCCGGCCGAGGTCAGCGAATACCGCCTGATCGGCTATGAAACCCGCACGCTGCAGCGTGAGGACTTCAACAACGACAAGGTCGACGCCGGCGATATCGGCGCGGGCCACACGGTGACGGCACTTTACGAATTTCGGCCGGCATCGACGTCCGGTGCCCTGATCGAGCCCTTGCGCTACCAGACAGAAGCCAAACCTGCGTCGACGGACAAGACCGATAGGGCCGACAAGATGGGCGAGATCGCGTTCCTGAAGATCCGCTACAAGCTGCCGGATGAGGACGTGAGCAAGCTGATCACGACACCCATCGGCGCGGATGCGGTCAAGGCGGAGATTTCCGAATCCTCGAACGACATGCGGTTTGCGGCTGCGGTGGCCGGCTTCGGCGAGATCCTGAAGGGCGGCAAATATACCGGCAGCTACAGCCTGGATGACGTCCTCGCCCTGGCAGGAGGTGCCCGCGGCAGCGACCCCTATAATTACCGGGGATCGTTCGTGGAACTGGTCCGCCTCGCCAAGAGCGCCGGGGCGATGGAACCCTTGAAGAAATAAAATAAGAAGCGGAAAAGGTAAGCCCCTGCCCATCGAAGGGCAGGGGCTTCCTGTTTGTCGACTAGCTCGCCAGACGGCGAACGCGCATATGCGGGACGCCGTCGGACGTCTTGGCGGCGGTGACGCCGTATTCGTCGACCGTAGCCGTCACGCGGGTCCGGTAGGCGGAGAAGCTGTCGAAGGTCACCACATCGACCGGCTCGTCGAACCGGACGGTGACCCGCAGGTGCCCGTGGGCGCCGACAGCGGCCACGCCGATGACTTCGCCGGTAAACGGCTGATGCAGATAGTCTCCGCTCACCCGGTCGCCGAGCGACAGCAGCACCTTCGGCCCGTTTCCGGCAGCCGCGTGCAGGGTGTTCCAGTCACGGTAGCCGTATTGCCGGGCAACGAGTTCCAGTGCCTGGCCGTGGCCGAGCGGTTTTCCGTCCACCACGGGAACGGCCGTACGTAATCTCTTCGCCTGAGCCTTGAGCTCAGAAATGGTCGGTAGGGACATTGCTAACGCCTTTCATGTCGTCACAGGCGCATTCGACGGGGCTCGCATTGCCATCGGCCTGCATGAACATGCAAAGGCTGATTGAACCGGCAGGTATTCGAAAACGAACTCTCTGCCGGGAAGGTTTCACCAAAGACACGTGTCTGCGAGCGGCCGGGACCTTCTGCCCGGATGCCCAGATAGGAAGGCTTCCGGCATTTGTCAATGCCGGAAGCCGGCTTGGATGATTGCAGCTTTAGAGAACCCGGCCCGGATTGAGCAGGTCCTTGGGATCGAAGGCCGCCTTCACCCGTTGCATCAGGTCGAACTCCAGTTCGCTCTTAACGCCTTTCAGCAGGTCGCGCTTCAGGCGGCCGATGCCGTGCTCGGCGGAAATCGATCCGTGGAAGTCATGGACGATCCCGTGGACGATGGCGTTCATCGGGTCCCACTTGGAAAGATATTCTTCCTTGTCCATGCCGAGCGGCTGGCTGACGTTGAAGTGGATGTTGCCGTCGCCCAGGTGGCCGAAGGGAACCGGGCGGCAACCCGGCACGAATTCGGTGACGGCGGCCATGGCCTTGTCGAGGAATGCCGGGATCGAGGCGACGGGAACGGAAACGTCGTGCTTGATCGAGCCGCCCTCGTGCTTCTGCACCTCCGACATGCCATGGCGGATGTGCCAGAAGTCCTTCACCTGGGCCAGGCTCTGGGCAAAGGCGGCGTCTTCCACGAGACCGGCCTCGAAGGCTTCGCCGAGGATCGATTCCATCAGGTCGCGAACCGGAAAGGCTTCCGAGCCGCTGGACAGTTCCATCAGCACGTACCAGGCATGGGTGCCTTCCAGCGGATCGCGGGCGCCGTCCAGGTGGGCCAGGCAGAAGTCGATCCCGATGCGTGGCAGGATTTCGAAACCCGTCAGCACCGGTCCGGCCTGGGCCTTGGTGATGGAAAACAGCTTCAGCGCCTCATGCGGGCTGGCCAGCCCGATGAAGGCCACTTCCAGCTTCTTCGGCTTGGGGAAAAGTTTGAGCGACGCTGCGGTGATGATGCCGAGCGTCCCTTCCGCACCGATAAACAATTGTTTCAAATCATAACCGGTGTTGTCCTTGCGCAGGGTGCGCAGGCCGTTCCAGATGTCACCGTTCGGCAGCACCACTTCCAGCCCCAGAACCAGGTCCCGGGTGTTGCCGTAAGCGAGTACGGCGGTGCCGCCGGCATTGGTGGAGATGTTGCCCCCGATCTGGCACGAGCCTTGGGCGCCGAGCGAAAGGGGGAACAGCCGGTCGACCTTTTCCGCTTCGTTCTGCAGCGTCTCCAGGACCACGCCGGCATCCACGGTGATGGTGAAACCGTCCGGATCGACATGGCGGACCTTGTTCATCCGGCCGAGGCAAAGCACGATTTCATCACCGGTTTCCGTAGGGATTTGACCGCCGACGAGCCCCGTATTGCCGCCCTGCGGAACGATCTTCAGGCCGTTCTCGTAAGCATAGGTCAGGACCGCGCTGACTTCCTCGGTCGAGCCCGGACGCAGCACGATGGGCGCCGTGCCTCGGTACAGGTCGCGCTGTTCGACCAGAAACGGCGCCTTGTCTTCCGGGGTGGTCAGAACGTTGCCGGCACCAATGATTTCGGCAAAACGGTCGGCATGGGAGTTTCGCTCCATGAGCGCGGATCCTCGTCTTTGGTAAGGGTGAATTCGGCCGGCAACATAGTTGTTTGGATCGCGCGCGTCGACCGTTCATTCCACAGGGATCGGCTTGAAGGAACAGGGGGTGTGTGCCATAGGAAGCTGCCCTCTCGGGTGGTTAAGGGAATCCTTCTGGAGATGACGATGGCGGAAACGCGCGGACTTATGAGCGGTAAACGCGGACTGATCATGGGCCTGGCGAACAACAAGTCGATTGCATGGGGCATTGCCAAGTCCCTCAGCGACGCGGGCGCCGAACTTGCCCTGACCTATCAGGGCGACGCCCTGAAAAAGCGCGTGGAACCGCTCGCCGAACAGCTCGGTGCTTTCGTGGTCGGTCATTGCGATGTGACCGAGGCCGAAACCATCGACACCGTCTTCAAGGTCCTGGAGGACAAGTGGGGCAAGATCGACTTCGTCGTCCACGCCGTCGCGTTTTCCGACAAGGAAGAACTGACCGGCCGGTTCGTGGACACCACGTCGGCGAATTTCACCCGCACCATGGACATCTCCTGCTATTCGCTGACTGCCGTGACCCAGCGGGCGGAGAAGCTGATGACCGACGGCGGCTCGATCCTGACGCTGACCTATTACGGCGCGGAAAAGGTCATGCCGCACTACAACGTCATGGGCGTCGCCAAGGCAGCTCTTGAAACCAGCGTCCGCTACCTGGCCATGGACCTCGGCCCGAAGAACATCCGCGTCAATGCGATTTCGGCCGGTCCGATCAAGACCCTGGCCGCCTCCGGCATCGGCGACTTCCGCTACATTCTGAAGTGGAACGAATACAATTCGCCGCTGCGCCGGACGGTCACCATCGAGGAAGTCGGCGACAGCGCCCTGTTCCTGCTTTCGGACCTGAGCCGGGGCGTGACCGGTGAGATCCAGCACGTGGATTGCGGCTACAATATCGTCGGGATGAAGGCGGTCGACGCGCCCGACATTTCCGTGGTCAAGGATTGACCTCCACTCTCTTGAAATGGCCGGAATGCCGGCCATTTTCCTGGATATGCTTCCATTCCTGCCGTCTGGCTGTTTTCCGACCCGAACATAAGGGCCGTCCAGATCACTCTGCCGGTTTTTCCGATGACGTCCGTCCTGCCCCGCTTGCACAACCCGGATCTTCTTATTTTCCTTCGCCACGGCGAGACTGACTGGAATGCGGAAGGCCGCATGCAGGGGCAGAAGGATATCCCGCTGAACGCGACAGGCATGGAGCAGGCCCGCCAGAACGGTCAGCGCCTGAAGGCCTATCTCGAAGACGAGCGGATCGATGCGTCGGATCTCGACTTTCTGGCGTCCCCGCTGGGGCGCACCCGGATGACCATGGAGCTTGCCCGAACCGAAATGGGACTTGTACCCGGGGCCTATCGCCTGGAAGACCGGCTGAAGGAGCTGACCTTCGGGTCGTGGGAAGGCAGTACGCTGGAGGAAATAGCGGAAACCGCTCCGGAGCTTGTGGAGCAACGCCGGACCGACAAATGGGGCTTCGTGCCGCCCGGCGGCGGCGAGAGTTACGAGATGCTGGCGCAACGTATCGGCGGCTGGCTGCAGACGATCGACCGTCCGAGCGTCGTCGTTGCCCATGGTGGTGTCTTCCGGGTGCTGCGTGGTCTGCTCGAAGGCCTGGACCGCCGGCGCGTGCCGAAACTTCCCGTACCGCAGGACGTCGTTTTCATATGGCGCGACGGACGCCTGGAGGAAATCTGAGCCCGGCCGGAAACCCTTTGCGACGGGAACGCGACGCCGGGTCTTGAGCTGGCGGGCGTCATGCCGTATCGCTTGCGCCAAAGACTTTCGGAACGGCCGATGGCGGTATTGCCTGCGGATTCCGGATCCTCACATCGAAGGCCGCTGCCGAACCGGCGCTGGGAAGCTTGATACATGTCGCACAATATTTTCGGTCATCTGTTTCGCGTCATGACCTGGGGCGAAAGCCACGGTCCGGCCATTGGCTGCGTGGTCGACGGCTGTCCGCCGCTGGTGCCGCTGACGGAAGCCGATATCCAGGGGTTCATGGACAAGCGCAAGCCGGGGCAGTCGCGTTTCACGACCCAGCGCCGCGAGCCGGATGAAGTCCGGATCCTGTCCGGGGTCATGGTCGACGACGATGGCGTTCAGAAGACCACCGGCACGCCGATCTCCCTTATGGTCGAGAACACCGACCAGCGGTCCAAGGACTATTCGGAGATCAAGGACCGGTTCCGTCCCGGCCATGCCGACTACACCTACAATGCGAAATACGGCATTCGCGACTACCGCGGCGGCGGTCGGTCGTCGGCGCGCGAAACCGCCATGCGCGTGGCTGCCGGGGCCATTGCCCGCAAGGTCCTCAGCGGAATCAGCATCCGTGGCGCACTGGTCCAGGTCGGGCCGCACAAGATCGACCGGTCCAACTGGAACTGGGGCGAGGTCGACAACAACGCCTTTTTCTGCCCGGACAAGGCGGCAGCCGAATTCTGGGCCGACTATCTGGACGGCATCCGCAAGAACGGCTCTTCCGTGGGCGCGGTGATCGAGGTGGTTGCCGAGGGCGTGCCGGCCGGCTGGGGCGCGCCGATCTACGGCAAGCTCGACACCGAAATCGCTGCGGCTCTCATGTCGATCAACGCCGTGAAGGGCGTGGAAATCGGCAACGGCTTTGAGGCTGCGACCCTGACTGGCGAGGAGAACGCCGACGAGATGCGCATGGGCAACGACGGCAAGCCGTTCTTCCTGTCCAACAATGCCGGCGGCATCCTGGGCGGTATTTCAAACGGCGATCCGATTGTCGCCCGCTTTGCCGTCAAGCCGACATCCTCGATCCTGACAGAACGCAAATCGGTCACCCGAACCGGTGAGGAAGTCGACGTCATGACCAAGGGCCGGCACGACCCCTGCGTCGGTATCCGCGCGGTCCCGGTCGGCGAGGCCATGATGGCCTGCGTGCTGGCCGATCATTTTCTGCGTCACCGCGGCCAGGTCGGCTAAAGGGGTAATACCCGGCGGTTTGCGTTCACGATTGCGCGAGCGGTGACGGAAACCGGCCGCCGGTTACATCTCGTTACAATTTTGTGCGCTCCGCAACGCTGGATCGCCGGAGCGAGCTTCCTAAAACTACGGACAGCAGACCCATGATCTGCCGTTTGTTCGGAGGGAAGCCATGAATGAGATGACGCCGATTGTGCGGAAGACCGCGAAGGATTTTCCGCAGGAACTTTTGGAACTCTACGATTACTACGTGCACGGAAAGATCACCAAGCGGGCGTTCCTGGAGGGCGCGGGCAAGTTTGCCGTTGCCGGAGTGACGGCTGCCATGCTGCTCGATCAGCTCTCGCCGAATTATGCGCTCGCCCAGCAGGTGGCGCCGGATGACGCGTCGATCGTCACCGAGCGGATCACCTATCCCTCGCCGAACGGCCATGGCGAGGTGAACGGCTATCTGGTCAGACCGGCCGGTGTCACCGGCAAGCTGCCGGCGGTCCTGGTCGTGCACGAGAACCGGGGCCTCAACCCCTATATCGAGGACGTGGCGCGCCGCATGGGCAAGGCAGGCTTCATGGCGCTGGCGCCCGACGGGCTGACCTCTGTCGGCGGTTATCCGGGCAATGACGACGAGGGCCGCGAACTGCAAAGGACCGTCGACGGCACCAAGCTGATGAACGACTTCTTCGCCGGCTTCGAATATCTCCGCGCCCGGGACGATTGTACCGGCAAGGTCGGCGCGGTCGGCTTCTGCTACGGCGGCGGCGTGGTCAATGCGATTGCGGTCGCCTACCCGGAACTGGCAGCCGGCGTGCCCTTCTATGGGCGCCAGCCGAAGGCGGAAGATGTCGCGAGCATCCAGGCGCCGCTGCTCCTGCAATACGCGGCCTTGGACGAACGTATCAACGCCGGATGGCCGGCCTATGAGGAGGCCCTGAAAAAAGAGGGCAAGACCTATACCGCCCACATCTATCCGGACGTCAATCACGGGTTCCATAACGATACGACGCCGCGCTACGACGAGGCGGCGGCGAAACTCGCCGAGGAACGCACGATCGCGTTCTTCAACGAGCACCTAAAATAGGACGTCCGCGAGAGGTCTGACGAAGATCACCAGCAGCCCAGCGCCAAGCAGGGCTGCTGTTTTGGGTATGGACCGGGTGGCGATCAGCCCGTAGGAGATCAGTCCGAGACCCACACCGATCTGGACGAAGGCGATGAGGGCTGCAAGCGGCTCCGTCGACAGCGAAATCAGGGCGGGGTTGGCGATCATGCCCAACGGGATCACATAGAGCCCGACCCCGAGGCCCATCGCGGTTATGGCCACTTTCAGCCAGTTCTCCCCCACCATGCCGGCCGCAATGAACACCGCGCCGCAGACCGGTGGCGTGATGGTCGACAGCAGCGCGAACCAGAACACGAAGAGATGGGACTGCAACGGCTCGAGACCGAGTTGGGTCAGGGCCGGTCCGGCGACCGAGACGCAAATCACATAGGCTGCGGTCGTCGGCACTTCCATGCCGAGGATCAGGCAGGCAAGTGCCGTCAGCAGAAGCGAGGGCCAGAGCAATCCGCCCGAACCGGACAGGATCAGCGAGGTGATCTTCACCCCGAGGCCGGTAATGGACAGAACGCCGATGATGATCGAGGCGCACAGAATGATCGATGCGATCATCGCCACCTGACGGGCCGCCGTCACAAGTCCTTCTTCGATGCGCAGCAGGGCATTCTTCAGGTTCATCGACAGGCGTCCGTCGATGAACAGCAGGATGAAGCCGGTGAGAATGGCGAGGCTGGCCGCATATTGCGGCGTATAGCCGGCAGCGAACATCCCCCACATCAGCACGCTGAACGGAACAAGGAAGAACGCGGTGGTGATCACCGTGTTCTTCAGGTCGGGCCGGTCTGCCGCATCGATGCCTTTCAGTTCAAGCGTGCGTGCATGGGCGTTGATGCCGATCCAGACCGCGATGAAGTAGAGCAGGGCGGGGAGGATCGCCGCACCCATGATGGCGGTATAGGGAACGCCGGTCAGCTCGACCATCACGAAGGCGCCCGCCCCCATGAGCGGCGGCATGATCTGTCCGCCGGAGGAGGCGACCGCCTCGACAGCGCCGGCCAGCCGCTTCGGATAGCCGAGCCTCGTCATGGCGGGCAGGGTAATGGCGCCCGTGGAGGCCACATTGGCGGAGGCCGACCCGGAGATCGAGCCGAACAGGGCGGAGGAGATGATCGAGACCTTGGCCGCGCCGCCGTTTAGCCGGCCGGCGGCGGCTGCCGCCACGTTCATGAACCCCTTTCCGGCTTCGCCCGCATTGAGCACGGCGCCGAAGATCACGAAGATGGCGACGACGGACACGGACACGCCCGCAAGGCTTCCCCAGATGCCGCCTTCGGCGATGGTGAGCGTGCCGAGAAAACTTTCCAGCGGCGTGCCGGCATGGCCGAACTCGCCGGGAATGTATTGACCGAACAATCCGTAGGTCAGGGCAAGGAGCGCCACCAGCGGCAACGGCCAGTTGATGGCGCGCCGTGCGGCTTCCAGGACCGTGACCAGCAGAACCACGGCGATTGCGATTTGAAAGTCGCCTTCCAGAAACCCGTATTGATCGAGCAGCCGTTCGTGGTTCACGGCTACCCAGACACTGGCGCCGGTCCCGAAAAGCGCAAACAGCCATCCGGTGAAGCGCTTTACGGGAGTGGCCGGAACGAACAGGAAGATCCAGGGCAGGGCCAGCGCCAGGTGCAGCGGCCGGCTGACAAGGTTGGGCACCAGGCCGGAAAAGATCAGCCCCAGGTGAAACAGGACGAGGACGGTCGCGCAAAGGACGCGGCCGATCCGGACAAGATGATCGGCAGATGGGGAAGGGCTTTGCATGAATGGCTCTGCGAGACGGTCCCCGGACCGTTAAGACCGCCCCGGGGACCGTATGGAAACGGCAGGTTATTTTTGTGCGTCGGTCAGCGTGAAGCCGGCTTCCTCATAGTAGCGCTGGGCGCCGGGGTGGATCTTGCCGGTGATCGTTGGCATCAGGCCCTGGTCGACCCCGTTCCACCAGCGGCTCGTTTCGCCCATGGCGGCCTTGGTTTCCCAGAACGTCTTGGTCAGCTCATAGGCGGTGTCGTCGTCCATCGCCAGGGTCGTGTAAGCCACCACCGGAAGGGACGTGGTGGTGATATCCTTGTCCTGGCCCGCATAGGTGCCGGCGGGAATGACCAGTTTGGAGCGCTTGGTCTCCGCAATCTGATCATCGGTCAGCGACAGGACGGTAACGTCGGTGGACGCGGCCGCTTCGACCACGTTCGGAGCCGGCCAGGAACCGGCGGTGACGAAGCCGTCGATCTGGCCGTTCTTCAGCGCCGGAACCGCATTGGAGAGTTCCACTTCGGCGAGTTTCACCTTGCCTTCAAGGCCGAACAGATTGAGGTATTTCTCCCCTTCCTTCGCGCCGAAGGAGCCTTTGCCGAGCAGGATCGTTTTGCCGTCCAGGCCGGCAAAGTCGGTCACGCCGCTCTTTTTGGCCATGACGAAATGCATGGTCAGCGACGGGATCGGAAACAGGGCCCGGATATCGTCGAATTTGGGGCTCGTCTTGCCTTCGAACATGGCCTTGCCGGCCTGTGCCAGGCCGACCAGGGCGGGCGGAGTGGTAAAGACGTAGTCACCGCCACGCGCGCGGGTTTCCATCACGTTTTGCACCGATCCCTGGCTTTCCTCGACGGTCACGATGATCTCGCCCTTCGAGCCCGCCTTCATGGCTTCGGCGATCTCCACACCCATCTGGTAATAGGAGGATCCGGTCTTGGCTGACTTGTAGGTGATCCGGGTTTCGGCAGACGCCGGCAGTGTCATTGCCAGGCCGGCGAACGCGGCAAGGCCCAGTCGAAACGTTTTGGTGAGCATGGTTTCCTCCTGAACGGCGTGGGGATAGGGTCCCGTATCGCCTTATGAATTCGCTTGCAAAATGACGGCTGGCCATTCGGATCGGCGCCAGCCATTATTGGTATGAAACCGAACAGGCCATAATGCAATCTCGGATGCAACCTGCCCTAAACGTTCCGGTACGCCCGGAGCCTGTCCAGGATCTGCTCCGGATCGGCGGCCAGCGTATGCAGCTGGATCACGAGCGTGTCCGTGCCGTCGGCTTCGCGGCGGGTCTTCCAGCTGCGCATCATCACCTTCTTCCAGACCGGAAAGATCTGCGGCCCGGAGACCGCATCGGCCAGGGGCCGCGTGAGCGAGACTTCCAGCCGCGCGAGCTGGATGTTGCGGACCGCGGTGCGGTGCAGCTCGAACTTCCGGATCGAGGCCCAGTCGATAAAGCCGATCCGTTCGACGAAAAAGCCGTCCGCATTGGCGCCGATCTGCGGAACGCGCCGGTCGAGCATCGGATAGTGCCAGAAGGCGACGGCGAGCGGCGCAAGGGCGATCAGCGCCATCACCGGCATGTCCGCGGCAATTGAGACGACGACCATGACCGCACCCAGGAACAGGCCTCCGAACACCATTGCATCACCACTTGAACGGTCGAAGCCGATGGCAAAGGGAGCCGGTCCCATTGGTTTTTCCAGATCGCTGAACGGATCGGCATCCGAATTGCTCATGTACCGCACTTCGCCTGTTTCGGGTTGTCAGTCGCGCGATTTTCAGGCGCTTCGACGGTGTTGTCAAAGGCGCGCCCGCACTTAATCAGGCCGAAGGCCGGTAGTGCAGATAATAGCGCGCCTGCACTCAAGTAGGCCGAAGGCCGGTAGTGCAGATAATAGCGCGCCTGCACTCAAGTAGGCCGAAGGCCGGTAGTGCAGATAATAGCGCGCCCGCACTCAAGCAGGCCGAAGGCCGATAGTGCAAAAAACATACTCAAACCGTGCCCCGCGTCTCCGGCGCGCCGACGCGCAGGATCTTGGAAATGGCAAAGGCCATCACCGCGCAGACCGCGATGGTCGCGACCATGGGCAGAGCGGTGCCGTCGAAGAACGGGCTGGCCGCTGCGATCATCAGTCCGCCGATCACCATCTGCAGGGTGCCGCCAAGTGAGGAGGCGAGGCCGGCAATGTGCCCGTGCCGATCGAGGGCAAGCACCATCGTGGTCGGAATGACCAGACCGAGGCAGGCGTTGCCGGCAAACAGAAACGCGATCAGGACCGGGAGCGATCCGAGACCTGCGGCGGTGAGCGTCAGCAACGCCAGTTCGATGAGGAAAAAGCCGGTTGTCGCCCAGGCGATCATCCGGGGCATGCCGAACCGCTCGCCCAGACCGGCCGCGAACTGGGAGGAGGAGAAGAAGCCGATGGCGTTGACCGCAAAGGCCAGACTGAACTGCATCAGGCTCAGGCCGTATTGCTGGGTGTAGACGAAGCTTGCGCTGGCGATGAAGACGAAGAAGCTCGCCAGGCCGCAGCCGCCGATCAGCGTCAGGCCCATGAACCTGGGATCCTTCAGCAGTTCCCGGGAACCGGCCACAAGGTTCCTGACGTTGACCGGCGTCCTGTTCTCGGGCGCGAGCGTTTCCGGCAGGGTCGTTGCCACCATTGCAATGCTGAACAGGCCCGCCACCGCCAGGAACAGGAAGATCGTGGGCCAGCCTCCGAGTGCGATCAGGCCGGTGCCGACCAGGGGCGCAAGCATGGGCGATACGCTGATGACCAGCATGACCAGCGCCATCAGCCGCGTCGCTTCGTAGCCGGTATGCAGGTCGCGGATGATGGCCCGCGGCACCACCATGACCGCCGCCGCGCCGATGCCCTGTACGAACCGGGCGGCAATCAGCCATTCGATCGTCGGCGCAAACGCGCAGCCGAGCGAGCCGAGACAGAAGATCGAAAGCCCCATGTAAACCGGCAGCTTCCGTCCGATCTGATCGGACAGCGGCCCATAGATCATCTGCGAGATGCCGAACGACAGGAAAAAGACGGTCAGAGTCATCTGCGTGGCGGCAACGGACGCATCAAGCGCCTCCCCTATGGCCGGCAGGGCGGGAAGATAGATATCGATCGAAAAGGGGCCGACAGCCGACATCAGGCCGAGCACGACCGCAGAGCGAAACAAACCGCTGGACATGGTCCGAAGTCCTGGAAATTTGGGAATATGAAAACCGGAAGGGCATGGGTGGCCCGGATCGCAGTATGAGGAACGGGAGCGCGATCCGAACACGTCTAAAACTAAAGGCGCATATGGCGCTGTTCAATGGCCGAAACCAATGTTCCGGCCATTTGGTCCCCGGTGTGGCCGAAATGCCATGGGAAGCGAGGACGGGATGAGCCGGTACCGTCGGAACGGGACCGGGAATATTGGGGACGAGCGGAGCCCGGATCAGTGATCCAGGATCTCGGTCTCCTCGATCTTGATGTCGAAGCCTTCCAGCCCGACGTAGTGCCGCTCGCGGGAGGCGAGCAGGCGGATGGAGGTGACGCCGAGGTCCTTGAGGATCTGCGCGCCGAGGCCGATTTCCCGCCATTGCTCCTGGCGGGCCTGCGCCGAACTGTGCTCTTCGGTTTCGGCGGCCTCGAGTTCGCTGCGCGGGCGGGTTGACTGGCGGGCGACGCCGACCGAGCCCTCACGCAGGTAGACGATGATGCCGCGGCCCCGTTCGGCGAAATGCTTCATGGTGGCGTCGAGCGGCTGGTTCTTGCCGAACACGTCATCGAGAACGGATTCAAGCTGCAGCCGGACCGGCACGTTGCGGCCGTCCAGAATGTCGCCGTAGACGATGGCCACATGGTGCATCGGATCGTAGGGCGTGGAATAGGTCATGGCATAGGCCGGGCCGACGATGGTGTCGACAGGCTGTTCGTTGATCCGTTCCACCAGCCGTTCGGTCCGCTGGCGCCAGGCGATCAGGTCGGAAACGGAAACCATCTTGAGGTCGTGCTCTGCGGCGAAATCGGCCACCTGCGCACCGCGCTTGACGGTGCCGTCGTCATTGACGAGCTCGCTGATAACGCCCACTTCCGTCAGTCCGGCCAGCCGGCACAGATCGACGGCGGCTTCCGTATGGCCGGAGCGCATCAGCACGCCGCCTTCCTTGGCCACAAGCGGGAAGATATGGCCGGGCCGGACGAAATCCTCCGCCGCCACATTCGAATTGGCGAGTGCGCGGACCGTGGAGCAGCGCTCCTCGGCGGAAATGCCGGTCGTCAGCCCCTGACGATAGTCGACGGAGATGGTGAAGGCGGTTGCCAGCGGTGCATCGTTTTCCGCCACCATCGGGTCGAGCCGGAGCCGGCGGGCAGCAGCGACTGTCATGGGGGCGCAGACGATGCCGGAGGTATGGCGGACGACGAAGGCCATCTGTTCCGGTGTCACCTTGGAGGCGGCAACGATCAGATCGCCTTCGTTTTCGCGATCGTCGTCGTCGGTGACGACCACGATTTCGCCGCGCTCGAACGCACGGATGGCTTCTGCGACACGGGCCTGGGACACGGGATGCTCCTTGGTTATGGAAAGGCCGAGAAAGTCGTTGGGGGTCACCGCGCCGTTGGTGGCTTCGGCGATCTTGCGCGCCATGTCGCGCGATACCCAGACATTCGGATCATTGCAAAGCGCTGTGACCGAGGCAGCGGACAGGTTGGCGCGGCGCGCAAAGGCGCTGCGGCTTTCCCCATTCTGCGATAGCCAGTGATCCAGTCTCATGACCGTTCATGTACTGCCCGGACGGGCTTGCCGCAAGCCGATTCCGGAAAAAATTTCAGTATCACTGAAAAGGGGGCCGAGATTGCTCAGAGACGGTCCCGGACCGCGGTCAGGAACGCCTTGAACAGCCGGCGATGAATCCGCCTGTAGATCAGGAATTCCGGGTGCCACTGAACTCCCATGGTGAAATGGGCGTCGGGATCTTCGACCGCCTGCGGGACGTTGTATTCGTCCCGGGCGACGATTTTCAGCCCCCTGCCAAGTCGGTCGATCGCCTGGTTGTGCAGACTATTGACCCGCAGGGTTTCGCGTTCATGGATCCTGGAGAGCCGGCTGTCGTTGACGAATTGAACCGTCTTGGCAGGAAGCGGGGTCCACATCTTCGGCACGCCCTCGAAGACGGCGCGCAGATCCTGGTGCAGCGAGCCGCCGCGATGGATGTTGAGCATCTGCGCTCCGCGGCAGATACCGAGCACCGGCATATCCAGCGGATCGACATATTTCAGGATCTCCAGCTCCATCTGATCCCGTTCCGGGTCGAGCCGGGCATCGAGGGGCGTATTCGCCAGATAGAGGTCGGGGCTGATGTCGTCGCCGCCGCCGATGATGAAGCCGTCGAAATCGGTCAGGTCGTACTGACGCGCAGGCGCGATCAGCCGCACAGGTTCCGCGCCGTAGAGGGTCAGCGACATCCAGTAGAACCACCACATGTACCGTCCGCCGCCGCGTGATGTGGTAACGCCTATCCGGGGTCTGGTCATGACAGCAGCAGCCATTCACTGGATTTAACGGCCCAGGTGCCGCTGAAAGGCCATTTATGATGATATTGGTAGGCTTCGCCCATTTTCCGAAGCAAGTCCGGTCTCTCGGCAAGCTTCTCCACCAGGCACCATCGGTTCCATTCCAGAAGAATGCCCCAACCCGGTTCGCCGAGGCGGGAGTCGGGCAGGCGGTAATGGAACGTCGGCCGCGCCTTGATCAGCGGATCGTTGACAACATCCAGCACCCGTTTCTTGTCGAGATGGGCGAACAGCGGCAGCATGTCCAGCTCCCGGTTCCGGGTCGGATTGGCTTCCAGGTAATCGTCGATCAGCGTGGGCAGGTCAGGAGCGTAATCCGGCGCGAGGACCTTGTTGACATAGGCCAGCGGAAAAGGATCCGCGAAGGCGGCGATCAGGCGGGTCGGGTCGACGTCGATGACCGCCCGGAGCCAGTCGGACATCAGGAGATAGGCCTTGAGCATCGCCGTCAGGTAGCTTGCGTCCGCCGACACGATTTCCGGATTGAGCTGCGCGCCGAACGCATAGAGCGGGCTCGATCGCGTGCTGGATGCGCCCGCGTCGTGGAGGGCGTCCACAAGTGTTTCGACTTCCGAAAGGTCATCGAGGGCAATCGGCGGGCAGACAACCTCGCAGGGCACGATATAGGACGAGATGTCGCCGAGAAGTTTGCGAAACTCGGCCCGGAACTTTGTCAGGAACTCCTTCGCGCCTTCCGTCGGCGTTTCGAGCTTGTTTTCGTCAGCAGCCGAATGGACATACTGGCTGTCGAGTTCGCAGATGAACTCGCCGAACTTCGTGTCCTTGACGAAGAACCGGTGCGGGTCCTCCTCCACGATGCTGCCGCCGAAAAGCGACTGGACGAGACGAGCGCCGTCCCGGGCGCTGACGGCCGCGAATTCCAGTTCCACCCCGACCCGGCGTGTTTTTCCGTCCGCACCGAGTGTGTGCGGCGGCCACATCATTTTTTCCGACAGGATCATGGTTTCCCGGTCAGGCTTTCTCTTTGACGAATTCCGCGACACGCGAAACGAACGCAGGCACCACGGCATTCTCCCTCAAGCCCGCCTGTTGGAACAAGCCCGTGAGGTCTTCTTTCAGATAGGAGGTAAAGTAAGGTTCGTGGAAGAGCTGCGGGAAGAGAGACAAGAGCCCGTCATAGTCGGGAATGTCGCCGGTTTGCAGGCTGTCGACGAACAGAAAGCTGCCGCCCGGTTTCAACACGCGCGCGACTTCGCAAATCACCTGCCGGCGCACCTTGGGCGGAAGCTCGTGGAACAAAAAGACACACGAAACCACGTCCAGGCTGTTGTCCGCTAAGGGCAGGGTTTCTGCCATGGCTTTGACGAAAGAGGCCCTATGGCTGTCGATCCGCTCGCGGGCGACGTTGAGATAGGGTTCCGACAGATCCACACCGATGCCCCTGAGACGCGGAAATGCGGCAAGGGCCGGTTTCAACAATCCGCCGGTGCCGCAGGCGAGATCCGCGTAGGCGACCTTCCGCTGGTCCTTTGCGCGCAGGATCCGGGCAAGAGGCACGAGCGCGCGCCGGCGCATGGCCGCCGTCGCTCCGGAAAACAGGACATCGACCTGAAAATCGTAAAGCCTTGCGCTTTCTTCGGAAAACCAGCCGTCCGTCTGGAAATGGAAATTCTGGCGGTAGTACCGCGGCAGGTGCTTACCGAACCGGTCGCTTTCCTCAAAGACTTCCTGATGGCTGCCGGTTGCCCGGCGTTCGGCGACCCTGGGCACATCGGCGAAAAAGGCCCGGCTCGTCCTGAGCAGTTCGCGCGGGGTCATGGTGCCGTCGCGCGGGGACGGGTAGTCGCCATCCTCCACCGATTTCAGATCCGCGGCAAAGAGTTTTGCGATATCGGCCAGCATGCGGCGCTGGGACGGCACCGGCCCGTCCGGAACCGGTGTCGGTGTTTCGGGGAGATCCGCCTTCAGCCGGTTGTTGACCCGTCGCATGGCTTCCGAATGGGCGGTATAAAGCGCAATCCGGCTGCCTTGCCGCAGGATGTAGCCTGTCCGCCTGGCCAGCGTGCCAAGCGATGGCCGTGCGGATCGTTCCTGTCCGGAGGTCTCAACAGTTTCCCTGGTCTCGACCGGCTTCATCGGTTCACTCCCTCACGAGGTTGCGCCTACCTCAATATAGGATGAAAAAATCGAATTTCTCCGAATGAAAACAACAATTTTTACTTTTGCATATGACGGCGGCTAGCCTAGAAAGTTCAAAGCGGCGCGCCGCGTAACCATGGCGTGTGGTCGCGGCGCTGACAGTCGAAGCATATCGGGAGTGAGAATGTTCGCAAAAACATTTCGGAAGTCAGGTGCCGGTCGTGTTGGCGCGTCCCTTTCTTTCAAGTCATTCTTCTTCAATGTAATTTTCGTTTTCGGTGGGTTTTGGTGCCATGCCGCCTCGGCGGCTGAAGAAGTCGTCAGCTTCGTCAGCTGCAAGGACTGTCCGGAGATGATCCGGGTGAAGGAATCGGACTTTTCGAGCTTCATGAAAAGCGGTTCGTCCGGTGCAGCCGGAAAGCTCAAGTTCGCGATCGGAAGATACGAAGTCACCAATGAAGAATATGCGGATTTCCTCAACGACCTCCTGAAAGGGCGGAAGGAAATCAAGGACGCCTGGTTCGACGGAAAAAACAACAATCCGAAAAGCCGTTTGATTTTCAAAGGGGGCCGGATCCAGATCGCGAAAGGCTACGAACGCCATCCTGTCGCATTCGTATCCTGGGTCGGCGCGGTCGCCTATACGGACTGGTTGAGCGAGAAAAGCGGCCAGACATACCGGTTGCCCACTGTCGAGGAGTCGGTGATCGCGAACAAGGCGGGGTCGCGCCACAAGTTCTTTTATGGCGATGAACTTGAGGATATGTGCTTCTATGCGAATGTCGTGGACATATCCTATGCCTCCGTAAACAAAGCGGCCTTCGTCAAATGCGACGATCTGAATGTGGGTCCGGCAAGAGTGGGGTCCTTTCTTCCGAACAAGTACAAACTGTTCGACACGACCGGGAACGTGAAGGAATGGACCTCCAGCTGCAAACCGATCAATAAAAAGGAAGAAGATTGCGAGAGCAGAATGACTGCCGGTGGCAGCTTCTCCAATCTCGGCTGGGACGACAAAGGCCTGACCCGGACGGCTGAACCGAAAACCTCGAAATCGGAGCAGGTCGGTTTTCGCGTGTTGCTTGAAGAATAAGCGCGAGTGCGCCTCTGCTATTTGCGCCTGTCCAGGATAGCGACCACCTCGATATGGGGCGAGAAAACGAACTGGTCCACCGGCGTGACCGTCCGAAGGTCGTAGCCGCCATCGATCAGGAGCCTGAGATCCCTGGCAAGCGTTGCCGGATTGCAGGATACGGCGGCGATCCGTGGGACGGTCGAAAGGGCCAATTGTTCCGCCTGGGCCTGCGCACCGGCCCGCGGCGGATCGAAGACGACCGCGTCGAAAGCGTTCAACTCTTCCGCCATCAGCGGTCGCCGGAACAGGTCCCGCCGCTCCATCGTGACCTGTTTCAGGCCTTTCGGGATGCGCAGGGCGTTTTCCAGCGCCTTGATCGCCGCAGCATCGCCTTCGACCGCATGAACGGAGGCGGATTTCGCGATCCTGAGCGCAAATGTGCCGGAGCCGGCGAAGAGATCCGCGACCTTCTTCGGCTTGCCGAGGCCGTCCGTGACCAGACCGCAAAGGGCCGTCTCGGCGGCAAGGGTCGCCTGGGTAAAGCCGCCGGGTGGCGGAACGACGGCGGTGCCGTCCATATCGAGCACGGGCGGACGCACTTCCAATAGGGTTTCGCCGTTGACGGACAGCCGCGCCAGGTCCAGCTCGACCGCAAGCTGGGACAGCTGCGCGATCTTCTGTTCGTAATTCCGGTTGGCCTGATCGAAGGTCACATCGAGACCGGCGGTCGTCGACAGGACCGTGACCCGGAGCTCGCCTTTCTTCGGCATCAGCGGATCGGCGAGCCGTTTGAGGCCGGGAAGGGCCGCGACGATTTCGGGAACAAGCACCGGGCATTCGCGAATATCGACCAGCCGGTGGCTTGCCTTTTCATGATAGCCCAGCAGCACGTGACGCCCGGCCCGGACGGCGGTCAGGACCGCGCGGCGGCGTGTGCCGGGGGAACCCGCAACGACGGCCTCCACGGCGGCGTCGATGCCCCGGTCGGACAGGGCCTTTTCGACGAGCACGCGTTTCCAGTCCAGATAGGCGCCGGAGGCCAGATGCTGCACCGAGCAGCCACCACAGGCGTCGAAGTGCCGGCAGATCGGCGCGATCCGTTCCGGGCTTTCCTGCTCGATCCGGATATGGTTCGCCCGGCCGTCCGCGATCTGCGCGGAGACCGTTTCACCGGGCAGGGCACCTGCGACGAAGACTGGGCCGTCCGCGGTCTCCGCAATGCCGTCGCCACGATGACCGAGACTTGTGACCTGAAGCTGGGTGTTTTCCTTGCTCATGGCCGAGCGATAGCTTTGAACCGGCAACAACGCAACCGCGAAGGCTCGGACTAACCCGACTTCTTGCCGTAAAGCAGCCACTCGGCGTTGCCATCGCCGCCCTTGACCGGCGAGGGCGTCAGGCCACAGGCCTGCCAGCCGGGAACCCCGTCGAGCCAGGTCTGCAACGCGTGCGCCGTTCTTTTGGCGATCTCCGGGTCGACAAGTCCGCCCTTGCCGATGTTTTCCCGCCCCGCCTCGAACTGCGGTTTCACCAGGAAAATACCTTCCGCCTCGGGGGGCGCCAGATCGAGAGCGGGCGGCAGCGCCAGTTTCAGGGAAATGAAGCTGACGTCCGAGACCAGCAACTCCGGCCAATCTCCGGTGATGTCGGCCCCGTTGAGGTCACTGCCGGTCAGATCGCGGGCGTTGAGACCGTCGCGGGCAATGACCCTCGGGTCGGATCGCACGGTCTCGTGCAACTGGTCGTGGCCGACGTCGATGGCATGAACGCGGCTTGCGCCGCGCTCCAGCAGCACCTGGGTGAAGCCGCCTGTGGAGGCGCCGATATCGAGGCAGATTTTGTTTCGCGGATCGACGCCGAAGACGTCCAGTCCTTCGATCAGCTTGAGGGCCGCGCGGGAAACATATCGAGATGCCGGATCGGCGACCGACACGGATGCGTCGCCTGACACCTTCTGTGCCGGCTTCTCGCACATAGCGCCGTTCACGGTCACGGTGCCTCGCAGGATCGCGTCGCGCGCCCGGGCGCGGCTCGGAAAAAGCCCGATGTCGACGAGATGCTGATCGAGACGCGTTTTAGAGGACGAACTCATGGCGCCGTTCAGAAGCAGCCGGCAATCGCGGAGATCATCCTGTCGAAATAGATCCGCTCGCCGAAACGCAGCCACAAAAAACCGGACAGGACCAGCAGAACGGCTGCTCCAAGAGCCAATCCCCTGTAAAGCGATGCGTTCACGGCAGCCACTCCGGTTCTGTCCGCACGACCTGACAAGAAGCCCTAGCTGGTCTTCGGGGCGTTGTCGATCAGGCGGCGCAGCTTCTTCAGTGCGTTTTCCTCATCCTCCCCGTAGGCAATCGTGCCGACGAAGCGGTTGTCCGAGTTCATCAGGAAAACCGCGGCCGAATGGTCCATCGTGTAGTCGCCATCGTCAAGCGGCACCTTTTTCGCGTAGACCCGGTAAGTCTTCACGACCGCGTCGACCTGCTCGCGGCTGCCGCTCAGCGGAACGATCCGCTTGTCGAAAGCGGCGACATAGTCGCGCATGACATTTGGAGTATCGCGCTCCGGATCGACCGTCACGAACAGGAAATTCAGCCGGTCCGCATCCGGGCCGAGCGACTCGATCCAGCCCTGCATCTCGGTAAGGGTCGTCGGGCAGACTTCAGGACAGTAGGTGAAGCCGAAATAGATCGCGAGCGGTTTGCCGGCGAAATCCTTGTCGGTCACGGTTTCGCCGTTGCCGTTGACGAGTTCGAAAGGCCCGCCGATGGCGGCCAACGGCTCAATCAGCGCGCCTGCGTTCTTGGAGCCGGTCGCCTGCTGATAGACCAGTACTCCGGCGGCGGCAGCAAGGGCGGCAACCGCCGCCCACGCCCCGATACGGATAAGTTTCAATGTAGACATGAAGTCCTCAATTGCCGTTCTTTTTCATGCCGCCCTGGTTCATGTTCATCTTGCCATGACCCATGCCCTTGGCACCCATTTTCTCGACTGCCAGCTTGATCTCCACGTCGCCCGCCTTTTCGAAGGTCAGCTTGACCGGCACTTCGGTTCCTTCCTCGAAGGGCGCGTTCAGACCCATGAACATGATGTGGAGACCGCCGGGCTGCAGGGCAACCGTTTCGCCTGCAGGCACCTCGATACCGCCTTCCTTCTCGCGCATGACCATGACGCCGTCGGTCACGGCCATCTCATGCAGCTCCACCTTTTTCGCGGCCGGCGAGCTCGCGGCAATCAGCCGGTCGGCCTCGGTGCCGGAATTGGTGATTTCGACGAAGCCGCCGCCGGCCATGGCCTTGGGCGGAGTGGCTCGGGTCCATGTGTTGGAAAGGGTCAGGTTGCCGAGGGTGACGTCTTCCGCCTGGGCGGCGGAGGCAACGATGGTGAGCATGGCCGCAGCGGCCAGGGTTTTCAGGAGTTTCATCTGTTTAGTCCTTGAATGAGAGTGGGGTGCGTCGATCGGCGCGTTTCGTTGTCTTGTCTCAGCTCAAGGAAAGGGGAGGGGCGCGAATCGGAGCTTGTTCCCGCAGAATCGCCGGCGTATGCCATCCGGAGGCGGGCAGCGGAAGCTTTCCGCTCTGGGTCTGAGCGGCGACTTTCCAGACAGCATCGACGGCCGGTGTGGCCGTGAAATGGCCCAGATGAATACATGCGGGTCCGCAAATGCAGTGAGCCGGATCATGGGGCGCGGGCGATGGCAAACTGCCGTCGTCCTGAACGGACGGCTGGCACAGAATGCCGAGACCGGAGGCCTCGACTTCCGGGGACAGCGCCAGACCGATCATGATCACGGTGACCCGCAATCCGACGGCCAGCATGGCCAGGAGCGCCAGGGGACGGCGTTCCATGCGCAGTGTCTCGAAGAAGGTCATCGGTGCGGACATGCGCGCAATATGATCATGTTTTGTGCAAAGGTCGAGTGCTGGAATCGTCACAGGGGCGCGGCGCCTGCGAAGCTCAGGGTTTGTCCGTTTTCTCTCCCGTTGCAGACCCTGCTTTTTTACCTTCCGCGTCAACCTCGGTTTCGGTCAGATGTCCATGTCCATGTCCATGTCCATGTCCATCTTCCGGCGTGATGACTTCTTCGGTGATTTCATGCGCTTCCGGATCGTAGACCGCGTCTTCATAGGCAGGGAATTCCTCAGGCGGGATCACGTTGTCCGCATCCACATCGAGCGGTTCGGGCGTAATAACCGAACCGACCTGCGCCGTGGCGGCGTATTCGAAGTCGTACTTGTCCTCCGGATCGATCGCCTGGCGTGCGAACATGCGGGCGAATACGAAGCCCGCCAAAGCGATTTCGGCGGCGGCGACCAGAAAATACAAGCCGCCCGGGCCTGTCTGGCTCATGAGGATCGAGGCCGTGAACGGGCCGATGATCGACCCGATGCCGAACGACAGCAGAAGGCCGGACGAGGTTTCCAGGAAATCATCCGGATCGGCATAGTCGAACGCATGTGCGACCGCGATTGCGTATCCGGGCTGAGAGCAGATGCCGATCAGGACGGCAAGGCCTGCCGCCATGTAAAATCCCGTCGGCGACAGAAACGCGATCACGAGGGCGACGATCGTGGTGGAGATGCCGATGCCGATCAGCACAATGCGCCGATCGATCAGGTCCGACACCCGCCCGATCGGCCACTGGGAGAGCATTCCGCCGCCGATGATGGCGGCGGCATAGAAGGCCGACTGGTCGTTGTTCAGCCCGATCTGGGTTCCGTAGAGCGGCGCCAGGGTCCAAAGCGCACCGTTGGCAACCCCGACCAGCAAGGTGCCGATCAGTGCGGCTGGCGAATTTCGGTAGAGCTTCACGGGGCGGAACTGTACCAGGGCGATCGGCGCCGGCTGGGTCGTGGTGGTCAGGGCGACCGGCATCACCGCGAGACTTACGGCGACCGATGCGATCGCGAACGGCACGAAAGAAGTGATGTCCATGGTGGAGATTGAGATCTGCCCGATCATCATGAAACCGAACAGGATCACGATGTAGATCGACATGACGGTGCCGCGGTTTTCATTGGTCGCCCGTTCGTTCAGCCAGCTTTCGATGATCATGTAAAAGGCGGCCAGGCAGAAGCCGGAGATGATACGGATCAGGCTCCAGGAGAACGGGTCGACAATGATCGGATGGAAGATCGCGGCCGCCGACATCAGGGAGACCATGGCCGCATAGGCCCGGATATGCCCCGCGCGCATGATCACGTGCGGTGCGGCCAGGCAACCCAGGACAAGGCCGAAAAAGTAGGAAGACGAAACCACCCCGATGGAGAGGTTGGAGAAGGAAGCCTGTGACGCGGCAAGGGGAAGCAGTGTGCTCTGCAGTCCGTGGCCGAAGACGAGCATGGCCACGGAAATCAGCAATGCGGAAATGGATGCGATCGTTTGGGCCATGGGACATCCGAAGCTGTTCGGCTAAACAAAACGCCGGCGATCAGCCGGCGTGAGGTTCATCTGTTTAGAGCCTTTTCAGGACATGTCGGCCCTGTCAATCTCTTAACGGCGCATAATGGAAGCCACCATTATGTTTTTGCGCTCAGGGTCAGGCGTGCTTGAACGAGCTCAGGCTGTCGGTGCCGAGGGCATGGAAAACCTGCTTGAGAATACCGTCGCAGGTCAGGCCGGCATCCCGGTACATGACGTCCGGCTTGTCCTGGTCCTGATATCGGTCCGGCAAGGACAGGGTGCGCACCTTCAGGCCGCTGTCGAGCAGGCCGAGCTCCGCCAGAGTGGTCAGGACATGGCCGCCGAAGCCGCCGCTTGCGCCTTCTTCCACCGCGACGAGTACTTCGTGTTCCCGGGCGAGGCGCTGCAGGAGGTCGATATCCAGCGGCTTGGCGAAACGGGCGTCGGCGACCGTGGTGGAAAGACCGGCCGCATCCAGTTCGTCGGCCGCCTTGAGGCATTCCGCCAGGCGCGTACCGAAGGAAAGCAGGGCGACCTTTGTGCCTTCGCGGCGAATCTTGCCCCGGCCGATTTCAAGCACGCTGCCGCGTTCCGGCAGGTCCAGGCCGACCCCTTCGCCCCGCGGATAGCGGAAGGAGATCGGGCCTTCGTCATAGGCTGCCGCCGTTGCCACCATGTGGCGCAGTTCCACTTCATCGGCGGCTGCCATGACGACGAAACCCGGCAGGCAGGACAGAAAGGCCGTGTCGAAGGAGCCTGCGTGGGTGGGGCCGTCGGCGCCCACAAGCCCGGCCCGGTCGATCGGAAAACGAACCGGCAGGCCCTGGATGGCCACATCGTGCACGACCTGGTCATAGGCACGCTGCAGGAACGTCGAATAGATCGCGACGAACGGTTTGAAGCCCTCGGTCGCCAGCCCGGCGGCAAAGGTGACCGCGTGCTGTTCGGCGATGCCCACATCGAACGTACGTTTTGGAAAGACCTCCTCGAAGAGATTGAGGCCGGTTCCGTCCGGCATTGCCGCGGTGACGGCAACGATCTTTTCGTCGTGCTCGGCTTCCCGGATCAGGGATGTCGCGAACACATTGGTGTAGGACGGCGCGTTGGCCTTCGGCTTGGCCTGCTTGCCAGTGACGACATCGAATTTGGCGACGCCGTGATACTTGTCCTTCGCGCCTTCCGCGGGCGGATAGCCCTTGCCCTTCTGGGTCACGGCGTGAATCAGCACCGGTCCGTGGTGGGTGTCGCGGACGTTCTTCAGGATCGGCAGCAGGTGTTCCAGATTGTGACCGTCGACCGGGCCGACATAATAGAAGCCGAGTTCCTCAAACAGAGTGCCGCCGGTCCAGAAACCGCGTGCGTATTCCTCCGCCCGCGCGGCTTTTTCCTGTAGAGGCTTGGGAAGGTTCTTGGCGATGTGCTTCGCGGCGTCACGGAAGGACTGATAGGTCGGGCCGGAGACCAGCTTGGCGAGATAGGCCGACATGGCGCCGACGGGCGGCGCAATCGACATGTCGTTGTCGTTGAGGATGACGACCAGCCGCGAGCCCAGATGCCCGGCGTTGTTCATGGCTTCATAGGCCATGCCGGCGGACATGGCGCCGTCGCCTATGACCGCGATGACATTGTTGTTTCCTTCTTTGAGATCCCGTCCGACGGCCATGCCGAGCCCGGCGGAAATCGACGTCGAGGAATGCGCCGCGCCGAACGGGTCGTAGGCACTTTCCGCCCGCTTGGTGAACCCGGAAAGGCCGCCGCTCTGGCGCAGCGTGCGGATGCGGTCACGGCGTTCGGTCAGGATCTTGTGCGGATAGCACTGGTGCCCGACATCCCAGATCAACCGGTCTTCGGGCGTGTTGAAGACATAGTGGAGCGCCACCGTCAGTTCCACCACTCCGAGGCCGGCACCCAGATGACCGCCGGTAATCGAAACGGCATCGATCATTTCCTGACGCAGTTCTTCGGACAGTTGAGGAAGGTCGCTTTCCTTTAACTGTCGAAGGTCAGCCGGGTTCCTGATCGTGTCGAGCAAGGGGGTGTGCGGATGGGAAGTCACGCGACGAACGGCTCCAAATATTGGCTACAAGCGGGCAGCCTTACACCATGCAAAGATAGGGCGCAAATCGGCGGCTGAAATAGGCAAAGGACGGAAGGTTGCGAGGCGGAGCTTCCGTATACGGAAATATTGTTCGGAAAAGGGCGGAGTATTGGTAATTTTAATGCAGCAGTCACCCATTTGGGTGATGCAATCGTTCGCAAACTGCCTTACCAAGAAGGCGTGGTCGATGGGGCCACGTGCACAGTGATCAACTGGGGCCGCTTCTTTGCGGCCCCTTTTTTTGTGCGTGTTTCTGTCATCACGCGAGGCTCCGGGGCCGTTCGGCGGATGGAAACAGGCAGCGGCCCGTCACAGGAGGCCGGACAATCCGTGAAGCAGCTTGGAAAGCTCCAGATGCGATTGGGTCGCAGTTTTTTCGTAAATCCTGCGCAGATGCGTCTTGGCCGTGTTCCGGGTAATCCCGAGAACGTCGAGCGTTGCCGTCAATGATCCGGTCGTTGTCAGGAAATAGGCCAGCTGCGCTTCCTTCTCGGACAGATCGAAACAGGATTTGAGAAGACCGTTCACGTCTTCCGGCAACTCGAGCTGCTCGCGGACCTCAACGAGGATAAAGGCATCTGAGCGATGCTGAATGGGTTTGGCTGCCGGCAGAACGCTTCTTATCAAAACACGCGCAAGCCGGTCATCTGCACGCGACAGGAGCACCGATTGTTCCGCCAGCGGAGCAGCGGGAGGTTCGATGTCGGCAAGCCTGGCAGCGTTCACCCTACCGTTGATGTCCGAGCATACCGAATGCAGGGCATTTTCCACGTCTCTTCGCAAGGGAATAAGACGGTCTTCCTCCGTTGCGAAAACGTCGCCTGCCGAGAGAAGCTCCCGACAGGCGGGCGTCGAAACTTTGATCAGGTAGTCTGTATCGATCAGGAAGGACGATTGCGATCGGTTCTGCAGCAACTCATGCAGCGCCATATGCCGCATGTTTACGTTTTCGAAGCGGTAAATCAGATCCAGGGTCAGTGAAATGGCTTTTGACAGACGTTCGAATGTTGGAAGCATCTGGCGGCAGGTCGCTTCATCGTCCTTTTCGGAAACGAACAGGCAGCACATCAGAATGATGCGGCCATTGTTCCGGTTCAAAAGGGTGATGTAGCCGGGATAGATTCCGAACTCGTGGACCTTCGTTCTCGTCCCGTAGTAGGACTTGATCTTTCCCGGGTCGAGATTTTCCCTTGAGTATGGAAAAAATGCGCGTGCTTCGCGGAGCAGGAATTCAAAGCTGTTTTCTCCTGCACGTATGGAAAGCGAAGACAGGTAATCGATGAGGTCTGCCGCGTCCGCATGATTGCAGTAGCGCCCGGTATGGCGACCGTCGGAGGTCAGTTCGAGTAGATAGATCCGCCATCGGCAGGATTTCTCGATCTGGTCCAGGGTCTGATGCCATGAATCGGGATCGTTCGCGCACGCATGCACGTTCTCCAGGAGCTGAAATTCTTCTGCCGTTGAAAGCCCTGCCATGTTTCAAAGAGTTACTGAAACTTTAACAGTTGGCAATGCTTTTGAGGAATTGTCGTTAAGATCAGGAAAGTCTGGTTTGCATATGTAATTTAACTTACAAGTGTATTTGAAAATTTATTAGTTAATCGACCGGGCTCATTTCTATTAATTGGGAACTAGTCCGCAGCATCCAGCGGCTCGGTTCCGCTCGGCGATCCGTCTTGTGCCAGCTGTATCTTTTCCACCTTGGCTTCGGCGGCCTTCAGCAGGTCGTCGCAATGTTTGCGCAGGACGGCGCCGCGCTCATACATTTCGATGCTGCGCTCCAGCGGAACATTGCCCTGTTCGAGTTCGCGCACGATCGTTTCGAGCTGCTTCAGCGCCTCTTCGAAGGATAGGGCGGAAACATCGGTCTGTGTCTTGGCATCGGTCATGGCGCGCGAATCCGGATCTCTCTTGCATTTCGATCTGAGCCCAACCTTGCGCCCCCGAGGCGTCAGGTCAAGGACCGAAGAGTGTTAAGAAAGTGGATTAGAGCATCGTGCGCTAACTTTGAACCATTTGATGTCTGAAAGCAGTTCACTCGGCCAGGCGCGTCGCGTGAGCTGAGATGCGGTGCATCGCGCGAACGGCGCAACGCAGCCGATGGACTGCTTTCAGACACCAGAAGGGCCGGGCTCTTTTGCCCGCTGACTGTGTTGGCTTGCGCTTGTGGTGGGAAACACCACCGCGCGCAATCCGCGTTGTCAGCAGACAAAAGCGCGCCGGTCAGATGCTTCAAAGTTATCGCAGGATGCTCTAACCCGTCATCAGCGTCATGACATGGGCTGCCACCGATCGCGCGAGGCCTTCCAGGTCATAACCGCCTTCAAGGATGGAAACGACGCGGCCGTCGGCGGTCTTGTTGGCGACGTCCATCAGCGCGCGGGTCGCCCAGGCGAAATCGGTCTCCACCAGGTTCAAGGCACCGAGCGGATCGCGGGCATGGGCATCGAAGCCGGCGGAGATCACGATAAGGTCCGGCGCAAAAGCCTCAAGACGTGGCAGGATTGCGGTTTCCATCGCCTCCTGAAAGACAGCTCCGTCATCGCCGGCGGCGAGCGGTACGTTGACGATGTTGTCCGTTTCACCCGTTTCATTGGCCGCCCCGGAGCCCGGATAAAACGGCATCTGATGGGTCGAACAGTACATGACCGTCGGGTCGTTCCAGAAGATGTCCTGTGTGCCGTTGCCGTGATGGACGTCGAAATCGACAATCGCGACCCGGTCGAGCCCGTGAACGGCCTGGGCATGCCGGGCTGCGATCGCTGCGTTGTTGAAAAAGCAGAAGCCCATCGCGCGGTTCCTCTCCGCGTGGTGCCCCGGAGGCCGCGAGGCGGAAAAGGCGTTTGCAACCTTCTTTTCGACGACTTCGTCCACCGCTAGGCACGCGCCGCCGACTGCGCGCAGGGCCGCTTCCCAGGTGCCTGGCGACATGGTCGTGTCCGTATCCAGCCGGACCAGCCCTTCTTCGGGAGACATGTTGTGTAGCGCATCCACATAGGACATGGGATGTGCACGGGCGATGTCTTCCATGGTTCCGAGAGGCGCTTGCTCTCTGGCGAGCGGTTGAAAGCGCTCGTTCTCCAGGATCCGGTCGATGGCGCGAATCCGGTCCGGACGTTCGGGGTGTCCGAGCGGCGTCAGGTGGTCGAGATAGCAATGATGGTGCAGCAACAAAGTCGACACGGGCGTTCCTCAAAAGCCGCGGCTGTATTTACCGCTTGTTCGATCCGGCAATGAGATCGTTCCGGCAGCCAAGTGTCAATGCACCTTGAAGGAAACGTCCGTCCGGTTAAGGAAGCGCGTCAATTCTGGAGAGGAAATTCGACAAAGAAATGGGGCCGGCCTGGTGGGTGATCCGGCCCCGAAAGGTGCGAGCATCAAAATGCCCGAGGGGAGGTCCGCTGCATCTCTATTTCCATATAGATCTCTAGATGATTCTGTCGCAGTAAGGCGAGTAGTTTACCGTAATGAGGGTATGTAAAATTGTGAATAACCTTTGGATCTACTGTTAAAATTACTCGTGGTGCAATTGGCGTGGGAGTGTCTTATTAAAATATAAATGTCATATAATTTAGAAAAATTCTTTAAATTACAGAGGCTTCTGTTCTCTCGCCTGTTTCTCGCCTGAAAGCAGTCTCTGTGGAATTAATAGTCAGGGGCGCGGTGCTGCTGCACGCCGCAATCTGTCATTAATTGCCTCTCCGAGGCCGGTTTCCGGGATATCCTGAACGCAAATAACCTCTGCCCCGACCGCGTCGAGCGCGCGCAGGGCCGCAAACAGGCGGGCGGCAGCTTCCGACAGGTCGCCGGTTTCGCTCAGGTTGACTTCGCCGGCCGCATTGTCTGCTCCGGGAAGGCGCTGGGCTCCGAAAGACAGGAGCGCCTCTCCGGGCCGGACAACGCTGGCATGCAGACGGACCCCCGCCTTCGGAGCGTAATGGGAACTGAGCATGCCGGGCGCGGCCGGTGTCGGCGCGTCGGCGGGGCGTTCCAGCGGACGTCCGATCACCTGTTCGATATCTTCCCGGGCGATGCCCCCCGGGCGAAGAAGTCGCGGCGTTTCGTCGACGCAGGACACGATCGTGGATTCGATGCCGACACGGCAGGGGCCGGCATCGACCAGATAGCTCAAGGCCTCCGACAGGTCGGCGGCGACAGCGTCAGCCGACGTCGTGCTGACCCGTCCGGATATATTGGCACTGGGGGCGGCCAGCGGGACACCGGTTTTCTCCGACAGGAACCGCATCACCGGACCGGCGGGAACCCGGAGCGCTACCGTATCGAGGCCGGCCGTCGCCAGGTCGCAGATCGGCGAGGAGGGGGTTTTACGGACCACCAGCGTGAGCGGTCCCGGCCAGAAGGCTTCGGCAAGTTTCATGGCATCCGCATTGAAGTCGCCATGCTCGAAGGCAACTTCGGCGGAAGGAACATGGGAAATCAGCGGATTGAACTGGGGACGGCCCTTGGCAGCGAAGATCTTCGCGCAAGCGAGCGGGTTGGTCGCGTCCGCGGCCAGGCCGTAGACCGTTTCGGTCGGCACGGCGACAAGTCCGCCGTCGAGAAGGGCCTTGCAGACCGCGTTCGCCTGCGGATCGTTGCGCCAGGCCTCAGCGCTCAGGTCAACGGTCCATCGCTGCATGCCATTCTTCCCTGTCGCTCCGCGTGCCGGATAACGAATTTGTTGATATTGACGTTTACGTAAACGCCGTTACTGTCCGGACAACCTTGCCGGCCAGATTGCCTTTTGCGGACGAACGCAGTGTCCGTCAAGGCGATTGACCAGGCAGGACAGGTATAAAACAGGTCTGGGAGAACCGGAATGTATCGCGCGCCGATTGATGAGATCGCCTTTACCCTGAAAGACATTTGCGGTCTTTCCGATTTGCAGGCAACGGAGGCCTTCAGCGAATTGGGCGATGATCTGGTCGCCGCGATCCTTTCCGAAGCCGGCCGGTTTGCGGCCGAGGAAATCGCTCCGCTCAATTCGGTTGCCGACAAGCACGGGACGCCGCTGTCGGATGGCGCGGTAACCACGCCTCCGGGCTGGCGCGATTGCTATCACCGCTGGATCGAAGGCGGCTGGAACGGCCTGACGGCCAACCCGGACGCGGGCGGGCAGGGCCTTCCGGTCATGCTGCTGGCGGCTTCCCTTGAAATGTGGAATTCCGGTTCGATGGCTTTCGCCATCGGTCCGACGCTGACCATCGGCGCGGTCGAGGCTCTCGAGAAACATGCATCCGAAGAACTGAAGGCGACCTACCTGGAGAAGCTCGTTTCGGGCGAGTGGATGGGGACCATGAACCTCACCGAACCCCAGGCCGGGTCGGACCTGAACGCCCTGAGGGCAAAGGCCGAACGGGCGGACGACGGCACCTACCGGATTTTCGGCCAGAAGATCTTCATCACCTATGGCGAACACGACCTGACCGACAATATCGTGCATCTGGTGCTGGCCCGCCTGCCGGACGCTCCGGCAGGAACCCGCGGCATCTCCCTGTTCGTGGTTCCCAAGTTCCTCGTCAATGCGGACGGCAGCCTGGGCGCGCGCAATGACGTGCGCTGCACCGGCGTCGAGCACAAGCTGGGGATCCACGGATCGCCGACCTGCACCATGACCTATGGCGACGACGGCGGGGCGATCGGCTGGCTCGTCGGCGAGGAAAACCGGGGCCTGGCCTGCATGTTCACCATGATGAACAACGCCCGTCTCGCCGTCGGCATCCAGGGGCTCGGCGTTGCCGAGCGCGCCTATCAGGGGGCGCTGGCCTATGCGCTGGACCGCAAGCAGGGCCGAACCGCGGGACAGACGACGGAAGGCATGGCTCCGATTGCCGATCATCCCGACATCAAGCGGTCGCTTCTTGCCATGAAGACCCGAACACAGGTCGCGCGCGCAATCTGCTATGCCTGCGCCCACGCCATCGACATGGCGAAGGTTGCCGGCACCGACGAGGAACGCCTCCACTGGAGCGAACGGGCCGGCCTGCTGACCCCGATCGCAAAGGCGCTTTCGACAGACTTCGGCGTCGAGGTGGCGTCGCTCGGGGTCCAGGTCCACGGCGGCATGGGATACATCGAGGAAACCGGCGCGGCCCAGCATCTGCGGGACGCTCGCATCGCTCCGATCTACGAGGGCACAAACGGCATTCAGTCGATCGATCTGGTTCTGCGTAAACTGCCCCTGTCCGGCGGTGAACACGTCAAGGGCTTCATCGCGGAACTGAGCGAGATCGCCGACGAGGCGGCCGCCTCCAACCGGCCCGAGCTGGGCAGGGTCGGGGAGCGTCTGAACGCGGCGATCGAAGATCTGAAGGCGGCAACCGGTTTCATGGCAGAGGCGCAGGCCGAGGGGCGGGTTAATGATGCGCTCGCCGGGGCAACGCCTTATCTGCGGCTTGCAGGACTGACCCTGGGTGGTGCGTTGCTGGCCAAGGGGGCGCTTCGCTCGGGCGCAGACAATCCGTCCGCCTCCCGGCAGCGGGCCCTGATGGCGCGCACCTTCTGCGAAACCAGCCTGTGTGAAACCGCGGCTCTCAGAGCCGACATTCTCACATCCGCGGAAGGAATCCTCTCCTTCGACGCCCATGAACTGGCGTCCTGAGCAGGAGGGAAAAGAGATGATCAGCCGATCCCTTGCCGACGGCATCCAGATCCTGCGGATCGACCGGCCGGAAAAGAAGAACGCGCTCACCGGCGCCATGTACGCCGCCCTTGCCGAGGCGCTGGAGGAAGGCAACACGGATGATGCGATCCGATGCCACCTCATATGCGGTCATCCGGGCGCCTTCACTGCCGGCAACGACATCGCCGATTTCCTGAAATACGGAGTGGGCGGCGATGCCGGAGACCGGCCGTCCGGCCGTTTTCTGAAGGCTCTCGTGATGAACGACAAGCCGTTGGTCGCGGCCGTTGACGGCCTTGCGGTCGGCGTCGGAACCACACTGCTCATGCATTGCGACATGATCTTCGCGTCGCGGCAGGCCGTGTTCAAGGCGCCCTTCGTCGATCTGGGGCTGGTGCCGGAAGCCGGGTCCACCCTGATCGGACCGAAACTGATGGGCAACCAGTGGGCCTTCGAACTCCTGTGTCTCGGCGAGACCTTCGATGCGGATCGGGCCGAAAAAGCCGGTCTCGTCAATCATGTCGTCGACGGCGACGTTGAAGCCGCAGCCCTGGACTGCGCCCGAAAACTCGCTGCCAAGCCACCGGCCGCACTCGCGGCGGCGCGTCGCCTGCTGAAAGGCGATCGCGACGCTCTGCTCGCCTGCATCGAGGCGGAAACGGAAATTTTCACCGAACGGCTCACGGCGCCGGAAACTATCGCCACCTTCGAGGCCTTCATGACGAAGAAGGCCTGACGTCGGCTTGCCGGATTAAGAGAAAGGCTGTCGGTTTATTACCGGCGGCCTTTTTTGTTGCTTATTCGATCGCCAACTCGAATTCGGGCCGGACGCTGATCCCGGGTCCTTACCTAGCAAATCCCTGGTCGGGCGAAGGGCCTGCGGGTCCGCAGCCCTCCTTGCGGTGCTTCCGGTTCAGCAACCTACGGAAATCTTTATCTATTTTTAACCATGTTTGCGCATATCGTTATGTCATACTTTTTGGCATTTTCCTCTTGTCCCGTAAGGGGATACGGAAAAGGTGCTTTGGGGGCATAGGCTTACTTTAGGTAAGAAACAATACGGCGGAAAAGGACGGAGACACGCGGCAATGCGCTGTTCCGGCTTGCGGCTGATCTTTGCCTGCCCCCATCACGCAGGAGCACCTGTGCCAAGGCGGTGATTACGTTGCGGGGCAAGGGTAGCAGATGCGGCATTCACGGAATTTCACCAATTTTGTCACGGTTTCTCGCCTCCGTTCGGCTCTTCGGCCTTTGAAACCAGGACACCGCGTCGCCCGTCGGAGCGCGCGGCTGCTCGCCTCCACGGCGCTCTGCGCAGCAACGGTCGTGACCGTCGGCGGCGGCTGGGCAAATGCGGCAACCTACACGGTGACACGATCCACGGATGACGGATCCGGCACCGTCAGCGGCACTCTGAGCTGGGCCATTCTGAACGCAGCCGCGGATGGGGACGTCATCGAGATTGCTTCCGGCATCTCCGGCATTGCCGTGACCAGCGGCTCGCTCCCGAGCCTTCGGGCCGACGTGACGATCAAAGCCCTGCAGGCGGTTGCGATAACAGGCGCGTCGCTCAACGGCACAACTGCAAACTCGTTGACACTGACCGGGGTCTCACTGTCCCAGGCGGTCACAACCGGCTTGTCCGGCTCGGTTTCCGGAGCGGCAGGAGCAAACGGAACCAGCGGCGCCAATCCGTCTGACGAACTTGGTAGCGCCGGCGGCAGCTCGCTGACCGGAAGCGGCTTCGAGGTCACCAGCACCGCCAATCTGACGGGTGGCACCGGTGGGGGGGGG